>MDTA01047037.1_pt1 | contig 14695 bp, 8 predicted proteins | sample 811151 | NCBI WGS metagenome assembly MDTA01 (sample SAMN05326648, study PRJNA326480) | marine metagenome | isolation source: seawater | place: Indian Ocean: South | collected 2010 | reverse complement strand
TTAGAATCTATTAAAATGACAACAATGCATTTTGAAGCCGTCAAATTAACAACACAAACACTGAAAAAATATATGAAACAAACCGACTTAGATAAAGTGGAAACGTTACAAGATAATTTATCAGATTTAATTGCACAATCTACAGACATGCAAAATATATTATCAGAAGAAATGGAAAGTGGAGTAGACATCAATGAAGATGAGCTTGAGCAAGAACTAGAGGAACTTGCGAAAGATGATATTCAATTGCCTTTGGCTCCGAGTGGTAAACTTCCTGAATTAGAGCGCGTAGATTCAGATGATAGTAATGTTTCAACGCCTTTAATTCCGATACATCATCAAATTTCATCGTCTTGAACCATACTTCAATATCTACGGGTTTAGGAAGCCATAAACTATTCCAGCCGAATATCCATGGGAACATTATACCTATTTTAGTCCATTTAACCCATTTTTGACGTAATTTCAACATCGGTAGAGGAGGTAGGAAAAAGGTATCATATTCACCTTTTACCCATGCACTCACAACGTTACATTTTAAATCTTTTATTATTTTTAAATATCCCCATCTTTTTTCTATATACAATGATTTATTTTCATGAGCCAATAGCTCTTGTACACCTCCTATGTACAATATAACACTATGTCCTTCTCTCAATGCTTTACGTATCATATAATCTGTAGCGGGTATTAGACCCCATGTACGAGCGAACCAACCGAATATCGGAATATAAAATAATATCGGAGCTACAGCCATAATAGTTTTTTCTTGTTCAAAATGATATATAACCATACCACAACATAATATACCATGTGGATGTGCCAATATCAATGAATTTTGTGGAATTTCATGCGTAGTATAAAACGCATCATAACTTTTGAACCAATCCCTAAATGGTATACATCTCATCATATCTCTCCATATAGATTTTACAATTATTTTATCATGATGCTTCCATTGTATATAAAAAGACAAACTAGCTGATGATATTAATAAAAATGCACCTAATGGTAACCAAATTAAAGAAGTAATAAATAAAATAGGTAAAGAATATATCCATATGAATATTATAGACGATATTATTAAAAACAAACTAAACTTGTTCATTAATAGAATTTGAATAATGTAAATATTCTCCAATTGATAATTTCTTCGGATTTTTATTATTCAGAGGTTTTACTAATTGCCATCTTCTTTTATATTTACATGCTTCTGGCAACGATACATAGTGTTTATTGAAATCAATTTCGCGCCATAATAATACTGTGCCATCTAGAATCTCTTCATCGCATAAATCCCATTCATTGGCTAGTTTTTCATTTTTAAATTCCAATTCAAGTTTATAAAAATCGTCGTGGACTGGCCTTAATAAATAAGCTTTACATAACCTATCCGAACCATGATATATATACAATGCTTTCATTTTGGTATCTTCTATAGTCGTTTGCAATGCGAATTTATAAATTAAATGTTTGAAAATTCCATTTTTAGATTCTGTATTCTCATATACTGGCGTGGGATTCCATGAATCCGTTTCTAAATCTCTAGAATAGACATACCAATTTTGTTTTGAATAGTAGCCACCCATTATAACTTTTTTATTGATGGGTTTATACCCCCTTGGTTCCGTTGTTGAGTTACTATAAATAGACCACGTTAAACCAATAATAATGTGGACTTTAATAATATTCGTGTTACTAATACAATATTCATATGCTATACCCTCTTATAAAGAGTGTACACAATGTGAATATATTCAAGACCCTAGGCCATATTCCAATGCTTTTGAATTTAATATAATTACAGATAGAAATTTTGACCCCAATTGTGTTATGCAGGAATATACCAGCTTAAATTATTGCCTTGAAAAAGCATGTAACAGGGGAGAAGATAATATAAGAGATGGCGTATTAATATTTCCATGCGAAGACCATATTAAAAAAGATTGCCCTGCATGTGGCGAACATGGTACATGCGAAACCACTATTAGTAAAATACATTCCGACGGGTATTGTAAAAATCAAATCGTTGGACCTGTACCAGTACAAAGTTTAGAAGATTGTGCTTCGAGAAGTCAATACATTGTCATCGATAAAAGACGTACACAGTGTTACGAACTACGTGACTTCAGTACATGTAATAGAATGGACCCAGAAAGATGGCTATTCGATGACAATTATGATACATATGTGAGCATAAAAACTTGCAAATGCGATGCTGGCTGGTCCGGTTTAGAATGTAAAGAATATGACGAATGTTGCGAATCTTATTCAGCAGAATGTTTAGCATGTAAAGCTGGTATAGAATCATGGGAATTTTGTTCAAATTTATTAAATGTTCCACCGTACAATGTTCAACAAGCTGAAGAATTAGGCTGTGCTAAAATATTAGAAACAAAAGCAGGCATAACTGGAGACCAATATAAACATTTATCTTTAGCATGTGGTTCTGTATCACAAGATGCATCGGCCACATGGACAGTAGATGGTGAAAAATGTTCAGATTTTGGTAGAAAAATACAAGGAACAGAAATATGGAGATGTGCAGCATCAGGACATATGGATTACTCAAATCATCAATTACCATTACCGAACGATGTATGTTGTGTATGTGGTTATAAAACTAATGTACCAGCTGTTAATTGTACTGGACAATGGACAGATATTGATACTGACGGTAATGGATGTGGTACATATATTATTACAAAAGAAAAAGAAGGTACTGGTCTATCTTGTCCTTATGAAAAAGGAACCATCAAAAATTGTAAATTAGAAGATAGAGACTGTACTGGTACATGGACACGGATTGGTGGGGATGATGAAGGTTGTGGCAGATTCATTATTACACAAGAAGTACAGGGTAATGGTAAACCTTGTTTCAATGTAAATGGTGCATCGAGAGAATGCGCTAAAGGTGATTCGTGTAGATTAACTGGTGGAGACGTCGTTGATGATGGTTGGGCTGGTTTAGATACAGGTTCAAACTATTGTAATACATGTCAATGCAACGATGGTGTTTTGATATGTACACTTATTTTTTGTGATGGCGATTTGCCATGTAGATTAAACGAAGGAAATTCAGTACCATCTGGATGGACAGGACAAGATAATGGCGACAATCATTGTAATACATGTAATTGTAAGAATGGTGAATTAATGTGTACTAGATTGGCCTGTTTACCACAATGCCCTATACCAGGTTGTATTGCACCGCCACCAGAATGTGAATATATTGAAAATGGCGAATTACATTCAAATGGTTGTCCAAAATACCCATGTGGTATTTTAAAATGTCAGGAAAACCATACAGCAACCGTTGATAGGTATTATTTATCTAGAGATTATTCGATGATGACTATTTATTATTCAGGCACAGAAGAAAATAATTTGTTAGGTATTGTCAGCGCCACAATATATTCTAATGTCAATGATACCCCAACAAATTCAAATTATATTGTAGCAAAAAGGATAATAGATAATACTGAAGGTTTTGTTAATCTTAATATTGAAGGTTTTATTGGTCCATTCTTTATAACTATATGGAATTCAACCGGCCATGAGATATCAAAAAGAGAATTATTTGATAAGTTTCAACCCGATTTTTTAGCAAATAATTGCCCAGTCGGTGAAGCTGACCGCCAATTTCCTTGGGACGACGGCTTAGCAGTGGCAGGAGGGTTGTCTAGAACATGCGCGGATTATGCTAAGTGGGATGAAACAGAACAATCATGGGCTTGTAACACACCTCAAGCAGGTTGGGATACCGACAGAGATTTTTTAACGGCAATAAATACATGCTGTGCTTGTGATTTAACTGGTAAACTTTACAATACATGGGCTCTTGAAAATGGTATTATACCTTTCAATTGTGAAATGATTTGTCCAGGTAGGCCACATTTTCATACTATTTCTGAAACTTTCAATTGGATGAGAAAATATTCCAGATGCGACACGGTTCATCTGTGGTCATGTGGTGGTGAAACAGTTTGGTCTCCTTGTCCAGACCCATTACCATGTAAATACAAACCTAAAACACCAAACCCTACTGAATTGTCACTTATAGAATTTGGCCAATACATAAACAACCGTGATAAAAATGTTTTTTCTGACAACCAATGGGAAATTATATGGGGTATCAACGAAGAATTAAAAACCACTGAACAACGTTTGGACCGATTGGAAATGATGAGAGAGAAGATAGATAGAATCTACGAACTTCAATTAGAACTTCAAACCATAGTAATACCACCAGTAATGAACAACACTGAGTCTGGTGCTGCTCGTGAATTTAATAGAAACCGTGACTGGTTAAACAAATTATTAGAACAAGCAAAGGAAAATCTTTTGTATAGAGATTTATCTACTTATCCAGCTTTAATTCAACGATTAAGAGAATTATCTGATTTAATAATTAAAAATGAAGATAGTTCAAGGACAGAAATTTCTAAAAAGATAAGACATGCTATGCGTTATGAACTTTCTGTATTGGTTGAAGATTTCAATACAGCAGAAGAAGCAAACAAAAGAAAGTTCGATGAACTCGATAATAGAACAAACTCGATTCAATTTACACAAGAAGAATTACAAGAAGGTTTATGGGCCCTTGAAAATTCTTATATTGGCATTTCAGAAATGGTTAAATATGAAATAGAAATATTTAGAAAGGATGTAACACGTGTAGAATCGAACGACGAACAAATTTTTGCAAGGTTAGCTGAACTAACTCTTATTGCAGCTAACGTGGAAGAAGAATTATTTAAAAATGCAATGAATGATTCAAATCATACAGCAGCAATTGAAGCGTTGATAAGAGAAATTGATTTGATTAAATGGCGTCATAATGAGAATATGACTGAAATACAAAAAGAATTAGATAATATTCGCAGAAAAGATGATATGTTAAATTATAAAATAGATGAACATATTAATGCGTTACATGCTGTTGTTATGGCCGTTAAAGATGATATGAAGGATTTAGATTCAACGGTTATGACTAGATTATCTATGTTAGAAGATGCATATCAACAAACTGCTTCTTATGTTGAATCTACCTGGTCATTTTTGAATAAGCGTGTCAATGAGATATGGCAGGCTGTTTTGGATAGGGCTACTAAATCTGAATTGTTGGCTCTGGAACAAGAACTTATCATGACTGAGATAAGAATGCGTAACTATGCAGACGCACAAGGCAAAATAGCTAGAGATTTAACTGTTAAAATGGTAAACGAATTGGAAGAACGAATGAATGTGCATATTTTGAATATTACAAAAAGGACAATAAACGAAACCGTTGTACCAATGATAGACAACGCCTATAAGGATTCTTTAGAATTTACGAAACAATATGCTCAACAAGTTGGAGACTCTGTGTTCGATTTGGCTAAAACGGAATCAATGCGTATAGGTGATTTAGTAAGAAGTGAAGCTTTTGTATTTGCTGAAGAACAATCTACTATGGCCAAAATAGAAGCGCAAACATTTGCAGATAATTTAGTAAATCAAGCTGTAGATTCTATCAGAAGAGATTTAGAGTCAAATGTATCTCATATCAATGTTACTTTCGTCATGATGAAAAAATATATTGATGATTTTATTGTTAGTGAGAGAAATGCTATGTTTTTAACCATTGAAGAACGTGCTAAAGAATTAGAAAAATATGCTGCCAATATAGCAGCGACAGAAGCTAGATTAGCCAGAATCAACGCAACAAACACTGCTTTAGCAAAAATAGACGAATTAGGAGCTACAGTAAACGACGTTAATAATACACTATTCAATGAATTTCACAAATTAAATGAAACATTGACACAAGGGTTTTTAGTTCACATTCAAGGTGAAATATCAACTATTCAACAAATGATTTCTGTAGTAAAAGGTGATATACTATCAACAAATAGTAGTGTACAAACTAATATGGCTGAAATAAGTGATGTCTCAGGTAAGTTAAATAACCTTATTACACAGGTTGACCAATTTAAAACGGATGTTCAACAACAATATGTATCAAAAGAAAATTTTGCATTGTTGAATGATAAGTTTAATGATTTCGTTGTACAAGAACAAGAACGATACGATGCCGCGTCAATACGTTTCGCCAGGGTAGATGCAACGATATCATCATTAGAATTAAACACATCAATGGTTATTATGTCTCAAGACCAGAAGATAATATTATTACAGGAAGCTTTAGATGCTTTACGTAGTATGCATTTAGGTAATGCGTCAGTAATATTAGATATTCAACGTGAATTATCCATACTCAACAAAATACAAGAAGATTATCATGGTATGGACTTAAGAGAACAATTGGCAGAATTACATGCACGAATGAGCATGCACTACAATAGTATTAGCAGTATTTCCACCAGAGTATCAAACAATTATAATAATATTACAAGCATGGCAGATACACTTTCAACGTTGACAGGTGATTTAGATGAACAAAAACGTCAACTTCTTGAATTGGAAACTTCTATCATTTATGGCACAACACAAAATATATCAATATTAATAGCTGAATTAAGAGCAGAAATAGATGAAAAGATAGACCAAAATGAGTTATTAAGGATAGAACAAGAAATACAAAATCAAAAGAACCAACTACAAGTTTTAGATTGGCGAATAAAAAATATTACAGAAGGAAACGACACTTCTGGTGTAGACCTTGAAACGCGTCAACGATTAACTATGTTGGAAAACCAGGTCAATGCTTTACAAGGGTCATCCTTCAACTGTGGAACAGGTGAAATAGATATGAGCTGTAGCTCTATGATACAAAATTTGTATGCACAATTTGCAAATACAACCTTACGTTTCGAATCAAATGAAGACCGTTTAGATGAAATAGAAAACGTACTGGATGAATTCGGTGATAATATGACTGATATAAAAACCGAAATGAATATGTTCAACCCATCTATAACCAATAATACGATGTTCATTAATAATTTACAAAACCGAATTCTAGCCGTTGAAATGTTTATTAATACATATGGGCCTAGATTACAAAGTGGAGGTAATATTAACGAACGTTTAGAATATTTAGAACAACAAATAAACAATAGTAAATTGGAACTATTGGTACATGATAGTAGGTTATCTACTTTAAATCAAACGTTACATTATATGACTAATAATGTGAATAATATACCAATATTGATATCGGATGTCGAAGCATTAATTGAATCATTCAATGCATTTAAAAATACTACTGTTGAAACTACAATGAACAATAAAATTGCATTTGACAATTTAGAAGGTAGGGTAAACGAAACCATAGAACAAATAGATACTTTAGGCGACCGTTCCAATTTAATTGAGTTGGAATTAAACCAATCAATAGAAAATTTACGTGCAGAATTTTTAAACATGCCGGCTTCATCAACGATTATGTCACTCATTAACAATCTGAATAATAGGATTGATAACATTAGCACTGAAATTACAACTGTTCAACAACAGCAAGCGCATTATAACTTTCAGATAGACAAATTGGAAGATATACGAAATGATTTACATAACCTTCAAAATATAACCATTACCATGTACAATCAAACACTTAATCAAACTATGGAGACCATAGTAAATTCAAGTGAATTTGATATACATTCATTAAATGGCACAGTTGACGAACTATTACATAGGATAGAAATACTTGAAGATGTAATAAATGCTCATACTAATATGAATTTTTCAATGCAAATCAGTAGTTTAGAATCATTAGTGCAACATCATACGGCTCAGGCGCATTTAATATTGAACCAGATAAATGGTTCTATAGAGTTGACCAATGAACAAATAAATGATTTGGTTAATAGATTAGCCCTTTTAACTCCTAACCAGGATTTAATAAACATACGAAACGATTTAGATAGACTTATAGCACTCGAAGCACAGAACCCGCTTATCAATATAACATCACAATTGCATCATTTGGACGAACGTATTAAATTATATGAGAATTTATTACCTCCTGAAACGTTGGATGAAATACTCGAAGATATCAGAATACTTAAAAATAAAGTAGAAAACGATACCGTTTCGAACAATGAGATTATTTTAATAAAGAATCAGATTCAAATGCTTGTCGAGGCAGCTCAAAACCATTCGGATAATATAGGAGACTTGTCTACTATCACTATGTTATTGAATTCATCTTCTTTAAATCATGAAACTCAAATCAATGAAATATTGGTAGAACTTGATACATTAGAAAATGCTATCAATAGTGTAGTAGTAAGTGAAGGCGATGAATCTGTTAATAACAGAATTTCTAATTTGAATCAGTCGGTTGTGAATCTTATAGCAACGTTAGAAAATAAAATAGCTGTATTGAAACACGAATTAAGGTACTATTCTTCTTGTTCCCATACGGATGATTGTAAGATTGGTCAACGATGTAATAAAATGTCATCATGTGAATGGGACCCAACCTCAATAATATGTGCATGGGAAGCATTGAGTTGTGACTCTACAGCTGCTAATAGATGTCATTCACATGGCGATTGTAGACTTCTTAAACACGTGTGGGATAGGGAATTTAAAACAACAGAATGTAATGCCCAATCTACTAATTGTTTAGACCATGGTCGTACACCAGATGACGTTGAATTGGTTTTATACAATGAGTCTAATATAACTATTTATGTTGGTGAAAAGTATGTTGAAACTGGTGGAATATGTGAAGATTGGAATTGGAGATATCCTGTATGGATAAGAGAAACACCAGCATTGAATGTTAATGTAGTAGGTGATTATTTATTAACATATACTTGTGGAAATTTGAAAAAATATAGAATGGTTACAGTGAAATATAAAGAATGTTTAACTGGTCCATTAACTTGTAGTAATGGTAGAATAGTATATCCAGATAAGACCAACAATTGTTCATATAATTGCCATGATTATTTACATGAATGTACATTTGAAGGTTTTGCAGGTCCAGATTGTAAATGTTCTCCAAATTGGGAAGGTTGTGAAGGTATGAGTGGTAATGTTAGAGCCACCTGGGATGGTGAAAATTGTGGGTGTGAATCTATATAATAAATATTTAATTATAATTTGTAAATCTTTTACTTCTCTCACCTAGTGCATTGTATTTATATTCTGTACTACCATTAACATTAAATCCTATAGTATTGTCATTTTTACGACAAGTGCATCTTCTATTGGCTAAAAAACATATGGCCATTAATATTGCAATACCTAATATAGCAATGAGAACTTCATTCCCTCCTACTATTGATAATGATATATTTTCTGCATGAGAAAGATATCCATCTATATCATGTGTGTGAGTATGTTCTGTCATTTATTTTAATAATGTCATTTATATAGTGGTAAGTCATATTACCACCTTCTAGTTAATACTGCATTCCGAATAGCACGGGTAGAATTTCTATTTGCTTTGTGACATAAAGAATATAAGAAACACAATGCTAACATGAACAATATACCTAATCCTAAAACCAAAACTTCTGTCCCACCTGATATTGTCAACGAAACCATATCTGCTCCAGTATGCATGTTATTTATGGTATATGGTACACTGGATGCACCCGTATTTTGTGATATGGCGCCACTGTACCCATTACTTACCGTTGGATTCACGCTATTATCTATAGGATTTATAGGTATAACAGGCTGGTCCGCGGGTGTATCTTCTGCTTCTGTGCCTAATCTTATACCTATAGTTTGTGATTTCCTAATAATATTTGTATTGTGTCCCACGGAATGAGATAAATGATAAGAAGATAATAATCGACGTCCTGTCTGTGCTCTACAATAACCAATAGTTGATTCTATATCGAATGTGATTGATACAACCGTTGCATAAAAATTTGGTTCATATTGTAGTAATTCTTGAATGAATGTTTCTAATTTAATATTACCCCAAATATCAACCCTACTACTATATCTTTCAAGTTCGAAATCACATAAATCACAAATATCTTCTTTACCACAACTGGAATTACCCATCAGAGAAGAGGAATGTCTTGTATCTTCAACGGTAACAACATCGCCATCAGGTAAACCTTCTGTTAACCTCCAATGAATATTTTGTATTTCTAAACCGGATTCTTTAGCTGGCTGATTTAATTTAACAGATAATGCTATTGTATCTGACCTGGTTAACATATCACAATTATCACTACATAATTCATATTTACCTTCGTCGTTCAATACCAATGTAGATGCTGTGGCTTCAGTTTGTACATTCACTGTATCAATATCCGTAGATGGTCCAGTTATACAATTAATTAATATATTTTTTTCTATAGTTTCTTCTGATACCAGAGTCCATGCCCCATTATCAGAATTTTGAATATAGATACCTATTTGAAAAATTTGACCCCTTGCCATGGAACCTTCGACATATGTATCTTTAGAATCTATACGTATTGTATCGTTTATACCTAATAAACAAGGTGGTGTAAAACATACGAAATCCGAAGTAGCATTTGACGCACCGTTTTCATATGCCCATTTCATATTAGGTGGAAGTGACTGAATTGTTAACTCAGCCGCATATTTATATTCAAGATTATTCGCATTGACTACTATACATTGTGTATGACCTACTGAACCACCAGGTAACGGTGTAACATCGAAATTTATATCAGGTGTACTTTCTACACCTAAAGTAGTAGTAGCGTTTAAAGTCGTTGCTAATGAAACTCCAAATTTTTTCAGTTGGCTATTACCATTATCAACGCAACCTTTACGTTCAATTTGAAATTGATAATCAATTTTTTCATTCGTGATTGTTTTACATTGGTCTGGTAAAGATTCTAAATCAATTTGAAGTACATATTTTTCTCTTTCTGAATAACCCCAATCATCTACTATATTAGTTGTAACATCTTTAATGGAATGTGTAGCACTAGTAGAGTCTAAACATTTACAGTCAAAAGCATCAGCACCTACTGAAGAATATTCACCATGCGATACGTTTACTTCGACAAGAACATGTTCACCATTACCAGTATATTCATCTAATGAACAATGTAAATCATCTTTCAATCTTTTTGGACTTTTATGAAGTTTTCCTTTAGCACTAAATAATTTACCAAACCCTCTACGTTTTTTACGTGATTTTAAACTAGATAAACCAAACCAATCTTTAGTATCCCACGTACCATCATCTACCCAACAAGCTGCTTTTGATGTTCTAGAAGTTGAATTAGCATCAGAACATTTGTCAGGATTTACTTCCCAAAATCGAACAACACATTCACCGTTTATACATCCTCTTGCATCGCAAATATTTTTAATAGAACATTCTGGTCTAGGGCGGAAACCACCGCCGTTAATTTGAGCAATTTGAGTGTCAGTAGGTTGTATTGACATGCCGTTGTGCCATTGATTTATCCATTCATAACTACCACTTAACGTAGCTTTAATCGCATTAAGTGCAACTTTCTCATTGTAATCTGCATCGAATAAACCTGGCGCTTGTGCCGTGTATGAATTACGTCTATCAAATGTCATTTGTGGTTCAAATGCTTCGCACCATGGATTTAGTTGACATGCTTTTGCTAATGAAGCATATATGTAAGCTTGATGATTATTGGAAAAGCTCGTAGTTATTAATTTGGTTTCAGATGATACATCACCAGCGTGAACTAGTACACCCCTAGGACTTAAATGTGTTTTAACGCCCAATGAACCTAATTCATTTATATGTTCGAATAATTTAATGTAATCTTCCCATGCTGTTCCTAACAAATCTTTAAATTGAACATAATCAATTTGAATCGGGTCATGTCTATTTTTTAAATCTTTAATCATTTTTTTCAGGAAATCATATTTCAGACCCGCAGCGTTAACACTAGATTCTACATATCCTAATTTTGCCAATGGTGCATTCAATTTAGCTGTATAAAATGCTTGTAAAATATAATCTGGCAATTCATTATCTCTAAATATTGCTTCAGAATACCATAACTTGTCATAATATTTATATCTAGCGTTTTGTTGACCGCTTGCAGTTTGATATATTGCTATTGCGTTTTCAACGACATTTATATATCTTGCATGATGATATTCTTTAACAATAGTTTCAACGTATCTATTAACTCTAGATTGAACAGTGTTGTTAACACCATCTACATTTCCTGTACTATTGTCTGGTGCTGAATTCCAGAGCCAATCTGGCAGTTCTTCATTATCTATCAATGGTCCTAATTTAAAAGCTGCCTCATTACACGAAGCCAAATCTGACACCCTGTTACATTTACTTAAATCCCATGACGAATAGTTATCGGGTTGAATAGCTTTCCATGAACAGTCGTCAGTAGATGAAAATAAATTAAAATTATTAATTAACGCTGATGTATATTTTTCTGTTTCGGTTGATAAAATGGGTAGGTCAGGATTATACATTGAAGTTCCTGAATCTGGATAAAGTAGTGTAGATTCTACAGCTGAACCGAAAAGAGAAGGAAACATAGCTTCGCCTATCGATGCTGAAGAAACGGGTGATGAGACATTAAAATTACATTTTTCAGCATGTGTTATATTACATGGGAAAAAGTCACAGAAATTTCTATTATCTCTACTGACATAAGAACCATCAGGACATTGAAACACATCAGCAGTACATACATATGGTGCACATTCAGACATTCTTTCTGGGTTATGTTTCATAGATGAAAAAGTTACTACAGAATCGGTACATTCAACGCCTGTAGTAGTAGTTCTAAGAATAGAATGAAATTGATGTTTATGATGTCTTAAACATCTGAGACCGGACCACCCTTTAAAACATTTACATTGGCCATTAGCACCACAATCATTGCCTGGACCATATAAATCTCTACTACAGTCGGCATTTTTACTACATTTTGTTCCTGTGTAATAATGCCCAACAGCAAAAGTTAGAAAAGATAATATAAGTAGTAATCTAAACATTTGTAGGTTATAACATCCATATATACTAGAATAAATTATAATAATCTGTGTGATATCTTAGACGTGGATGAAGTTTATGTCTGATTATATTTGGTATCCATTTGTAGTAATGGTCCATGGTCCAGTCTTCGGTTCTCTCTTTTAATCCAAAACGTCTCATATCTAAATTTTTATACTTGATATCAAGTTCTATTTTAATCAAAATATATTTCCCTTTTGGGCAATAATGTATTTCTAATTCTTCATTTCTCAATAAATTTGACAAAAAATCATACGCTTGTGTGTATGTATGAGTCTCTGAAAATAGGTGGTTATTTGTTTCTTCAGTTACTTCTCTCGTTACAACCGAAATAATATCTTCATCAACAGCGTCGGTTTTGCCACCTATATCACTCCAACGGCCTCTCTTCTCACTACGTAATAAGTAATGTCTAGTACCATTGATTACAACATAGGCCAACATGCCGGCGGCACGTACAGGCTGGCCATTATATGTGAAGGTTGGTCTATCTGCTTTGTCTCGTGTAGTAATTGACATCTAATGATGGTGTGTATTGAATACTGGTTATAGGTTTTTCTACAACTTTCCAGGTACTGTTATCGGATTCGGTTTTAATATGAAGCGGTATGTCACTGGCAATCGCTGGTCCTCTTCTCTGTGTTTTGAGTTTTGCTGTACCTGGTATACAACTTATAGTAACATCATTGAATTTACTATTCCATTCGAATATTCCAGGATTATGTCTAGCCCACGAGGTTCGGACATCATTGAATCCCATAGTAAGACTTGTTGTTTCATTTGATTGGATTTTTATATTATATTGTGTCCATGGGTCTATTGTAAAACAAATTTTGTTATAACATGGGCCATACCAAATTAATTGAAAAAATTCAGTTATATATTTTAATATAGGGGGAGAAGAATCTAAAGTAGTATGTATCTCTGTTGGGGATGTGATAATTCGAATACTACCATGTAAGGTTATATCAGTTTCAAAAGGGGTATTATTAGTTATAGATAACATTATTTATTTTAGCTACGCTTTTATACTACTCGCTCATGTGTATTAATCTACATACTACGCAATACTTGAAAGCATTGTACATCCTGTGGTGTCACAGTGTCGCGTCCAGCCTGTCTTGCTAGGATATTAGCTCCCTGGAATACAGTTGTCAACTCATCTTCTGCTGCTGCTTGAAGTGCTTTAATTGACTGTCCATTGAAACGAATACCTTCACCGACTGTTTCTCTAGTGGTACTTGCTACCAAACGACGGAAGGTAGCTGATGGAAGAAAGGCATTTGCCGATTCTTGATAACCTTTGATTTCACGTGCCATGCGGCGTTCTTTCATTGTCATTTTTACTTTTACTGGTTGCTGGGCTGTTTGTTGAATACTTGACATTGTTTATTAATGAATATTTGTCTGTGTATATACTCTAAATTAGTTGTTTTTTGGATTTAAATCAGAAGGCACTTAGAAGCCAGTCAAAGACGCCATCTGACTTAATGGATTGGTCCAAATTAAAGTTCGTTTGGTTCAAATCTATAGGGATTTCAATTTTTGTCATACCGTGTACAATGCGGTCTAATATGGTCTTAAAACTAGTTAAATTTTTCTTATTGCATTCTATATGACGTAATGACCAACCTTCGCCGTTGTATCTACCTATAAATTTATGTATATCCCAAATATGAACCTTACGCTGTGCTTCTAAATCTGTTTTATTACCTACTAATATAATACGAAAAAGGTCACGTTTATCTTTAATTATATCCATTA
>MDTA01162756.1_pt1 | contig 14696 bp, 16 predicted proteins | sample 811151 | NCBI WGS metagenome assembly MDTA01 (sample SAMN05326648, study PRJNA326480) | marine metagenome | isolation source: seawater | place: Indian Ocean: South | collected 2010 | reverse complement strand
GAGAGCCTTGATAATGTTTAAAACCTAATGCTTCAAAAAAATCCATATCAATTATTGATGCTCCAGTAGCCACTATTGCATCAACCATATTATATTTTACTAAGTCTCTATAAATATGCATACACCCTGCAGCAGAAGTTGATCCTGCTAAAGTTAAAAAGATTGAACAATCTTTATCTTTTAACATTTCGTTGAAAATATTTGCTGCGTTTGCTGTTTCTCTAGAAACAAATGACATTTTTTCCATTGAAGCAATAATTGTTCTAGAATCAAACTTTGTAATGTCAATGTGTTCAACCTCTTTATTCAAAAGGTCTTTTTTTCTATTATTAGATAGATTTTTAGTTTCTGACATCAAGCAACAAGAAACTCTTTTATTGTTTCTTTGTTATACATTGTCATTATTGGGTCGTCTTCTACTTCAAATATAGTATTTGAATAAAAGCCGTTAAACTGAGTTCTAAATGTTAAACCATATGCTCCAAGCTGACCAAGTTCTATATAATCATTTTCCTTAATATTATTTGGTAATATAAATGGTCCTTTCATATAGTCCATGCTATCACATGTTGGTCCAAAGAAATCAAAGGAAGTCAATTTTTTTGATAAAATTCTACCATTTTTAATTAGTCTCGAAGGATATACAATGTTTGGAACTCCAGCATCAAAAAGCGTTCCATAGGTTCCATCATTTATATAAAGTTTTTGTTTCTTTCTTAAGTTAACTCTCACTATTGTCGAACCACTTTCAGCTACTATTGATCGTCCTGGTTCGCAAATTACTTCAGGAAGCTTTTCAAGTTTTAAATTTGCTATTCCTTTCTTAATTTCATCGAAATATGATTGAAGAGATTGAGGAACAAGGTCTGGGTAAATTGTTGGAAATCCTCCACCAATATTTAAAACATCTGGTATAATTTTAGTTTTTTTAATTATATTTCCTATTTCTGATATACCTTTTGAATATGAAATTGGATGCATACACTGTGAACCTACATGAAAACTTAACCCTATTTTTTTTGCATATTGCTTTGTTAATCTCAAAAGTCCCGTGACTTCAGATACTGGTGCACCAAATTTTTTAGATAAATCAATTTCTGCATGTTCGTTTGAAACTGAAACTCTTACAAATAATTCTAGATCTTTAGCATGATCTGTGCTTTCAATTATTTTTATCAATTCATCTTTAGTATCTAGCGCAAAGGTTTTGATACCATATTTAATATATGCTTCTCTTATACTCTCTCTACTCTTAACTGTATGCATAAACGAACATTTTGCATCTGGACTTAAGTTTTTAATTTCTTCAATTTCTTTAATTGAAGCAACATCAAAATTATTAATTCCACTTTTAACTAGCGTTTCTAAAACAATAGGATGAGGATTTGTTTTAACGGCATATAAAATTTTTCCTGGAAATTTATTCTGAAAGAATTTTGAAGCTAATTGTATTGAATTTCTTCTAATACAATATACAGGTTCTGTAGGTCTCAGTTGATTTACTAGTTCATCAACTGATTTAAATTTTTGCATTTGTTACCTCAAAAAAAATTTAACAAAAAAAACAGCATATTTGCTATGCAAATTTATTATAAAACCAGCATTTAAGGTGTATGCGGCTTAATGTAAAGCAAATAATGCTATTGAAATTATGAAAATTGTTTCCATATAGGGATCATGAATACTACTGAAAACCTAAAAAAAATAAGTGAATTTGAGGATAAATCACTATTAATAGTTGATGATGACAACCCTTTCCGTGAAAGACTAGCTAGAGCGATGGAAAAAAAAGGATTCGTTGTTTCACAAGCTGAGGGTGTAAAAATAGGAATCGAGTCGGTAAAATCCAAGAAACCAGCTTTTGCGGTTGTAGATTTAAGATTAAATGATGGAAACGGTCTAGAAGTAGTTAAAGAGATACAAAAAAATAATTCTGATAGTAGAATTATTATGCTTACAGGATATGGAAACATTCCAACTGCAGTTGCAGCTATAAAAGAGGGAGCAATAGATTATTTAGCAAAACCAGCTGATGCAGACGATGTCGAAAAAGCGCTTTTAGCAGATCCAGATAAAAAAGCTGCTCCACCAGAAAACCCGATGTCGGCTGATAGAGTTAAATGGGAGCATATTCACAGAGTTTTTGAATTATGCAACAGAAATGTTTCTGAGACAGCTAGAAGATTGAAAATGCACAGAAGAACACTTCAAAGAATACTTTCTAAAAGATCACCTAGATAAATTTTCTTAACTTAAAAATATTTTTAATTAGTATTGTTAACAGTAGCATTTTAAATAATTCTGCTAATAAAAATGGATATACACCTAGTTCTAATATTGGTTTATCCCAACCAATTAATGTTCCAAGCCATAAAAAACCAAATATATATATTACAGACGTTGAAATAAAAACTTTAAGAAAATTTGTTAAAAAATTATTACTATATTTAAAATATCCAGCTAGCATTGAACAAAAAACAAAACCAATTAGATAACCCATTGTTGGTCCAGTAAAATATACTATGCCAATACCTTTTTCTGGAGAATTGGAAAATACTGGTAACCCAAAAATACCCTCTAGTAGGTACAAAAGTACGCTTGCAGTTCCAACTTTGTAGCCAAAGGAAACCCCCAAAAATAATACAACAAAAGTTTGCATAGTCATTGGGACTGGATAAAAAGGTATTTTAATTTTTGCAGAAATTGTCAGTAAAATTGAGCCAATAATTGCTATTAAAAATAATCTTAATATTTTACTATTTATAATTGTTTTTGTCTGCTCCATGAGCCTAAGATACTAAAATATAAAAATTAATCCAGTTTTTTTTATTCACAGGCAATATTAAAATTATATTATTATACAAATATAAGATAAATTCTTATATGGATAAAATTAAAAAATCTGATCATATTTATCTAATTGATGGCTCAGGCTATATTTTCAGAGCTTATTATGCTTTACCACCTCTCACTCGAAAGAGTGATGGCTTGCCCGTTGGAGCAGTAAGTGGTTTTTGCAACATGCTATTCAAATTACTTGAAGATTCTAAATCAAAAGAAAACCTAGAAAAGCCCACTCATTTTGCTGTAATTTTTGACTCAGCAAGAAAAAATTTTAGAAATGAAATTTACAGTGATTATAAAGGAAATAGATCAGATGCACCCGATGATTTAATACCTCAATTTGAATACATAAGGAAATCGGTGCTTGCATTTAACTTACCATCAATAGAATTATTGAATTATGAAGCAGATGATTTGATAGCCACATATGTCGATCAAATACTTAAAGCAGGAGCGAAAGTAACAATTGTATCTTCAGATAAAGATTTAATGCAATTATATAAAAAAAATGTTCGTTTATATGACCCAATGAAGAATAAGTTTGTAACAGAAGAAGATGTTGAAAAAAAGTTTGGAGTAAAACCAGATAAGGTTATTGAAGTACAGGCGCTTGCTGGAGATAGTACTGATAATGTTCCAGGGGTACCAGGTATTGGAATAAAAACTGCAGCACAATTAATAAATGAATATGGAACTTTAGAAAACCTATTAAAAAATTCAAATAAGATTAAACAAAATAAAAGACGAGAAAGTCTTATTGAAAACAAAGATAAAGCAATAATAAGCAAAAAATTAGTAACTTTAAAAATAGATGTGCCTGTTAAAAATAAAGTAGAGGAGTTTAAATTAAATCAGATAGATAGAGATAAACTTTATAATTTTTTACGTGAAATGGAATTTAATAGATTATTAAGTTCTGCAATTTCAACTTATGGAGAGTCTCAATTAAAACCTCAAAAAAAAAATTTTACTACAAATAAAGAAGATTTTAAAATTTCAAAAAAAAATTATTTTTTAATACAAAGTGAAAATGAACTAATAAAGTGGCTCAAAGAGTCTGAAGATTTGGGAGAGTTTGCTATAGATACAGAAACAAATTCTTTAAATCCTCATCTTGCAAAATTAGTAGGAATTTCAATATCTAATAAAATCGGCAGGGCATGCTATGTTCCTTTACTACATAAAGAAACTAAAAATTTATCAGAAGAAAAAGTAATTAAAATTCTTAAGCCTTATCTAGAAGACAGAACCATAAAAAAAATTGGTCAAAATATAAAATTTGATTACATAATATTTTGGCATAGAGGAATTGATATTGCCTCTATGGAAGATACAATGTTAATGTCTTATGTTCTAGATGCTGGTAGAAACCGCCATAATATGGATACTTTATCCGAAATTCATCTTGGCCATAAAACAATTAAATATAAAGATCTAGTTGGCTCTGGAAAAAAATAAATAAATTTCAGCGAAGTTAGTATTGATAAAGCAAAAGATTATGCTGCAGAAGATGCAGATATTACTTATAGACTTTATAAAATTTTTTCCAAATCTTTAAAATCAGAGAATCTTCTTAATATTTATGAAATTTTTGAAAAACCTTTGATTAAAATTTTAGCCTCTATGGAAATTAAAGGAATTAAATTAGATAATTTATTCTTGAAAAAACTTTCTGAGAAATTTGAAAAAAAGATAAAGAACTTAGAAAAAAGTATATTTAAAATTTCAAAAAAAGAATTCAATATAGCTTCAACAAAACAACTTGGAGAAATAATGTATAATGATCTTAAAATTGCTTCTCTTAAAAAGACAAAGAAAGGCAGCTTTGCTACAGGAGCAGCCGTGCTTGAAGATTTAGCTTTCAAGGGTAATGAATTTCCTAGACTGGTTTTGGAGTGGAGACAGTCTAGTAAATTAAAAAATACGTATTCAGATACTCTTCCAGAGCATATAAACAATAGGACAAAAAGAGTTCATACATCATTTCTTTTAGCGGCAACAACTACTGGAAGACTTGCTTCAAGTGACCCGAATTTACAAAATATACCTATTAAAACAGAGGAAGGTAAAGATATTCGTAAAGCCTTTATATCTGATAAAAATAAGAAGCTGATTTCAGCTGACTATAATCAAATTGAGATGAGAATACTTGCTGATTTAGCTGATGTTAAAGAACTAAAGAATGCTTTCAATAATAATCAGGATATACATTCTTTAACTGCAAGCCAGGTATTTGGAGTAGATATAAAAAAAGTAAATTCAGATATGAGAAGAAAAGCGAAAGCCATCAATTTTGGAATTATTTATGGAATATCTCAATATGGCTTAGCTAAACAAATAAATGTTTCAAATATTGAAGCTGAAGAATTTTTGAATTCATATTTTTTAAAATTTCCAGAAATAAAAGATTATATGTCTAGCACGATTAATTTTTGTCGTAAAAGTGGATATGTATGCAATATATTTGGAAGAAAAACTCACATAACAAGTATTAACGATAAAAATTTTAACGTAAGAAATTTTCAGGAAAGAGCAGCTATTAATGCACCCATTCAAGGTTCGGCTTCTGAAATTATGCGGTTAGCAATGATAAGATTAAATGAAGAATTTAAAAAAATGGATAATATTGATATTTTACTTCAAATACATGATGAGCTAATATTTGAAACAGATGAAGATAATATTAATTCTATTTCTAAAAATATAAAGGATATTATGACTAGTGTTAAAAATAGCAATCTACATTCATTCTCAATCCCACTGCTTGTTGATATTAATACTGGTAAAAATTGGGGAGAACTTCATTAAAGTACATGTATTGCCCAATTTTTAACAATTTAATATTTTTATAGTTATTCATGAAATATACGATTGCATTAGTAGATGATGATAGAAATATTCTTACAAGCTTAAGTATAGCGCTTGAAAAAGAAGGATTTAATATCCAAACTTACTTAGATGGCGAAAGTGCATTTATTGGACTTTCTAGAACTCCACCAGATCTTGCTGTAATCGACATTAAAATGCCCAGAATGGACGGAGAGGAATTATTAAAAAAATTAAGAAAAAAAACTTCAATGCCAGTTATTTTTTTAACATCAAAAGATGAAGAAGTTGATGAACTCTTAGGGCTAAAATTAGGTGCTGATGATTTTGTCAAAAAATCTGGTGGCTTTTCAACAAAAGTTCTTATTGAGAGGATAAGAGTTCAATTAAGAAAAAAAAATACAAATATTGATGAAAATAAAACAATGATTTCACATGGTAAATTGAAACTTGACCCATCCCAACTCGAATGTGAATGGGACGGAAAGCAGTTACCAGACAAACTTACCACAACTGAATTTTTAATAGTTAAAGAACTGGCAAAAAGACCAGGAATTATTAAAGAAAGATCTCAATTAATGGATGTAGCTTATAGAGAAGATACAGATATTGAGGATAGAACTATAGATAGTCACGTAAAAAGAATAAGAAAAAAGTTCAAAAAGGTTGATAATAACTTTTCAGCGATTGAAACAAGATATGGAAGCGGATATCGTTGGAATGTTAAATAATGCAAAACTTTTTATCAAAAAATCAATCAATTTTAAAAAAATTCTTGTTAATCAATTTTGTTGTTTTTTTGATAATAGGAATCTTAACAATTCTATATCTTAACACTGTACAACCGTCTTTAATTAAGAATAAAACTTCAATTCATATAAAAATTATTAATAATACAAACCAAAATTTAGAAAGATTAAAAGTAAAGTTTATTGAAGATGATATAAGAAAATTTTTATTTTCTACAAAATTTCTTTTTCAAAATATTGATAGAGTCCAGATTTTTAATGATAAATACGAACTTTTAGGTGATACAGATTCACTTGATCTAGATCCAAGAGCTTTTTCACAGAGAATAGATATTATTGAAATGAATAATTTAAATAATTCTAAAAAATTAAAAATTAAAGAAAATTTGTCTAAACAAGAATTAACTGATAAAAAAATTTTTGAAGATTTAAAAAAATATTCTATTTCTTCTCACTATGGCAAATCTTATACCTATACAGAAAATAATTATGATCAATTTTTACTAGTAACAATAAAAAATATTATATATGAGGATAAAACAATAGGATATCTTGCAATAAGCGAGAATGCTAATGATATAAAAGCAGCTATTGATGAAAGGAAAAATTTTGTAATTAGAACAGCACTTCTTGTTGCTATAGTTATTTTTATATTTTCTTATGTTTTAAATAGATACTTTTTAAAACCTATTAAAAATTTAGTTCAATATACAAATATAATTAAAAATAAGAGCAAAGAGAAAACAAATATTTCACTTATTAAAAGAAGAAATGATGAACTGGGCAAGCTATCTAATTCTTTAGATGAAATGACGAATGAATTAAACAAAAGAATTTCTACAGCTGAAAATTATTCTACTGATCTACTTCATGAAATCAGAAATCCCTTAGCTTCATTAAAAAGCGCGTCTGAAATTATCTCAGAAACAGAAGATAAAAATCAAAGAGATAAATTAATAGGGATAGTTTCACACGATGTTGAAAGAATAGAGAGATTAATTACAGATTACTCCCAAATGTTAAGGGATGAAGCAGCAATATCCTCGGAAAAAATGCACAAAATCAATATTAAAAATATTGTAAAGTCTGTAGTAGACGACTTCAATGGCATATACGAGTCAAAAAAATCAATTAGTATAAAATTTAAGACTAATGGAGCCAAAAATTATAACATTCTTGGTATTGAGAATAGAATAGAGCAAATTATTGCAAATTTGTTAGAAAACTCAATTTCTTTTAGTGACGATAATCAAGAAATTTTAGTAGAAATTTTAAAAAAAGAAGATAAAAAAATTATGTTAATTGTTTCCGACGAGGGAACTGGATTTACAGAAAGAGACACAAATAAAGTCTTTAATAGATTTTATAGTAATAGACCTAGTAAATTTGGAGAGCACTCTGGTTTAGGCTTAAATATAGTAAAAAACTTGGTAGAACTACACAGCGGCACAATATCTGCTACTAATAATAAAGATAAAGGTGCTCGTATTGAGATAATGTTACCAGAGGCATAAATCTTTATTGATTAATTATTAAAAATTGTTTAAGCATCCCTACTTATGGAAGATTATAAAGTTAAAGACATATCAGAAGCAGAATTTGGAAGAAAAGAGATTTCCTTAGCAGAAACTGAAATGCCTGGGTTAATGGCATTAAGAAAAGAATACGGTCAAACTAAGCCTTTAAAAGGTGCAAGAATTGTAGGGTGTTTACATATGACAATTCAAACTGCTGTACTAATTGAAACTCTTGTTGAACTGGGTGCAGATGTCAGATGGTCTTCATGTAATATTTTTTCAACCCAAGATCACGCTGCCGCTGCAATTGCAAAAGCTGGTATTCCTGTGTTCGCTTGGAAAGGGGAAACCGAAGAAGAATATTGGTGGTGCGTAAAGCAAACTATAGAAGGTAAAGAAGGTTGGACGCCAAATATGATATTAGACGATGGAGGTGATTTAACTGCATTAATGCATAAGGATTATAAAGAATTATTAAAAAATGTTAAAGGTTTGTCTGAAGAAACTACAACTGGAGTCTTAGCATTGAAAAAAATGGAAATTGAAGGAAACCTAATGGTGCCTGCAATAAATGTAAACGACTCTGTGACTAAATCTAAATTTGATAATTTATATGGTTGTCGAGAAAGCTTGGTTGACGGTATAAAAAGAGCAACAGATGTGATGATGTCAGGTAAAGTTGCAATCGTTGCGGGGTTCGGCGATGTTGGCAAAGGTAGTGCCGCTTCATTAAGACAAAGTGGAGCAAGAGTAATGGTTACAGAAACTGATCCAATATGTGCTCTTCAGGCTGCTATGGAGGGATATGAAGTTGTTTTAATGGATGAAATGATCAAGGAAGCGGACATAGTTGTAACTGCAACAGGCAATAAAGATATTGTTACTGCAGACCATATGAGAGATATGAAAGATAGAGCAATCCTTTGTAATATTGGACATTTTGATAACGAGATACAAGTAGATGCTCTAAAAAACTATAAATGGGATGAGATTAAACCTCAAGTTCATGAAATCACATTCCCAGACAATAAAAGAATAATTCTCTTAGCAGAAGGAAGACTAGTTAATCTTGGATGTGCTACAGGACACCCAAGCTTTGTAATGAGCGCTTCTTTTACAAATCAAGTTACTGCTCAAATAGAACTTTGGAATAACTCAGAAAAATATGAGAAAAAAGTTTATGTATTGCCTAAACATTTAGACGAAAAAGTAGCTAGACTACATTTAGAAAAAGTCGGAGCAAAACTTACAAAATTGAGCAAAGATCAAGCTGATTATATTAGTGTAACAACAGAAGGACCATATAAACCTGATGCCTATCGCTACTAAATGTAGCAAAATCGATATCTCTAACGAGAAAACAACAAAAGATATTGCAGAAAAAATTGCAAGTAAGATAAAATTAAATACAACATTATTACTATTTGGAGAAATTGGAGTCGGCAAAACCACATTTACAAAGTATTTTATTAATTATTTTCAAAAAAAAAATAAAATTCAAATAGATCAAGTCATTAGCCCAACTTTTAATATTCTTTGTGAATATGAAATTAGGAAATTTGTATTACAGCATTATGATTTATATCGAATAAAAAAGACAAAGGATTTAAATAATATTGGTATTTTAGAAAACTGTAAAAATAAAATTAGAATTATTGAGTGGCCTGAACTATTAATAAAAAAAAAAATACCAAAAACCTTTAAACTTTTTTTTAGTTACGATGATAACTATAATAAAAGATATTTAAAAATGCCTGCGCGTTTGATGCAAAAAAAATGAAAATAAAAAATATTAAGAAATTAGCTGGAGATGCATCATTTAGAAAATTTTATAGAAAAAGAAATGCAATTTTAATAACATGCAAAACTCAAAAAAAAATAAATTTAGTTGTATATGATGCAGTAAATAAAATTCTTAATAATAATAATATTTTAGCTCCCAAACTAATAAGTCAAAATTATAAAAATAATTATATAGAGATTACAGATTTTGGGGATCAAACGATATTTAAACTATTAGGAAAATCTGAAAAAAAAAATTTTTCTTATTATAATAAAGTTTTAAAATTACTAAATAAAATTCAGAAAATAAAAAAAATAAGTTCAAAAACATTTTTAAATAAAAAGTATCAAATTCCTATTTATACAAAGAAAAAAATTTTAGATGAAGCTTATATATTTTTAGATTGGTATTTACCAAGTGCGATAAATAAATCTCAGTATTTATTAATAAAAAAAAAAATTAGAAAAAATCTTAATACAATTTATGAAAAAATTAAAAATAAAAAAAAAGTATTTGTACATCGTGACTTTCACGTTTCGAATATTATGAAAACTAAAAAAGGTCTTGCATTGATTGATACGCAGGATGCCGTTCACGGAAATCCTGCTTACGATTTAGCATCACTAATAGATGATGTGAGGTTTAAAACTTCTACAGAATTTAAAAAAAAAATATATAAAAGCTTTACAAAAAATTTAAAAATAAATGAAAAAAAATTTTTTAAAAATGATTTTGAAATCTTATCTGTTTTGAGAAATTTAAAAATTCTTGGTATATTTGTTAGACTCTTTAAGAGAGATAATAAAAAAAAATATCTTAAATACATACCTTATACATGGCAATTAATAATGAATAGAATAGAGCAAAATGCTGAATTTAATGACCTAAAGTTTAACTTAGAAAAGTATGTAAAAAAAAATATTCGATATGAAAATTAATACAGCAATAATATTATGTGCAGGTTTTGGAAAAAGATTAGCTCCAATTACAGATAAAACTCCAAAACCCTTGATTAAAATAAAAAATGAAAATCTTTTACAAAATACTATCAACTTAATTGAAAAGCTAGGAATAAAAAAAATTAAAATAAACACTTTTTATCTAAAGGAACAAATTAATAATTATGTAAATTCTTTGCATACAAAATTAAATTTTGAAATTTTTAATGATGGTGAAGAAATTTTGGGAACTGGGGGTGGTCTTTTTAATATCATAAAAAATTCGCACGAGGAAAATTTCTTGGTATTTAATCCTGATACAATTTGGAATCCAAATTATGTTGAAATAATTTCAAATATGGAAAAATTTTATTTTCTTAATGATATTAAAAATTTATTAATGGTTGTTAGAAAAAAAAATAGTTTTGATAAAAGATTTAAGGGTGACTTTTCTTTAATAAAAAATATTTTGAAAAAATATAAAACTAATGACTTTGTATATACAGGGTGTCAAATCGTTAATAGAGATATTTTTAAAAATACCAAAAAAAAGATATTTTCAATTTCTGAAGTTTGGGATAAATTAATTTTAGAAAATCAACTATATGGTTTTGAAAGTGCCGAAAATTTTTTACATATAACAGATTATAAAATATTTAAAGATTTAACTAATTAAAATTTAATCAAGTCTTTTGATCTAGAACTGTCAAGATATTTTGCAGATATTAAATTTTTATTTTTAAATTCTAATAGTAGTGGATTTCCAGTTGGTATTTCAAGATTTGAAATTTCATTATTATTTATTTTAAATAAATATTTACATAAAGCTCTTATAGAATTCCCATGAGCTGAAATTATAATATTTTTATTTAGGAGTTTTTCTATGTTGTTAATAAAAAATGGAACTGTACGATCATAAGTATCTTTTAAAGATTCGGTATCGGGTATCTTTTCTCTAGGAATATCATTGTAAATTTCAATATTTAATGGATGAAAGGGATTATTCCGATTTAATGGTTCAGGGGGAATATCCCAAGATCTTCTAAAAATATGCACTTGGTCTTTACCAAGTTTCTTTTTCATATCGTTCTTATTTAACCCAGTTAAAGCACCATAGTGCCTTTCATTAAACTGCCAGACTTTGCTAATGTTATTTGGTTTTAATCTCAATGTATTATTTATAAGATCCAGGGTCTGAATTGATCTTTTTTGATAAGATGTGAAAAAATAATTTAATTCTATATTAAGACCCCTTATTAATTCTCCAGCCTTACATGCCTCTAGCTTACCTTTTCCAGCTAGTTCAACATCTACCCAACCAGTAAATCTATTTTCTAAATTCCATTCACTTTGTCCATGCCTAACTAATATTAGATGACTCATATATTCATTTTTAATATAGATAATTTATTAAAATGATAAAGATTTCTTTTCATATAATAAATATAACTATTATATTATTGTATATCTTTCCTGGAAATGTTCCTAGTTTAACGGAGGATAATGTTATTTCCATTAATCACTTGTTAGCTTTTTTTTTAAATGGAATTTTTGGTTTAATTGCATTTAAAAAGACTTTGTCAAAAATCATTTTTTATTTGATATTTCTATCAATTTTTCTTGAAATTCTTCATTTATTAATTCCAAATAGATATTTTGAATTTAGAGATTTAGTTGGAAATTTATTTGGTATACTATTATCATATTTAGTAATTAAAATTGTATATTATTATAAAAAATGAGTTCTTTTGAAGATAGAAAAAAAAGTTTTGAAAACAAGTTTGCACATGATGAAGAACTACAATTTAAGGTTAGTGCTAGGCGTAATAAATATTTAGGTCAGTGGGTTTCGCAAATTTTAAATTTTAATTCTGAGCAAGAAACAGCTTATATTCAAGAAGTAATAAAAGCAGATTTTGCCGAAGTTGGTGACGAGGATGTTTTTAGAAAAATTAAAGAAGATTTAAAGAATAAAAATATTTCAGATGATGATATAAGAAAAAAAATGAACGAACTAAATGAAAAAGCAAAAACTGATTTTAATTAGTTTTTTATTCTTTTTACTTAATAATAATTATTCAATATCTTCAGATCATAACTATTCTTTAATTTCAGGTAAACCAAAAATAATAGACGGGGACACAGTCAAGATTAATGATAAAAAAATTCGTTTTAGCGGTATCGATGCCCCAGAAAGCTTTTTTTTTGGAAAGACACAAATATGTATTTTAAATAATATTAATATTTTTTGTGGGAAGCTATCAAAAGAAAAATTAATTGAAAAAATTGGTAATAGTAAGATTGATTGTAAAATAGAAAAAAATAAAGACCAATATAATAGATTAATTGGTGAGTGTTTTATAAATAACGAAAGTCTATCAGTTTTTATGGTTAAGAATGGTTATGCATTTGATTATACAAAATATTCAAAAGGTAAATTCAGAGAATATCAAGAATATGCAAAAAATTCTTCTTTAGGTTTATGGAAAATGCAATTCGAATATCCTTGGATATGGAGAAAAAAAAATAGATAATAAAAAAAATGATTCGAAACAAAAGTATATATTTATCTTTAATTATTATTTTAGTTTCTGCTTGTTCTTCAATCCCTAAAAATACATCTAATAGCTGTTCAATTTTTTCTGAGAGATATCTCTGGTATAAACATACTAAAAAAACAGAAAAGAAATGGGGAACACCTATTTATCTTCAACTAGCAATTATTAAAATGGAATCCGATTTTGATTGGTTAGCTAAACCACCAAGACAAAAACTGTTTAAAGTTGTTCCTTATAAAAGACCTTCAAGCTCTTTTGGCTATTCTCAAGCAGTAAAAGGGACATGGAAACAATATAAAGAGGAAACTGGTAATAAATTAGCTACAAGAGCTAGATTTAAAGATAGTGTAGATTTTATTGGGTGGTACACGAACAAAACTAAAAAAATATTAAAAATACCTCTTAATGATGCATTTAGACAATATATTGCTTATCATGAAGGGTGGGGTAATTACAAAAATTATAAAAATAATCAAAAAATAATTTTATTAGCCAAAAGGGTTGAGAAACAATCGAATAAATATGAGCAACAATTATCAGATTGTAAAAATTCTTTATCCACAAAAAGATATATAATTTTTTAATTAAGCTGTTTTTTTAATTCTATATCAACTGCATCAATACGTTTAGTATTTTTTGCAAGTGCCAAGTACATTGTTGGAGTTACATATAATGTAAAGAAAGTTGAAATAATCATTCCTCCTAAGATTGTTGATCCTACAGCCAATCTCGAACCTTCACCAGCACCTGGCCCGATGTTTCCAATAACTAAAGGTAGCATTGCTATCATTGTACTTAGAGAAGTCATTATGATCGGTCGAATTCTTAACTGACAAGACTCAATTATAGCATCTTTAACCTCAATACCCGTAGTTCTTATTTGGTTTGTATAATCTACAATTAAAATACTATTCTTAGTAGATATACCGATAAGTATAATTAATGCGATTTGAGAGAATATATTTACAGAACTATTTAAAAATAAAATGAAAACTAGACCGCCAAATACAGCAAGAGGAACAGTTAAAATAATTATAAATGGATGAACAAAAGAATTAAATGTTGCTGCCATAACTAAATAAGCAGTTAATAAAGCTAGAGCAAAAATTAAAAATATTTCATTTGTTGTTTCTTTTAATTCCTCAGATTTTCCTTTCCAAGTAATCTGATTCTGAGGAGCAACTTTAATCATTACATTTTCTAAATATTTAACAGCTTCTGTTAGAGTATAATCTTCTGCAAGAGCAGCTGAAATTGTAACAGCTCTTTGACGGTTGTATCTTGGCAATACTTCAGCAGTTCCTTTTTCTTTAAACTCTACAAGACTTGCAACTGAAACTAGTTTGCCAGTAGTTTCAGATCTAACAAAAATCTTTGATAAACCATCTTTATCTCTTCTATCTGCTAAATACTGCTGAAGAATAATGGGATATTCTCTTCCTTCTTTATTATATGTTGTAACCCTCTTTCCACCGTATAAT
>MDTA01019070.1_pt1 | contig 14697 bp, 12 predicted proteins | sample 811151 | NCBI WGS metagenome assembly MDTA01 (sample SAMN05326648, study PRJNA326480) | marine metagenome | isolation source: seawater | place: Indian Ocean: South | collected 2010 | reverse complement strand
TTTATTTTTTAAATGAAATGCTAATTAAATATTATTAATCATAGGCAATATCTTAATTATACAAGATTTATAATCAAGAAAATATATAAATTAAATTAAGCATTTAATTCTTAATAAAAGTAAGAAATTTTTTAATTTATTAAAATTTATTCTTTGTAGAATTCATTCATTTATTTTGTAGTGATTTTTTGAATGGCAATGCAACTTTTTTATCTAGATAAATTCCGCAAAAAATTTCTAAAATAATTGTCGATAAAAAAGCTACATAATTTTTATTTAAGTAAAATAATGCGAGTATAAATGTTCCTAAACCATAAATTATTGTTATCTTATCATGGGTCCATCCTGCTTGATATAGTCTTTGATATAGATGCAGACTATGTGGCTTGAAAATATTTTCCTTTTCCATAAATCTTCTAATAATGCAGAAAAATGCATCAAATAATATTGGAGAAAGTATTAATAAAAATAATATAATTTCTATAAAGGAATTTTTTTGTAAAATAGTTGCCACTAGAATTCCTCCAAGAAAAGTACTACCTGTATCTCCCATAAATAATTTTGCTGGTGACCAATTAAAAATCAAAAAGCCTATAAGAGAGCCTAATAATGGATAAAATGATGGCGATATCTCAATGGCTGCAACAAAAATAAATATAGATAAATTTAATGCAACAAGTCCATCTATTCCATCCATAAAATTAATAAAATTTATAACTCCAGTAAGGAAAACTACAAATAGTAATTCAAAAAATATTCCATAAATTTCTTGATTAAATATTATTAATTTTGGTAAATCATAAATATTTACTAAGTAAAAAACAGTTGATATATGAACTACATATCTACTAATTGAATTTAATTTATAAAGGTCATCAATTAATCCAACCAATGCAATAGGAATTGCAGTGATTACTAAACTGAAATTACCAATTATATAACTAAAAAAAGAACCAATTAAAACAAATGAAATTCCAGCTCCTTGAAGGGTTGGGATTTTATGTGAGCTTCTATCATTAGGTTCAGAAATAAATCTTTTATTTGCTATTAAAATAAATATTTTTAAAAATAAAAATGTTAATAATAGAGATAATAAACTTAAAATGATGATTGAATTTTTCATTTAATTTCTCTTATTTATATTTAAATTCTTATATAGTTTAATTTCTTTTTCTATTACTTCTTTAAATCCTAATGGTGAGAATTCGAAAGCTTCATAAGCTTTAAAATGATTAAATCTTTTATCTTCATTAAGTCTCTCTATTTGTTCAGATTTAATTGGAAGTTTTATTTTAATTTTTTCAAAAATCTTAAATAAGAGGAGTGATAACCTATAAGGAAAATAAATTGGGATGCAAATTGTTTTAAGTTCATTTTTTATTATCTTTATCATTTTGTTGTAAGATAATGCTGTTTTACCAGAAAGGTTAAAGCTTCTTTTATATGTATTTTTATTAGTTAAAATATTGGCAATTACGTTAGATAAATCTTCTACAAAAATAGGATGCTGAAGAAATTTACCATTTCCAATAATTGGGAGAATAGGATATTTATCAATCCATTTTATTAATTTAATTATATTACGATCATCTGGACTACCAAAAATCATTGTAGGTCTAATAATAGTCCAATCTAAATTACTTTCTCTTATTTGTGATTCTGCTACCAATCTAGCTTCTTTTGATTTTGAATTTAATTTTGTAAATATAGCTGTTGTACTTGTAAAAATGGCACGATCAATATTTGCATTTTTACAAGCTTTTAATATAGAAGGAACATTGCCAAAACCTATAGAGGCTAGACTTATTAGTATTTTATAACCTTTTATTTGTCTTTCTAATACAGCCGTATTATTGAGATCAATATATTTGTAAAGGATATTATTTTGCCTCATCCAAGTATTATCATTCCCTGGTCTTATAATTGCCAAAAAATGGATTTTTCTCTTTAATAATTCCTTGCATAAAAATCTTCCAGTAAATCCATTGGCGCCGCATAATACGATTTTTTCAATATTATTTTTCATATTAATTTAATTATATTTTTTTATGATGTCTTGTAGTATTTTTGTAAAAAGAATATTTATTCTTTGTCTAGAGTATATTTCTTCTGCTAAGAATCTTGCTCTTTTTCCCATTAATAATCTTTCATCACTTGGCGTTTTAAATAATTTTATAAATGCTTTTGCAAGATCTTCGGGATTGGATGCTTCTGCCGTAAAACCTAAGAAGTTTTCTTCAACTTCTTTATTAATTACACCTTCAACAGTTGTGATAACTGGTCTTCCAATCGCATATGCATCATAAAGTTTATTTGGAGAAACTCCATATTTAAATAAAGATACTTTCTTCAAAGATATCAATATACCATCTGCTTCTGAGAGTATAAGTGGTATCTTTTTTTTGGATACAGGATCTTTAAAAATTATATTTAGTTGATCCTTTGATTTTTTAATTAAGTCTTTTTTATTAGGACCATCGCCAATTAATATCAACTTTATAGGATAATTATTTATTAATTTAGCCGCATTAATAACATTTTCTAGATCATTAGCTTCTCCGTGTGCTCCTGCATAAATTATCTTAAAAGGTCTTGAGAAGGAATAATTTTCAATTTTTTTAAGTGGTTGTATGTATTTAAATTTATCTAAATCAGGACCATTTGGGAGCCAAATTACTTTTTTAGCTCCATTTTTCTTTAAATATTTTTCGGCTCCTTTTGCTAAGACTATATTTAATTCAGAGTTTTTATATATTAACTTTTCTATGATTTTGAGTAATTTTATAATTGGATTTCTTGGATTAATCCCACCTTGATCAATAAGTACCTGTGGCCATAAATCTCTAATCTCGGCGATAAATGGTTTTTGAAAAATTCTTGCAAAAATAAGTGTTATGAATGTGGCAGGTAATTGTGGTGAACTGGCCATAATGATATCTGGAAAATTCTTATCATTTCTTTTAATAATTAAATATCTTAAAAATTCAGTAATTAAAATTAAGCAAAAACTTAAGATATTTAAATACCTCATAAAGTTATTTTTTCTATAAGGAATTACTTTAAGCCAATGCCATTTAATATTATCAATAGTTTCTAATCTTCTAAAATTAAATCCTTTTAATTTTGAGAATTTTCTTGTATTTATATTAAAATCTGAAGCAAAGATTTTTACTTGCCAACCCTTTTTTATTAATGAATATGCCATCTCATACTGTCTAGTATGACCGGGCATATTAGGTGTATTGGCAAATTGATTAATAATCCATAAGTTTGGCATAATATATTTGACCCTATAGTATTAATTCGACTTTAAATAAATGGGAACCTGGTTTTATAAATCCCTTCATTAATAAACTTTTTCTAGGTATTCTTTTGCCAAAATTCTTTGAATGCCATGAATTATAAATTTCATAACTACAATTATTAAAACCTTTTAATTGTTTAATAATCGATTGAAAGTGACTTTCTGAAAAGCTAGGTCCGAGATGCCATAATTGTCTCCAAGCCATTTTTCTTTTATTTATTATAGAATCAATGGTTCTGAAATATAGCTTATTATTTTTACATTTTAAATATAAAGTCCTTTTATAATTAGCACCCTGCTTTTCATATCCATCATGAGATCCTTGAACCCAGTATTCTCCTTCTGAGTTTTTTCCATAATTTCTATTTTTTGAAATTGCTTTTCTACCTGCTTTAAAATTACTCCAAACCTCTACGGGTTCAATCCAAATTAATTTATCTTTTGAGAAATTATCTATTGGATAAGATAATTGAAAAGTATTATGACCTAGTGATGATCTTTCGATTTTTCTTAATTCATTATTTCCATAAATACTTGTTCCTAACTCTGAGAAAAAAGGTTTTCCTGCCTTTATTAAATCAAAGCTTAGTAAATCTGAATGGCAGTGAGCAGGTAGATGGTCAGGGCAACTTTTACCACATTTAAAAATAAGCTCCCAATCTTTGTTTGGTTTTATTATTGTCCAACCTGTTTCTGGTAGGTCAATTATACTTTTAATATTTTTTGAGTAACTATATTCATTATTATTATTTTCTTTTATTTGATAACTAGAATTAATCAAAAACATTCTTAATCCATCTTTTATATTATTTTTAATCCCAAGAAAAGCAAAAGCAAAATTTTTAACTTTATTTAAAGAATAATTTGAATTAAATATACAATCATTAAACCTTGGGTATGAACCTTTATTCAATGAAATATCTATAATCCAATTTTTCATTTTTGTTATTGATTTAATAAGCCAAATAGGTCTTTCCTTTAAATTTATTTCTAAATAAAAACCCATTTCTATTAATCTATCTAAGACAATTAAATGATAACTAGCACTTCTCTCTTCATGTCCTCCATCATTGAGGATTTGCTTGTCAATTTCTTTTTTTAATATTGCAATATTTTCTTTGTATATAATTCTCGCTTTTTGACTATCAAATTGTAATGAGCCAATTATTAGTGCAGTTAAATTCTCAATTAAATGATTTCCCCCATAACAAAACTCTTTATGTGTATTTAACCAACAAATTTGTAGCCAAAGAGAATCTAGTCTTCTTGGAGTGATAAGGCATGGAAATACTCTAAATAAAAATACCCAATTTTTTATTCTTAGGGAAGTTGTATAGCTATTCCAACCTATACCTTTACCTAATTTATTTTTATATATCCATTGATCTATTAATTCTTTGATTAGAAGAATATCTTCTTTGGTTTTTTTATTTTTTAGAAAATCTTCTGCCCATTCTTTTGCCCAATCAAAATAATGTAAATTAAATGTCCATAAAGTTGACCATAAATTACTCTGCCAATTAATTGGCATTGATAAAGACCTTTTTTCATTTAAGAAATTAAAGATAATAATTTTCTTTTTTGAAAAAGTAAGTGATTCTAAATCTATTTTTGAGTGTTTATACTGGTGAATTTGCATCCATTTTGGAGTTTTACTATCAAGCAAAATAAATAACTTAAGAATCTCACTAGATATTATTGAATCAATGTATTTTCTTATTTCAAAAATTAATCTTAAAATTATTCTCTCTATTCCTACATCAGTAATTGTTCTTGCAACTTTAAAAATGTAATTTTTGAAGGCTAAATACATATAAACTATTGAAAAGATCTAATTTATAAAAAAGAAATTTTTCATTTAAAAGTCTTCAATTAAATCTAAAGAAGTAGGTTGTCCTCTCTCAACTGATTTGATGATTTTTTTTCCAATCAATTGATCAAATAATTTTGGAGGCAAACCCATACCTGGCCTGATTCTTTTAATATCTTGTTTTGTGATTATATGTCCTTTAGGTAAATCGCGTATAAAATAAATTGACCTTTTAAAAACGATATTTTTTTCTTCCGATTTTTGTTTTTTATATGTGGCTTTCCCAAGAGATTGCCATGATAGATAAGATTCTTTGCAGAGATACTGTAATTCAGAAGGGGAAATTGAGAATTCACTATCAGGAGTTTCAATGGTATTGTTCAAAATAAAGTGTTTTTCAATTAAGCAAGCACCTAAAGCTACAGAAGCTATAGATACAGTAGTTCCTAAGGTATGATCAGATAGGCCTACTGGTACTTTAAAATAATCAGATAGTTCTTTTATTTGCAGTAAATTAGCCTCATTTATTGGGGCTGGGTAGCTACTAACACAGTGCAGTAAAACGATTTCATCACACCCATTTGATTTGGCAGTTTCCAAGGCATCTGCTATATCTTCTTTAGTTGATATTCCACTTGACATTATTATTGGTTTTTTTTGGCGAGCTACATATTTAATTAATGGCAAATCACAAAGTTCAAATGAAGCAATTTTATAAGCAGGTGCATCTAATTTGGCTAATAAATCTACACCTCTTTCATCAAATGGTGTTGAGAAAATTGTTATGCCAATTTTTCTTGCAAACTTAAAAATCTCGTTATGCCATTCAAAAGGTGTTTCAGCTTTTTTATATAAGTCATAAAGTTTGTAACCATCCCATAAACCACCCTTTATGAAAAAATCTTTTTTATTGCAATCAATAGTCATTGAGTCTGCATCATATGTTTGAATCTTTATTGCATCTGCTCCACATTCTTTCGCTGCTTTTATTGTATCTAGTGCTGACTGTATAGAACCATTATGGTTGGCTGATAATTCAGCTACTATATAAGGCCTTTGTTTATTACCTATCTTTTTACCTTCAATTTCAATATACATTTATAAACTTTTAAGTCTTTAAAGTCTAATTTATTTTAAATAATTAATAAGCATTTAAATAGTATAATTCTCTTAAATTAATATAATTTAGTCTTCTATTTCTGAAATAAAAACATCTGCGATTAATCCATTTGATCTCTTATTAACTCTTCTAAATTCCAATTTTAAGCCATTAATTTCTATGTAGGCAAATGGATAGCCCTCAGCATCTAACATCCTTATTTGGTCATACCATTCTGTTATATTTCCATTTTGGCAAGTATTGAGATCACTTTCAAAAGGTTTCCTCCTACGAAAGTTTATTATCTCTCCCTCTTGAGATTTGACTTTTGGATTGTTTTTTACAATTTCATGAATCATTGTTCCCATTAATTCATTACATCTTAAAAATATTTCCTCAGCAGATCCATTGAGATTTAAAGGCTTTTTAAGATATATGTCACCCCCATCTATTATGTCTGAACATTTAATAGCTGATAAAATAGTATTTTCATGCTTCAACTTTATAAGATTTTGTAATGGGCTCCCACCTCTTCCATATGGTAAATCTGTCATATGGAAGATAACAGTTTTATATTTATTCCATATTTCTTTTGCAATAATATGATTCCAATGTAAAACAAAAATCCATTGTGGTTTATGAGTTTTTAATTTTTTTATTAAATCAACTTTATTAGAAATAAGAAAAACTGTCGTTTTTAAATAATTTTCTAAATTATTTGATAAATTTTTATTCCAAGGCTTTGATGATAATAAAAATATCATTTTAAATATCTTTATAATGTTCAATTCTTATAGTATAAATCTTTTTGTTAATTAAGAAAAATGCTGGATATTTATTATTATCAACTATTCTTAATTTATCAAATTGATCTTTTATTGTTTTATTAATATCTAACTCAGAATCTAATTTTGTTCTTTTTGGATAAAATGAATCCTCTCCCATTTGTTTTTTTCTAATAGAAAGTATATCAGGATATTTATTAATCCATTTCATACATAGAGAAATTGTTTTTATAGCTTGTAATTTTCTCCAATCATCTACTAATTCATTGTTTTTTAAATTTATAAATTCTTGAATATAAATTTCACCTGAATCAACAGATAAATCAGCTTCGATTAAAGAAATTAAAATTTTATTTTTACCTTCCAATATTTGCCATGACATTGGACTAAATCCTTTACCTTTTGGTAAATCACTCTCATGAACAACAAGATTATTTTTATTTAATAAAAGTTTATCTTTTTCAATTATTTTAGAGAAGGATAATATGAAACATATATCACCATTCTTTAAATCGTTTAAATCATGAATCCATCTAACCTCATATTCTTCAAACCATAATTCTGAAATTAAATTTGGTATATAATCATTTATCCAACTATCATGATCTGAAATAATTGTAATAAATTTAATTTCTTTATTTAATTTTTTCCCCAAAGGATTTGGTTGTAAAATCTTTTCTAATAAATAAAAATTAGTATTGCATAATTTAATATAGTTGTATTTCTTAAGATCCAAGTTTTCTCTAAGAGATTGAAAAATCAATGGTATTAATTTTATAAATAATTTTTTCTGAGTATCATCTGAATAATTATCCAAAATTATTCTAGAAAATAAGTTGTTAGATTTATCAATCAAAAATATCAATTTACCAATCGGTGTAGATAAATTATCATATATAACTTTATAAAAAATAACTTTTAAAGAAATTTTTTCGTGCTCTAGATTTTTATTTTGATAAGATGATTTCTTATAAATATAATTATGATTATTTAAAGCTAATTTAATATTTAAAATATCATTTTTATTTTTTGTTTTATTAATATTTTTCTTAAATTCTTTATTAGATAATTTGATAGGAAAATTTATACCTAATAAATTATTTACAACCCTTTTTGTCCCAAATCCATCAACTAATTCTCTTCCATCTTTTAGCAATATCTTTTTATGAATAAAACCATCAATAGCCTTACTTATTTTTTTTGAATTAATTAGATTTTCGCTCCCAATTAATTTTATATAATTATCGTTGTATAAATTCTCTGAGATCTCCTTTTGGTTATTTGTAAGAATTATAGTAATTGAGGGTATCCCTAAACATAATCTCTCTAAGGAAGTAGAACCTCCAGCTCCAATAAATAAATCTGCTCTTAAAATAAATCCTGCTAGAGTTTCTTTAGTATTATGAACATATAGATTGTCTATTTTTTTTTCTATTTTTTTTAGATAACTATAATATTTAGATTCTTCAGAAATAATATAATCAAAAGTTATGTCAGAAAATTTATCTTGAGAAATACTTTCTATAACTTGATTATGTATTTGATTTTCAACACCACCAAGATAAACTAGAATTCTTTTAATTTGATTTCTTTGAATAGTTAAATTATTTATGCCAAAATATTCACTGCCTAATAAGGCATAATTAGGCCCTAGTAACAATTGCGAATTAATCTCTAATATATTTTTATATTTATCTAAGATGTAATTATTGTAGTAATTTTGATTTAAAAGTATTTCACAATAATGCTTTCTATTAAATAGATCATCAATTACAAAAATTTTCAGATTTTCATTAATTTTTTTTAAATCATTTTTAATCTTTTTTTCCCATATTTCTCCCAAAGAATAGTGATCAACAATAATAAAATCAATAGTGATATTTTTTTTTCTTAGGATAAGATTTATTGTATTTATGGCATCCTCTTCTTCATCACATCCAAGCCAATCTTTATAAAGCTGATTAATGTTTTGCCTGTAAAATTTTTTTTTCTTTAATTCAATATTCTTTTTTGGTAGCTCTAGAACTTCGAAATTATTCTTGATTTCTTTATTAATATTGCCTTCAAAAGAATTGCATATAAAAATTGAGTCTGCTCCTCTTTCTTTCAACTCTTTTGCTATGTGCAAACATCTTCTTATATGGCCACTACCTATAAATTCTGCAGAATCACATCTAAAAATAAATGTCATATTAATTTCCTTAATAATTTAAATGCTTCTGCTGCATTAACACCTAATTGCGAGCCTCTTAATTTGGCTTGATAATCTACAGCTTTAATTGACCTGGCATGGGGCCAATCGCGCATTTCACTATCATATTCTTTTAAAGCCTCTAATTTTTTAGATAACTGTTTAGAAATATCAACAAACCAATTTGGCTCAAATGCATCAGATTTACCTATAGGCTGCCATTCAGTGCTACTAGCTACTTCAAAGCTAAGAATAGTTTTAACTATTTGATTGGGATATGGTCTGCATGCCGTAATAACTGCATCACAAACTATTCTATGATCAATATTTAAATCACCAGAATGATGGGTATAAATTATATTTGGTTGAAATTCAGTGATTTTTTTTTCTAAATCTTTTATTAAATCTAATCTTTGAATTGAATCTAATCTATTATCGGGATAATTCAGAAAATCAAGACTTTCAACGCCTATAACTTGATTGGCTTTCTTTGCTGAATATTTGAGAGCTTCTAAAGCCTTTCCTTGTATTTCACCTGCAATATTGTCACCTCTAGAAGTAATTCCTGTAGATACTATTAATACTCTAACTAAATCTCCAATTTCAGAATGGCGAGCAATAGCCCCTCCGCAACCTAAAATTTCATCATCGGGATGAGCTGCTACAACCAATATCGAATCCATAAATTTAATTTAATGGTTTAAATCTAGATTAACAAATCGAATAATTGAAATACTAATAAATAATACCTTCTTTTTTGCTAATCCTGATTTGTTTCAAAATATGTTTTAATTTATCAAACAAATTTATCAATTAATTATGAGTGATCTATTAAATATCATTGATAAGTATATTCTTTGATTTAATCAAATTTTTTAAAGTTACTATTGTGCATGATTTGCTGCTTAGATAAATAATCTGAGAAAATTTCAAATTTCTTTAAAAATATAATGTTTATTAAAATCTTTCATTATTTAAAGAGATTTTTAAAAAAATATAGAATAGTTTTTGTATTAAAAAAGGATTACTAGTTAATATTTATTGACCTAAACGATTATTTTAGTTTTATTGTAGAAAAATTATTGGTAAACATTACCATAATCTTGGATCTAAGTCAGAATCATTATCCCATGCGAAATCAAAGAAGTTTTTTTTAATGCAATTTAGATTATTTTTTATAGTTATTATTTGTTTTAATTCTTCTAAACAAGTCACTCCAATCAATGCGCTTTCAATGAATTTATAATTATTAAGAAAATTTAAAGTTAATTCTAATATTGATTCTTTATTTAATTGATTTAAAAACCTAGAATGATGTGATTTGAATTTCTCAGAGATTGCATTTGGCCATTTTTTATAATTTATAAATAAAAGACCTTGAAATAAAATACTTCTTGCCTGAATGGCAATATCCTTATTGAATAATTCTTGGCAAGTTTTATTTTTAATAAGTCTTTGATCATATAGAGAAATTGGCATTTGAATTAAACCAAATCTTTTTAATGAAATATTATACAAATCAGAGGCGGAATAAATTGAAATTCCTAATCTATTTATTAGTTTTCTTTCAATAAGGCTATTGAGCCATTCTTCTAATATTTCTTTACCATTTTTTTTTAAATCATTTGTATTATGAATTAAAAAACTATCTATTCGACTGGTATTTAAATTATTTAAAGATTTTTGAAAATTTTTCTCCCAAGAATAAACATCCTTATCCTCATAAAAATTGTTTCTAGTATTTAAAAATTTTGTTGTAATTTTAATATCACTATATTTTGGAAGAAATTTCCCTAACACTTCTTCACTATTACCATATGATTGAGCAGTATCAAAACTATATATATTATTTTTTATTGCTAAATCAATAATTTCTCCAACTTCATCTTGATTTACCTGACCTCTAGTATTTGTAAATCCATAATTCATACCAAATTGAGCACAACCTAATGATAAATTAACCACTTTAAGTATTCTGAATTTATAAATTATAGATTATATCTAATAAGGATTTAATAACATATTTTTGCTGGGCACCTTCAAGTCCCTCAAATACAGGCAAACTTAAAGCCTTTCTAGAGTATTCTTCACTTTTAGGATAATCACCTTTTTTAAATCCAAGTTTTCTGTAGTATGGTTGTAAATGAATAGGTGAATAATGTAATTGAACGCCAATATTTCTTTGCCTCATTTCATTAAAAACTTTCTTATGATTTTCTTCTGAAATATTATTTAATATTATTATCACTAAATGAACTGCGCTTTTGATATTTTTATCAATTTTAAGAAAAGAAATATTGGGATCATTAATATTTTTTTTATAAGTATTTAAAATTTTATTTCTCTCTTCAATAATTCTTGAAATTCTTTTTAGCTGGCTTAATCCTAAAGCTGCCTGAACATCATTCATCCTATAATTAAAGCCTAAACCTTGTTGCTCGTAACTCCAATTACCAAAATTACTTAATTCAAATTTAGATTGATCTTTAGTAATATAATGTGTTCTTAGAAGTTTCATCTTTTCTGCAAGATCTTTACTATTTGTAGTGGCTAATCCACCTTCAGCAGTAGTAATTATTTTTACAGGATGAAAACTAAACACACAAATATCACTATATTTGCAATCTCCAACTTTCCCTTCAAAATAAGTTCCTCCAAACGTATGGCTTGCATCTTCAATTATTTTAAAACCATACTTTTCTGAAAGTTTTTTAATTGCTTTCATATCGCAACTTGTTCCACCCAGATGAACGCAAACAACGATTTTTGGTAGATTCCCTTTTAATTCTGCTTTTTTAAGTTTTTCAGAGAGTAAATTCACATCTAATAAACCAGTTTCCAAGTCAATATCTACAAAATCAATTTCCGCATTGCAATATCTCCCACAATTAGCTGAGGCAACAAATGATATTGGAGATGTCCACAAATAATCACCTTCACTTAATCCAAGAGCCAGACATGCAATATGCAATGCACTTGTACCACTATTAACGGCAATTGAATAATCAACTTTTAAAAAATTAGATAAACTCTTTTCAAATTGAGGAACTTGATCTCCTTGGGTCAAGTAGTCGCTTTTCAATATTTTTATGACAGCACTAACATCATCTTTTGAAATATATTGTTTGCCATAAGGTATAAATCTCTCTTTATCAAAATTATTTTTCTTAATAGAAAAAAAGTTTGATAGTTTTTGATTAAATAAATTCCTAATTGTCACAATATAAAAGCTTTTTTATTTACTATTAAAATAATATACAAATTCATTATCGTAATGTTTAAAATTTTATATTTTAAAACTCAACTTTAATAAATTATTCTCAAAATTTTAAAATAAGAAGTTTGATAATTTTACCTTATAATGTTATTTAGTAAATTGTTTTATTTTTTAAATGATAAGAATTGAGATATTGAAAGAAGAAGATGTTACAAGTAAATATCTCGATTGGTATAAATCTAAAGAAGTAATAAGATTTTCTGATAATCAATATAGAAATTTTTCATTAGATTCCCAAATTAATTATGTTAATGATTGCTTAAAAAATGAAGATTTAGAACTCTATGGGATTTTTGATGAGACTAAACATATAGGTAATATTTGTATCTCTGGATTAAAATCTTTTCACTCTAGAGCAGAAATTAGTTACGTAATTGGAGATACAACTTACTGGGGTAAGGGGATAGCCTCAAAAGCAGTTAATTTAATGATTAAAGTTGGAATTGAAAAATATTCTCTCAATAAACTTTTTGCGGGAACTTCTAGTAAGAATATAGCAAGTCAAAAAGTTTTGCTAAATTCAGGTTTTGAATTAGAGGGTATAAGAAAGGATCATCTCTTCTATAACAATCAATGGCAAGACCAATATGATTATGGTTTGTTATTAAAAAATATAAGATAAGATCTATATTTATTATTTTTAACTTATTTTGGTTTGATACTTTGATAGAATTAATAATTGAATAAATTAAATGAGAAATTATTCTCTATAAATTAAGCGTAGTCAAATTCTATAGAAAATTTATGAAACTTAATGCTTATAAAAGTATTTTAATTACAGGGGGTACAGGTAGCTTTGGAAAGGCCTTTGTAAGAGAGTTATTAAGAGAAAATTTTGGGTTTGAAAGAATAATTATTTTTAGCCGTGATGAACTAAAGCAATGGGAGATGCAAAATGAATTCCCATTAAGTAAATATCCTCAATTAAGATTTTTTCTAGGAGATATTAGAGATTTTGAACGTTTAAAATATGCTTTTCAAGGTGTAGATATTGTTATTCATGCTGCTGCTTTGAAACAAGTTCCAGCAGCAGAATATAACCCAATGGAATTTATTAAGACAAATGTTTTAGGGTCGGAAAATGTTGTTAAGGCTTGTTTAGAGACAAATGTAAAAATAGCACTTGCTTTAAGTACTGATAAAGCTGCCGCCCCTAGTAATTTATATGGAGCCACAAAATTATGTTCAGATAAACTTTTTGTTTCAGCAACTAATATAAAAGGTAAAAGAGATATAAAATTCTCTGTTGTAAGATATGGAAATGTAATGGGATCTAGGGGATCTGTGATACCATTTTTCATTGAAAATAGAGAATCTGGTTCCCTTAGTATTACGAATAGAGACATGACTAGATTTAATATTACTTTGAGAGAAGGGGTAAATATGGTTATAAAAGCTCTTGAAAATAATCTTGGTGGTGAAATATTCGTTCCGAAATTGCCGAGTTATCGCATTATTGATCTTGCAAAGGCAATAGCCCCAAGTTGTAAATATGAAGAAACTGGTATTAGACCCGGGGAAAAAATACATGAAGAAATGATTACATCGGCTGACAGTTTTTCATGTATAGATCTTGAAGATTATTTTTGCATTTTTTCACATGGAAGTAACTTAATTCAAGCGTATAAGGAAAGAGGAGTTAACTTTAAAGAAGTGCCTAATGGATTCAGCTATAATTCAAAAGATAATCAATCTTTTCTATCTATCGAAGAAATTAGAAACTTGATAAAAGATAATTTAGATATTAATTTTTTACCTTACTAAAATATATGAATTTGAGATTTTTAAATGCTAGTTTTCTATTTTTAGAATATCCAGAAAGAAAAATTATTAACTTTATTTAAATTAAATTAAAATAAATTTTCTACTAATTAATAACGATAAATATAAATTACAACACCTTTAAAAAAGTTTATAACCAGATAAAGTTTTCTAATATTTAAATTTATAATTATATTTAAAAAAAGTATTCATTTTATTATTTCTTATTTAGGATTTCTATTTAAGTTGAAAATAATAATTTATTCTAATTTCATAATTTTTTATAATTTAAAAATCATTTAATTTTTTTATACGCAATACTATATAGATATAATTTAAGATTTCTCTCCACCTCCTTATCCAAATATCTGTACTCCTTATAAATTGCTTGATTGAAGTAAAAGGTATACTACCAATCTCAGCCCAAATACAAAATGCAAAGAAATAATTGTACTTATAAACAGATGATG
>MDTA01151049.1_pt1 | contig 14699 bp, 15 predicted proteins | sample 811151 | NCBI WGS metagenome assembly MDTA01 (sample SAMN05326648, study PRJNA326480) | marine metagenome | isolation source: seawater | place: Indian Ocean: South | collected 2010 | reverse complement strand
TCTTTGATATTGAAAATGATTCACCAAAAATCATTTGAGTCACAACCTCAGAATTTTTTGAGGGTTTTTTATAAAGATTTATTACAGATATATTATTTGTAAAATATTTAGTCATTTAATTTTAGTTTATCTTTGATTAAATAAAGGAATATTAGAGATGGCACTACCATTACAGCTGTTATTATAAAAAATATCCCCCAATCTCCATTTAGCCAATCGACTAACGCTCCAGAGGAAGCTGCTAAAGTAGTTCTACCTGCTGTTCCTATTGATGAAAGAAGAGCATACTGCGTCGCAGTATAAGTTCTATCTACAAGCAAAGAAATAAAAGCAACAAAAGCCACTGTTGCAAATGCTGCAGCCATATCATCAAATATAACTGCAATAGCAAATAAAAATTCAGATTTTCCTGACCAAGCTAATAAAGAGAATAATAAATTTGTTGAGGCCATTAAAATTCCGGAAACAAACATTGCTTTAATTACACCAGAGCGAATAGCAAATAATCCTCCAAGAAGAGTAAAGATAACAGTCGTAATCCACCCGAGTCCTTTAGAATAAAGGGCAATATCTGATTTAGTAAATCCAATTTCTTTATAAAAAATTACTGACATTCTGCCTAAAAATGCTTCTCCAATTTTAAAAAGGAAAACAAAACCTAAAATCGCAATTGCTATGTTAAAACCATTTTTTTTGAAAAAACTAATTACTGGACCAATCAATGTTCCTGTTAACCACGTAACAATTTTTGAAATTACATTTGAATAACCAAGCTTATCTTCAATCATTTTATCAGTTTGTCTCTGATTTTCTGTTCTATTTGTCGGCTGCGGTTCAGTCACAAATAAAAGGCAAATATTAGAAATAATAATGATAATACCTAGAACTAAAAATGTAACTTGCCAGTAGTTTGCAAAACCTGCTTGCTGAAAAAACTCAGCAGAGTTAAGAGCCACAACACCACCTAATTTATAGCCAGTCCACCAACCAACTACCGCCATAGCCGCTCCGGCTTGCATTGATTTTCCTTCATTCTCTCCTATTTGTTCAATTCTTAATGCATCAACTGTTATGTCTTGTGTAGCCGAAGCTATTGCAATTATTAGACCAATACTAATTATTAGTGCTAAATTTGCTGTCGGATTTATAAAACTCCAGCAAATTAAACTTATTAAAATTATGGTCTGCATTGTTATTATCCAACCACGTCTGTGTCCAACTTTACTTGTTAACCAAGGAATTTTAATTCTATCGATTAAAGGAGCCCATAAATAATTGAAAGCATAAACGGCAAAAATTAAACCTGCCCAACCTATTGTACTTCTACTTAAACCATCTTCTTTTAGCCAAAGACTTAAACTACTACCTATAATAACCCAAGGAAAACCACTTATTGATCCTAGAAGCAAAATTTTAATCATTCTTATATCGAAATAAATTTTGAAAGAGTCAGAAAAAGATTGTTTCTTATAAATATCCATTATTTAATTTCTCCAAAATGACGGGAAGAATAAAACCAGTACCGCAAAAAGTTCTAATCTTCCAAGCAACATTCCAACAGACAAAATCCATTTCGAAATGTCAGGAATTTCTTTATAATTTCCATTTGGACCAATAATTTCGCCTAATCCAGGTCCCACATTTGATATTGAACTAGCTGCACCTGATAGCGAAGTAATAAAATCTAATCCAGTAATTGATAGAAGAATAGCAATTATAAGAAAAATAAATAAAAAAGTAAAAATAAAAATTATCACAGAATTTATAAAGCTATCAGAAATTTTTTGATTATTATATTTTGCAATTATTACACTATTAGGTGAGATAAGTTTTCTAATTTGATTATTTAAAAATATTAATAGCATTTGCAATCTAAAAATCTTTATCCCACATGCGGTAGAACCAGCACAACCTCCTATAAACATCAAAAGTAAGAAAAAAATCAAAGAAAATTTCCCCCATAATCCAAAATCATCTGTTACGTAACCTGTACCAGAAAGTATTGAAATTACGTTAAAAGATGAAATTCTAATTTTACCAAATAAATCACTTTCATAATCGATAAATAATAAATAAAAAAACATTACAGTTATCGATATAACTAATAAGAAAATCAAACCTTTAATTTGAACGTCCTGAAAAAAAATATTTTTATTACCTTGTGCAAATTTTAAATAAGATATGAAAGGTATACTTCCCAATATAATGAATATACTTGCGACAATTTCTATATTAGAACTTTTAAAAAAACCAATCGAGTCATTGTGCGTTGAAAATCCTCCAGTAGCAATCGTTGTCATTGCATGGCTAATGCTATCAAAAATAGTCATTCCAAATAGCCAGTAAAAAAAACCACAAAGTAGAGTAAGTATAACGTAAGTAGATATAATTATAGCTGCAACCTCAATAGTTCTTGGCAAAATTTTCTCAGTGCTATCTGGTCCCTCCATTTTAAATAATTGCATCCCTCCAACTTTAAGTAATGGTAAAATTGTTATAGCCATTACTACTATACCAATACCTCCAAGCCACTGCATAATTGCTCTCCATAAAAGAATGCTTTTGGGGCTATTGTCTAAATCAGGTATTATCGTAGCACCAGTAGTAGTAATTCCAGACATACTTTCAAAAAAAGCCTCACTAAAACTAAAATCTTGAGTAGAAAGTAAAAAGGGTAAGCTTCCAAAAATTGCCACCATAACCCAAGCCAAAGATGAAAATAAAAATGTTTGACGTAAATTCAATTTGAACTCTTTTTCAAGATTCGCCAAAACAAATAAGACTCCAATGAAAATTGTTACAAATGATGCTGATATAAAGCTATGGCTTTCTTCATCTAAAATTATCTGTAAAGCATAGGGCGCTAGCATAGAAGCACCTAATACTATTAATAGCACTCCGATTAAAAAAAAGACTGTTTTGTTTGTGGCCATTAAAAATGAGATTATTTAATTAGTTCTAAAATTCAACTTAATATAATGCAATTATAACTGTATTTTGCGTATAAAATTTAATAAACCTTAGTTATGCTAGATAACAACTTAATTCAATCTACTTCTTCTTGGCCATTTGTTGAAGTCAGAAAGCTTTTAAAAGATAGAAAAGAAATAATAAAAAAAAAGAATAAAATAACTTTTCAAACAGGTTATGGCCCTAGCGGATTACCACATATAGGAACTTTTGGTGAAGTAGCAAGAACCACAATGATGATTAATGCTTTAAATCATATTCAAAAAATAGATCATGAGCTCATTACATTTTCTGATGATATGGATGGTCTTAGAAAGGTTCCAGACAACATTCCAAATGATAATATTTTGAAGACCAACTTAGGAAAACCTTTAACATCCATACCTGACCCTTTTAATAAATTTAATAGTTTTGGTGAACATAATAATGAAATGCTAAAAGAATTTTTAAACAAATTTAATTTCAAATTTAATTTTAAGAGTTCAACTAAAAATTACAAAAAAGGAGTCTTTAATAATTCACTTATGCGTGTTTTAGAAAAATACGATGAAATTATGAATATTATTTTACCAACTCTTAGAAGCGAAAGAAGGAAGACATACTCACCTTTTTTACCAATTTGCCCTGAAACAGGTAAGGTGCTTGAGATACCTTTAATTGATATGGATAAAAAAACTGGGAAAGTCGTTTTTGAAAACAGTGGTGAAAAAATTGAAACAAATATTTTAAATGGAAACTGTAAGTTGCAATGGAAGGTTGATTGGGCGATGCGGTGGTTTACATTTGAAGTTGATTTTGAAATGTATGGAAAAGACTTAACTGAGAGCGCGATTTTATCTAACAAAATTTGTAAAATTTTAGGAAAAAATCCTCCAAATGGATTTGCGTATGAACTATTTCTTGATGAAAAAGGTGAAAAAATTTCCAAATCCAAAGGTAATGGAATCTCAATAGAACAATGGTTGAGATATGCTTCTCCAGAGAGTCTGTCTTTATACATGTACCCCAATCCTAAAAGAGCAAAAAAACTTTACTCTGAAGTAGTTCCAAAGACAGTTGATGAATACCTCTCTTGTATAGAAAAGTATCCCTCTCAAGAGCTTAAAGAAAAAATATTAAACCCTGTATGGCATGTCCATAATGGAAAGCCTCCTGAGGAAAAAATTGTAATGCCTTTTTCAATGTTATTAAATTTAGTTGGATCAAGTAATGCAGATAATAAAGAAATATTATGGAAATTTATTAATAGATTTCATAAAGAAATTGATAAAAAAAATTATAAAATTCTCGATGGCTTGACTGAATATGCTATAAATTATTTTAAAGATAAAGTCGAACCTAATAAAAATTTTAAAAAACCTAATACAAAAGAAAAATTAGCATTGGAAAATTTAGTTAAAAAATTGAAGAAAATAGACCAATCTCTTAGTCCCGAAGAAATACAGACCCTCGTTTATACTGCTGGTAAAGAAAATGGATATGAAAAAAACTTGAGAGACTGGTTTAAATTAATTTATGAAGTAGTTTTTGGTGAGGAGAATGGACCGAGAATGGGTTTTTTTATAAGTTTTTTTGGACTTAATGAAACAATTAGATTAATAAATAATAAAATAAAATAATGTTTTCAATTTTAAGACCTTACATCTTTTCTCTTGATCCTGAAATAGCACATGATTTAGCTATAAAATCTCTTAAATATAATATTTTACCAAAAAGCGTTTTTAATGTGGATGGAGAAGAAATATTAGAAACTAATTTATTTAATGAAAAATTACCCAATCCTATAGGTCTAGCAGCTGGATTTGATAAAAGTGCAGAAGTGTACAATTCTTTGTTTAAACTCGGTTATGGTTTTGTTGAAGTCGGTACAGTGACACCAAAAAGACAATTAGGAAATCCAAAGCCAAGAGTCTTTAGACTAGAAAAAGATCAGGCGCTCATTAACAGACTAGGATTTAATAATCATGGATCTGAAACAGTATCTAAAAGAATTTCTCATAATTTACCAACAGGCTTTTTAGGGATAAATATTGGACCTAATAAAGACACACAAAATAAAGCAGAGGATTATTATTTGTGTTTAATGAAACTTTTTTCTTATGCCGGTTATATTACAATTAACATATCTTCGCCAAATACTGAAGGTTTAAGAGATTTTCACGATAAAAAAGAACTAGAAAAACTTCTAACCGGTGTAGAAAAAGTTAAAAAAGATAAAAATATCTCAAAACCCATAGTATTAAAAATATCTCCTGATATTAATAATGTTGAAATCGGTAAAATAGTTGAATTAGCTATGAAATACAAAATTTCAGGGATTATAGTTTCTAATACTACAGATAGTAATCGTGAAAATTTAAATGACATTCAAAAAAATCAAAAAGGTGGGTTATCAGGACAACCATTAAAAGATTTATCTACTAGTCTAATTAAAAAATTTTATAAAAACACTAAAGGAAAGATAAAAATAATAGGAGTCGGAGGTATAGACTCAGGAAAATCTGCTTTTGAAAAAATATGTGCAGGAGCTAACGTTGTTCAGTTATATACAGGTATGGTCTATAAAGGACCGGGAGTAGTTAAAGAGATGAAAAAAGAGTTAATTTCAATTTTAAAAAAAGAAAATCTCAAAAATATTAGTGAAGCAGTTGGAATTAATGCTTGACCCTTTTATTTACAAGACTTATATAGCTTTAGGAAAATATATGTCAAAAAGATGCGAATTAACAGGAATTTCACCTTTAAAAGGTCATAACGTAAGCCATGCTAAAAACAAAACTAAGCGAAGGTTTCTGCCGAATTTAAAGAAAGTCACTTTTAGGAGCGATATACTTAATAAGGATATAAAACTTAACGTTGCCAATGCTGCACTTAGAACTGTAGACTTTAAAGGTGGTTTAGATAAATTTTTAATTTCGGCAAAAAATACAAAATTATCAAAAAAGGTAAGAAAAATTAAAGCATCTATTTCTTCAAAATCATAATATGAGTCTTTATTACAAGCTCTCAATTTTAATGGGGATTATAGTTGTAATTTCCAATTATTTAGTTCAATTTCCTGTTCAATATTTAGGTTTAAATGAAATCCTAACTTACGGTGCTTTCACTTATCCAATTACTTTTTTTATAACTGACTTAGCTAATCGTGCATACGGAAAAGTGGTGGCAAGGAAAGTTGTATATTTTGGATTTGTAATTGGTATATTACTTACAGTTTTCATTTCAACAAATTTCTCAGATATAATTTCAATAAGAATTGCTGTTGGATCCGGCTTAGCATTTTTTGTAGCACAGAATTTAGATGTTCAGGTTTTTGACAAATTTAGAAAAAAAAGCTGGTATGTTGCTCCACTTACTTCTTCAACTTTAGGATCAATAACTGATACATTTTTATTTTTTTCTATAGCATTTTATGGAACGGGCGTTCCTTGGATTACGTTAGCTCTAGGAGATCTTGCAGTTAAATTATTTATTACTTTAGCAATGTTAGTTCCTTTTAAGCTTTTGTTAAATAAAATTAAAGACCATACAGAAAATTCTACCTCAAAAATTAATCTTTAATGCAAAGTATTTTTTTTCTTTTCAACGAACAAATCAGTTAATTGGTTAATCATCACATCTCCTAAATCCTGAACATCAGTAATTTTTACTGCTCTTTTATAATACCTAGTAACATCATGACCTATCCCTATAGCCAATAATTCTATATTGGATTTACTCTCAATCCATTTCACAGTTTTTTTTAAATTAGTTTCTAAGTAATCACTAGTATTAGTTGATAGAGTAGAGTCGTCTACAGGAGCTCCATCAGATATTACCATCAATATTTTTCTATCTTCTTTTCTTTTACTCATCTTATTAAAAGCCCATTTAAGCGCTTCACCATCTATATTTTCTTTTAGCAAGCCTTCTTTTAGCATTAATCCCATATTATTTTTGGCTTGTCTCCATTGAGTATCTGCAGACTTATAAATTATGTGTCTCAAATCATTTAATCTACCGGGCAAAGACGGTTTATTTTTTTTCATCCACTTTTCCCTTGATGAACCACCTTTCCAATGTTTAGTTGTAAATCCTAAAATTTCTACTTTTACCATACACCTCTCAAGTGTTCTAGATAGTATATCTGCACAAATGGCTGCAACTGAAATCGGTTTTCCTCTCATTGATCCAGAATTGTCTATAAGAATTGTAACTAGTGTATCTTTAAAATCTATATCTTTTTCTTTTTTAAACGATAATGAATTGAAAGGATCCATTATAATTCTTGAAAGTTTTGATGTATCCAATAAACCTTCTTCTAAGTCAAAATTCCAAGATCTATATTGTTTTGCTAATAATTTCCTTTGTAATTTATTTGCTAACTTAGATATAAAATTTTTAAGCTGTAATAGTTGTTGATCTAGGTTTTTTCTCAATCTAGATAATTCATCAGCACTATCAAGATCTTCAGCTTTTATAATTTCATCAAATTCCTCTGTGAAAGTTTTATATTTTAAATCTCCAAAATTAGTATTTCCTCTTTTTTTTAATTCAGGTCTGGTATTATCTTCTATTTCAATTTCTTCCTCAGTATTATTTGACTCTTTTGCCTCATTTTCTAAATCTGGAACACCACTATCAATTGACATTTCTTCATAAGTTTCATCTTTCTCTTTAGTATTTTTATCTTGATTTTGAGGGTTTGATTGCTTGTCATTATTATCTTTTTTCTCATCTTTTTTTTCATCTTCACTATTTTTCTCGTCTAAACTCATTTCAGAAATTATTTTAGAAATAAGAGAATTAAATTTTTCCTGATCGAGTGTAAGATTTTTTAATTCAGCTATCTTACTATTGAATTGACTATTAAGGTCCTTTTTAAACGATTTAAGCTTTTTATCAATTTGACTTTCATTTTTAAAATCTAAAAATTTTACTCTTAAATAATTTTCAAACGACTCCACGATTTTATCTTCGCTATTTTTAAGATCTAAACTTGAAACTCTATTATAATAAAATTTTTCAATATTATTCCTCACACCTCTAAAATAACTTGTGCCAATTTTTTCACACCTGATTTTTTCAGAAATTTTATAAAGTTTTTTTGATATATTGCCATTTGGTTCGTATTTTTTTAAAATTTCATTATTGGAAAATCGCAAACTTAAAGATTTAGAATCAGCAATTGCTCTTATCTCCTCAAAATTTATTTTATTCTCCAAACGATCTATATCAGGTAATCTTATTGTATTTTTTTCAGATTTTGTAGTTTGATTTCCGAAAGAAACTTCAATTTTTTGAGAATTAGATAATGATCTTACCGTTGAGCTGATTGCTGTTTTGAAATCTTCTAAATTTTCTTTTTTATTGTTCACTTTATAAGGAGACATTGACTGAAGACTCGGGTAAATCTTCACCAAAACATCTTTGATAATACTCAGAAATAATTTTCTTTTCTAAGTCATCACACTTATTTAAAAATGTAATTCTAAAAGAATATCCTTTATCTTTAAAAATATCTGTGTTTTCAGCCCAATGCAAAACTGTTCTAGGGCTCATCACGGTAGATATATCACCATTTATAAAACCTTTTCTAGAAAGATCTGCAACTTTAATCATATTAGATAAAATTTCTTTACCTTCTTTATTATTAAAAGTTTTGTTCTTAGCTAGAACTATTTCTAACTCTTTTTCAAAAGGAAGATAATTAAGCGTTGAAACGATATTCCATCTATCCATTTGACCCTGGTTTATCTGTTGAGTGCCATGATAAAGTCCTGTGGTATCTCCAAGACCAACAGTATTAGTTGTTGCAAAAATTCTGAAAAAATCATGCTGTTCCAACACTTTGTTTTTATCTAATAAAGTAAAATTTCCATCACTTTCTAAAACTCTTTGAATTACAAACATTACATCAGGTCTACCTGCGTCGTACTCATCAAATACTAATGCAACTGGATTTTGAATAGACCAAGGTAATATACCTTCTTTAAATTCTGTGATTTGCTTCCCATCTTTTAAAGTGATTGCATCTTTACCAATTAAATCAATTCTGCTTATGTGACTATCCAAGTTAACTCTTATACAAGGCCAATTTAGCCTCGCAGCAACTTGTTCTATGTGAGTAGATTTTCCAGTTCCGTGATAACCTTGAATTAAGACACGTTTATTAAATGAGAAACCAGCTAGTATTGCTAAGGTTGTGTCTTTATCAAATTTATAATCTGGGTCTATTTCTGGAACATACTCATTCTTTTTTGAAAAAGCTCCAACTTTCATATCACTATCAAATCCAAAAGTTTGTTTGACAGATAACTTAATATCAGGTTTTTGCAACATTAGTTCTGAACTCATTTTTTTCCTAAGGTTTTTTTAAGTTGACTATAAGCCAAAGTAATTTTTTTTAATTTTTCTTCATACTTTTTATTGCCATGATTTTTATCAGGATGATATTTTTTTACAAGTTCTTTAAATTTAGTGTGTATTTGATCCCATTTTACCTCATCATTCAATTCCATTACATGAAGAGCATCCCTGTCAGTTTGAGAAATTTTAGTTTTTTTAAAATCTTTATAATTTGAGCTTTTAAAAATATTAAGTTTATCTTCAAGAGCATTATTCCACAAAATGTTAAAAAAATTATCTGAAGATCCAAACTTTTTTGTAGATTTATGCCAAGTTAAATCTGATTTAATAAAATATTCAATTTGTTGATCATTCATATTTTCAAAATAATTCCAATTTTTATTAAAAAGTTTAATATGCTTTATGCATAGTAATCTATATTTTTTGCTATTATCTTTTTCTACAGGAGCTTTATAAGACCCAATTTCACTACAGTTTTCCCAGTCACAAATAATTTTCATTAAGTTATTCTATATAGTAAAAATTGAAGGATGAAAAATTATTTTGAAGAATTAGAAAAAAAATTAAATAAACATATTAAATTTGAGGAAATAAAAATTATAGATAATTCTCATTTACATAAAAGTCACAAATTTTTTTCACCAGAAAAATATCACCTGCACTTAAAAATAAAATCTTTGTATTTGAAGTCTATATCAAAAATAAATGCTCAAAGATTAATTATGAAAATTCTCAAAGATGACTTAAAATCTAAAATTCATGCTCTTGAAATTAGTATTGAATAATCTTTCCACTTAACTTTTTTAAACTACTTAAAGATAATTTATTTTTATCTGGTAGATCTGTTCTTCCTATTTTTTTCAGTAAAATAAAATTGATTTTTTCATCATTATTTTTTTTATCATTTTTAAGAAAAGGTATTATCTTAAGAAAATAACTTTTATTTCTAAATTTTTTGTATGTATAAGCTAAGTTGTTAGTAATATAGATTTTTTTAATTTTTAAAAAAGTTTTAATATCACATATTTTTTTTATTACAGAGAGTTTTGAGGCCAAAATAATTCCTGATAATACTGCTTCACCATGAGTAATTTTTTTAGAAAATTTATTTTTCGCTTCAATCGCGTGTGCAAAAGTGTGTCCGAAATTTAACGTCATTCTTAAATTTTTTTCACTCACATCTTTGTCTACAAAATACATCTTAATTTTACAACTTTTTTTAATAGCGTAAATTAAATGAATGGAACTTTTATTTAAAATATATTTTGTGTTTTTTTCCAACCAATTAAAAAAAACTTTATCTTTTATTATCGAATGCTTAAGTATCTCTGCATACCCACATATAATTTCTTTTTTGGGCAATGAATTTAGTAAGATAGTATCAATTATCACAAGTCTGGGTTGATAAAATGTTCCAATTAAATTTTTACCATGATGAGAGTTTATACCAGTTTTACCACCAATCGCAGAATCAACTTGAGCAAGTAAAGTTGTTGGAATATTTATAAAATTAATACCTCTTTTGTATATACTCGCTGTAAATCCAACCACATCTCCAGTTATTCCTCCTCCAACACTTATTATCAAATCTGAGCGGTTAAAATTATTTACAAGAAGTTTATTTAAAAAAACTTGAACTATATTAAATGACTTTGATTTCTCACTAGCGTGAAAACTTAATAATAAAATTTCATAGTTTTTTAGACTTTTTTTTAAAATGCTTTTAAATTTGCTGGGTACTTTACTATCAACTATTAGAGCAATCTTCCTAGTTTTTGGACATATAAATCTTACTTTTTTTCCGAGTATATTAAGTACATTTTTACCAATCAAAACGGAATACTTATTTTGACTTCCTCTAAATTTAATTTCTTCAATTTTCATATAATCTCAAAATCTTATTAGTAATTTTTTCTGTTTTCAAAGAGTCACATCTTATTCTAAAATCTGCTTCACTATAAGTTTTCTTTCTTTCATAGTAAATTTTCTTTACTGCCTCACTAATATTTTTTTTTAATAACAAAGGCCTTTTGTTTGTCCTGCTTAACCTTTTTATTAATACCTCAATATTTAAATCTAACCAAAAACTTTTGGAATTGATCTTTATATAACTTCTTATCGACCTATTCAAAAATGCGCCGCCGCCGAGTGAAACAACAGATTTATTCTTTTTTAACAACCTTAAAGTAATTTTTTTTTCTAAGAGTCTGAAATAGATTTCACCTTTTCTTTCAAAAATAGCTTTTATTGAAGAACCTTCTTCTCTCTCTATGATTTTATCAACATCGAAGAAATTATAAGACAACTTTTTAGCTAGGCTTTTCCCTATTGTGGATTTTCCTACTCCCATCATACCAGTCAAAATAAGGTTTTTTCCCAATTTATTATTCATTTTTGAATTTGATTTTTCATAAATATGTCTTATTTATTGAGTTTAAATTAATTCTTAAAGTATGCAACTTAATTACAATAGACAAAAAAGTTTTGGCAGCACCCTTATTCGAACAATAATAAAGTTATTGTTTTTGATATTAATTTTTATCATTTCAATCTTTTTGATAGAAAAAATCAAATTTCCTAGTCCAGAAAAAAAATACGATATAGATATTACTAATGATATTAAAAAGCTTTAGTAATTTTTTAAGCTTATTTATTTTAATATGCTTTTTTTGTCTTCCTTTACAAAGTGAGGAAAAAATTGATATTTGGAAAAAAAGCAATGATAAAGATGTTTCTTCCTCTAATACTACAAAATCTTCAAATATATCTAGTCAAGAAAAAATTGAACCTTCACAAAAAATACAAATTAAAAAAAAAATTGAGATTGAAAACAGTTTAATTGACAGTTCTTTAGAAGCAAAAGTTTATGGAGTTTACGATCCTTCTGATTTTAATTTTAATTTAAATATGTGGTCTTCTACTAATGCTGAAGATGTAAGGTCTAGTATTAAAAGACTAAAAAAGATTAAATTATCAAAAACATCAAATGAAATTTTAGAAAATATTTTGCTTTCGTTTTCTTACCCACCTGAAGGGATGCAGGATAAAGAATTTGTAGAATTAAAAGTTAATTGGCTAATTGAAAATGACCGATTAGAATTAATTGAAAATTTTCTTAAACAAAATAAAGAATTTGATGGTAAAAAAAAAGCTGTTCAATATTTAGTAGATAAAAATATTTCTCAGGCAAACATTAAAGAGGGATGTAAAAAAATAGAATTTATTGATAGTACTATCAAAGATGCATATCTTGAAAAATTTAAAATTTATTGTTTGGTTTTTAGTGATAAAAAACCTCAAGCACAACTCTTATTAGATCTATTAAGGGAACAAAAACAATCTGACAAATTTTTTGACGATAAGATTAACTTTCTTCTTGGAATATCGGATAAAACTTCTAATAAAATTAATGAACAAAATCTCTTAAATTTTTATTTATCAAGTATTACAATTAAAGACTTTAAATACGAACCTTCTAAAAATACAAAAAAAGAAATTTGGAAATATTTAAATGCAGCAAATCTAATTAAGCTTGATGATATTACAGACAAAAAAAAATTAAAAGAATTAGAATTAGCTGCTAACCAAGGACAAGTAGATCCAAAAGTTATCTTAAATATTTATAAACAAATACCTTTTAATTTAAACTCATTAATTAATGCTAAAAATATTTATCAAACTTTGAATGAGAGTGATGCTAGGGCACTTTTATATCAAAAATATTTGTTATCAGAAGATGTAAATACAAAAATTGAATACCTATTTTTACTGGACGAACTGTTTCAAAAAAACAAAATCCAAAATATTTACACCCGATTCCTAAGTGATAATTTACAAAAAATAGGATTAGAAAATATTCCTAAAAATTATCAAGAAATAGCAATTAAAAATATTCGTACTGAGGACGAGCTTAATCAAGGAAAAGTAAGATACAATGATAAGGTTTTGCATCAGTCTAAAATCATTAAGTATTTTATTGAAAATGAAAATCAAAAAAAAATTCAAAAAGATATAGATAAAATATTCAAAAAAATTATTAAAAACAAAAAATACTTTGTTTCTGCAAAAGATTTAGCACTTACAAAAGCCTTAATTAAAGACGGTTTTACGATTCCTTCAAATTTTAATCACCAAGAATTAGCAAAAAAATATGTAGTTCCAAAAAATTTACTTCAACTTGCAAAAAAAGATCAAAATGCCTTTTTAGCTCTTAAAATTGTTGAAATTATTGGCGAAGATGAACCTCACCAGTTAGACCCTGAAACTATTTATTTTATAACTTATCTTCTCAATGAAATGGAATTAATAAAAATTAGAAATAAAGTTTTAATATCAGCTCTACCTTTAAGAGTTTAATTAATAAAAAAAATTTTAAAATTAATGACCAAAAGAAAAATTGTAATTGAACCAGATCCTATTTTAAGAAAAAAAAGTGATCCTTTGGAAAAAGTCGATAGTGATGTTAGAAAATTGTTAAATGAGATGTTGGATACTATGTATGCAGCACCAGGTATTGGTTTAGCAGCAGTACAAATCGGAATTTTAAAGCGAGTAATAGTAATTGATATATCTAAAGAAAAAGAGAACAAAAGTCCGATATTTATGATTAATCCTGAAATAATTTCAAAATCAAAAAAAACTTCAATTTATGAAGAGGGCTGCTTATCTCTACCCGGTCATTTTGCTGAAATTGAACGTCCAGCTCAATGCTTAGTAAAATTTCTAGATTATAATGGAAAAAAAAAAAGAAATAAGTGCAGAGGGGCTTTTAGCAACCGTTATTCAACATGAAGTAGACCATTTAAATGGGGTTTTATTTATAGATTATTTGTCTAAGTTAAAAAAAGATATGATAATTAAAAAACTAGTTAAACAACAAAAAGAGCTTGATAAAATTATTTTGTAAAATAAATGTCTTTAAAATTAATATTTATGGGAACACCTGAGTTTGCAGTTCCTATTTTGATCTCACTTTACAAATCTAAACATGATATACTTAGTGTATATACTCAAAGTCCAAAAAAAAGTAATCGTGGACAAAAAATAAATATCTCTCCTATCCATAAAATTTCTAATGAGTTAGGACTAAACGTAAGACATCCAGACAAATTGAATAAAGAAGAAATTGACCACATAAAAAAACTGAGTCCAAACATTGCGGTAGTAGTTGCTTACGGAAAATTAATTCCTTCGGATTTATTAAATATTAGTAATATAAAATTTATTAATATCCACCCATCATTGCTTCCTAGATGGCGTGGTGCAGCTCCTATTCAAAGGTCTATAATTGAAATGGACAGTGTAACGGGCGTATCTATAATGAAAATAATTCCTGAACTTGATGCTGGACCATATTTATTACAAGAAAAAATCAAAATAGA
>MDTA01199090.1_pt1 | contig 14701 bp, 13 predicted proteins | sample 811151 | NCBI WGS metagenome assembly MDTA01 (sample SAMN05326648, study PRJNA326480) | marine metagenome | isolation source: seawater | place: Indian Ocean: South | collected 2010 | reverse complement strand
GCTCAGTTGGTTAGAGCATCTGACTGTTAATCAGAGGGTCCTAGGTTCGAGTCCTAGAGGGGGAGCTTTAAAAATTAAAAAACCTAGCAAAGGCTAGGTTTTTTTCGTATTAACCAAAATATCTAAATCTTTTATTTTGATTTTGTTGTTTTTATCTAAACAACAATCTTGTTTTGTGTTTCTTAAATATACGAGCAATTAATGATTTGTGTTACAAAATATTATTTTTTCTTTTTAAATAATTTACTTTTTCCTCTTTTTGTTTTGCCTCCTATTTTCTTTCCATCCTTGTATAAAACTAACCGCCATTTTGATTTTTTCTTATCATCTATCTCTATTGCTTGATCATGGTCTGCACACTCTAGCTTAGATGTTCCATTGAAAACTTTCTTTTTTATTGGAAAATTATATGTAACCCCTATTGATGTCACTATAGATTTTGAGTTGAGATCTTTTTTTAGAACATTAGTTAAACCATGGTCAAATGATGTTTCTAGGGTTATTCGTATTTTTTCATTAGCTTGAACAGAGGCTCCTAGCCCTAAAGAAACGCCAAAATCAAACTTATTAAAAGAATCTAATGACTGTTCAATCCCCGAAATATTAATCCCGCCTAATAACTTTTCTTCCTCGTATACATTTTTGGCTTTTATTAAATATCCTAAATAGACTCCTGTATTACCAAAAAACCTCCATCTGTCTTTATTAAAGTTAATCTGTGCTAGTAATGGCACTACTACATAGTGAAGGTCGGAAGAAATATTAATCTGCTCATGAAGGTTTCCGTAATTGTCTGGTAACGAAGTGTCTAGAGACCCTCCTTTAATATGATATAATAATTTTGTCATTATCGAAAATCGTTGAGTAAAATTATATTGTACTAAAAGTCCTCCTATAGGGCGTATTGTCTCTTTATTATATATACTGCTATTACTATTTAAAGAGTTTAACGAACCTCCAAACACTGCTCCCAATTCAAAGGACTTGTTCTGTCCAAACCCAATTAAAGGCACAAAAAGTATTAGAAAAAATAATTTTTTCATTTTCTGGTATCGTTTTTTAATAATACAATAAACATTTTAAAAAAACTTAACAACAAGATACTAATATGTTTATTTATAAACGGTCTAGTGTGGAAAAATTCCTGTTATTTTTGTCATTTATAAATATGAAAAAAAAGAAAAAATCTGGTTTTTCAAAATCAAAACTATTTAACTTATTACTTACTGTTTTTAAAAACAATGCTAATAAAAAATTAAATTATAAACAAGTTAGCAAGATTTTAAACATCAAAAACCCGAGAGGAAAAGTTGAGGTGGTTGAACAAATAGAAATGTTAAAAAACAACGGATTAATACAGGAGTTGCAAAGAGGGTCATATAGACTGGCACAAAATACAACTACAGCTGCGTTACAGATAAAAAAAAGTAATAAAAGTGGTGTTTTTGTTAACAAAAATGATGCGGAAGATATTTTTATTCCAAAAGAGTTTAGTCATTTTGCTTTAGCTGGAGATATCGCGGAAGTGTTAATTTTTCCAAAAAACAAAAAAAATCAACAAGGAGAAATTGTTAAAATTATCAAAAGAAAGAAAGATAGGTTTATTGGTGTTATTGATGACCTTTCTTCTCATTTTTTTTTGACCCCTGATGATAAAAAAATTCCTTTTGATATTTATATCCCAAAAGAAACTGTTAAACAACAATTTTTAAATATGAAGGTTTTGGTTAAGGTTGAGGGGTGGAATAGTAAATACAAAAATCCTGTTGGAAAAGTTATTCAAGTAATTGGGCCTATTGATAATCATAATACAGAAATAAACTCTATCCTATTAGAACATGGATATAGTGATAATTTTCCTGATAAAGTAATAGCTGCTGCTAATAAAGTTAATACCTTTATTTCTAAAAAAGAAATTCAGAAAAGAAAAGACATAAGAAATGTAAATACTTTTACTATTGATCCTGAAAATGCAAAAGACTTTGACGACGCTATTTCCGTTCAAAAATTATCCTCAAATAATTGGGAAATCGGAGTTCATATTGCTGATGTGGCTCATTATGTAGTTGAGGACGGAGAAATTGACAAAGAGGCGTATAAAAGGGCAACATCTGTTTATTTAGTTGATCGAGTAATCCCAATGCTTCCTGAACTCCTTTCTAATGAAATATGTTCGCTGAAGCCAGATGTTGATAGGTTGGTTTTTTCTGTTTTTTTTGAAATAGATGAAAAAGCAAATATAAAAAACTATAAAATTAAAAAAACCATTATTAAATCTGATTGTAGGTTTACATACAAATCAGCCCAAAAAATAATTAATGCTAAAAAAGGAAAATTTAAAACTGAACTACTTTTATTAGAAAAACTATCAAAAATATTAAGAGAGAAACGAACTAAAAATGGTTCTATTAATTTTGAAAAAACTGAACCCTATTTTGTTTTAGATAAAAACAACAATCCAATTGATGTCTCTTTTAAAGAAACCTTATCAACCAATCACTTAATTGAAGAATTTATGCTTTTAGCAAATAAAACTATAGCAAGTTATATCAATTTGTCTAAAAAAAATAAGATTCCGTTTATTTATCGAGTTCATGATATTCCCGATAAAGAAAGTATAAAGTCTCTTAAAGATGTTGTGAAAAAATTTGGACACATTATTAAAGACGATAATCCTACTCAACTATCTCAATCATTAAACAAAACTCTTAGTAAATCAAAGGGCAAGAGAGAACAAAAACTAATTGAAACTTTAATAATTAAATCTATGGCAAAAGCAATATATACAACTAAAAATATTGGTCATTATGGGTTAGCTTTTAAAAACTATACTCATTTCACCTCTCCAATTAGACGATATACTGATTTAATTGTTCATAGGGTACTTCAAAATTATATTTTTGATAAAAAACATGTGTTCAACAAAGATTTAAGAAAATTATGTAAGCACTGTTCTGAAATGGAAAAGAGTGCATCTGAAGCAGAACGAGATTCACAAAAATATATGCAAATAAAATTTCTTAAAAATCATATAAACAAAGTTTTCAGCGGAATAATTTCTGGTGTAACAGAATGGGGCTTATATGTTGAATTAATTGAAAATAAATGTGAAGGATTAGTGAAAATCAGTAGTTTAAAAGATGATCATTACATTTTTAATCAAAAAGACTATTGCCTAATTGGGTATCAAAAAAAAAATAAATATCAGTTAGGTCAAAAAATTGAGGTTAAAATCAAAAAGGCAGATTTAAACAAAAAACAAATAGACTTTATAATTATTTAACAATTAATTTTCTTGTTTCTGTGTGTCTAATTCCTTCAAATTTTATTTGATATATTCCTTTGGGTAAAAAAGAAATGTTTATCTCTCCGTTTTTTGCTTGTTCTTTTAAAACTAGTTTTCCTTGAATGTCATAAATCTTTAAAACAATGCTTTCTTTTTTTAAGTTAGAGACATAAATATTGTCTTCTGCAGGGTTTGGAAAAATGTTTATTCTATCTGGCCCATTTAAATCAAACCCAAAAATAGAGGTTGCACAAGCAGTATAACCTTCATTTGTTGCTTCTATAATTGACGTAGATGATGCGTTGTCAATTTTGTTGTCACTATCAATTAACATACCTACAACATGTATTTTTGATTGATTCCATGATGGGTCTAAAACAAACTCATAACATAGTGTCTCTGAATCTCCTTGAGAATAAGATGTATTAGAAAGTGGCGCTCCTAAAAAAGATGGGGCAATACCTCGTGCAACATGCCGATATATCATCTGAGAAGCAGGAACATTTGATGGTAAAAGAGCCCAATCTGTACCATCAACATCAATTAAAGACCCAGACATTCCTCCGCTATACGCATTGGATTGATAATACCCAGACGCTGTGCCTGTAACAGAATCTTCTACTAAAACACAAGCTAATTTATAACTTCCATTAACTGAGTTTTGAAAATTTACTGTTAAATTAACTTTTAATGTGTTTCCAATTAATTCTGCTCCATTTGTAATAATTCCTTTTGGTTCAATAATGATTCTTTGTAAAAAATCTTGTTTAAAAGTTGACGGATCTATATCAGGACCTCTATCAACTGTTCCACTAGGGTATCCAGAAGTGATTCCCGCTAAACCATTATCATAATCAAAATCTGCCATTGGGTCTCCATTGTGAACCGCAATTCCTTGCCAATATCCTTCATAATCTTTATCCATCCAATTTAAAGCAACCGCTCCTCTTGGGCACCACTGACACCAGGTTCCTGTTGCTTCTTCTCCTACAACAAGCTTTCCTGCCGCCGGAGTTATCGCTTGTGTTTGGCTGGAAAGGGTGTCATCACTTGAATTGTCATCATTTAGCAATCCGTTTATATTAAATATTCTCGCTTCACAAGGTGTTGTTCCTGCCAATAGAGTTATTGAATTTGAAAATGTAACTTGATGGCTATTTACAGTGCTTAATGATAATCCTGTTATATTTTCCGTAATCACATTTCCATTATAATCAAATTCAATATCAAAAGAATTGATAGTTGTTGCTCCTAAATTTATAACCTCAACTGTAGGATTAATATTTTGTCCTGTTAAAGCTGAAATAGAAACTATATTAGAAACCGCTAAATTTAAAGGGTCTAATGTTATTGGATTTGGATCGTAAGAATAACAAACATCATCTACATAATATTCGGAGTTAATTGCAGGAAATAAATCAAGAGATGCTATTTGGTTTATAGCATTTGCAAAATACCCTTGAGAAACCCCATCTACTAATAACTCCCAAATATTATTTGAAAGATCTATGTTAAACTCTAATTTGAACCAAGATCCTATCGGGCAACTTCCGCTAGCTGAAGTTCCCATAGTATTACTCATAATTATTGTGCCATTAGCATCTATATTAACTTCTAAAGCCCATTGTACTCCTGGGGTGTTTTCTGCTTGAAAATTAATATATCCAGTCTTTCCAGGAACAATATACATCATTTGTGAGAAAGTGAAATACCCTGTAGTATATGGAGTTGATAAGGTTGTTGTTGTGGTTATATTTTGTGTCGTGTCAAACATAAGAATAATGTCTTGCGGCCCTCCATTTCCTGTTTGATCTACAAAATGTAAAGCATTGTCCCCGCTATAACTCATTGTTGTTACTACATCAGCATCATCACTAAATGGAGGATTCAATCCGCTCATTAGCTCACCCCAAGTATTCCATTGCGGTGACCCTTGAGCAATAGGGGTGCCGCTTGGATAAGAATCAAAGTTGTCACACATCCCGTTACTTAGTGTTGGATTAGAAGAACATGGCCCCATTGTCCAGCTTGTGACTCCTCCAAAAGCTTCTGCTAAGCAATCGTTGTCATATGTTACTCCATCACAACCACATACAGGATTATAAATCATAAAACAAGCTGCTGTGGGGTCTATCAAAGAACTGTCTACACAATTAATTTGCGCAGAGGAGACATTAAATAAATAAATAGTCATAAAAAGTGCAAAAGAAGTTTTTTTCATTTTTAATATTCTTTAATCTGCTATAAAGTTACAAATATTTTACAAACCTATTTTAATGACACTATTTTAAACTAGTCTTTATCTTCTTCATATCCATAACCATAACCATAATTATATGCATATTTATATCCATATCCGTATGAATATCCATATGCATTTTTTTCGCCAACACCATTTAATATTACGCCAAGTTGAGCGCTTGTGCTTTTTGTAGTCTCTTCTATGTGATTAAGTATCTCCTTTTCTGTAACATTACATCTTGTAAGGTATAAAACTGCGTCTACAATAGACATAATACTTTTGGTGTCTGCGACTAATAACGTAGGAGCTGTATCTATTATAATATAATCAAAAACCTCTTTTGCTTGATTAACTAAGAGTTCCAAATTTCCATTATTAATTAAGCTAATTGGATTTGGAGGCAGGGCTCCGCTTAACAAAATTTCAAGATTAGGACTGTTTTTAAACTTTTTTAATGTTGCTTCTTTCCAGTTCATCTTATTGTCAACCAAAAAATTGACTAACCCTTGACGGCTTTTATCTTCATCAATATATTTATGTAGTTGTGGATTTCTTAAATCACATCCTATTAAAAGGACTTTTTTCTCTAATGATGCGAAGGCCAAGGATAAATTAAGTGCTGTTATTGTTTTCCCCTCTCCTTTTATTGAAGACGTTACTAGCATTACTGAAGAATTCTCGCTTGTAGGCAATAAATATTTCACGTTAGACATTAACATTCGGAAAGCCTCGGAAACCATAGATCGATCTGTAGGATTTAAAAATATTTTTTCTTCCTCCAGTCCTTCAAAAAATGGGATTTCAGCAAGTACTTCACCAGAAAAATCAGATTTTTCTAGATCTTCTCTTGTTTGAATTTTCGTGTTAAATAAAAACATAATATATATTGCAGAGAACGGAATTAAAAATGCTAAGAAAAATGCTCCTAAATAAATAATTTTAACTTTTGGAAAGATTGGATTAGAATTTGAAATAGCATATTCCACAATCTTGATGCTAGGCTCGGTTACGGCAAAACTTACTTTCGCTTCTTCTCTTTTTTGTAATAAGAATAAATATAAAGACTCCTTTGTTTGTTGATTCCTATTTATCGACCTAAGCAATTTCTCATTTAGAGGAAGTGATGTTAATTGGGCATCAAACTTATCAAATTTTTTAACCTGTTCTCCTTTTAAGTTATTAAGTTGTTTAAAATATGTTTCTAAAGAAAATATAATACTCGATCTGCTTTCGTCTATTAAGTTTTCGGCTTGTAATGTAATAGGGTTATTAGGACCTGCGCTTTGTAGAATTTTTTTATACTCTAAAATCTTTTCATTATAGCTTCCTATAAGAGTGTTGATTTCTAAACTATTAATGCCGATATTGGATGGGAGTAATTCAAAATTTAATTTAGTTAATTCCTCCAGCAGGCTATTAGTAACAAAGATTTGATTGTCATTTGTAAAAATAGATGTTTCAACTAGAGCGCTTTTTTCTAATGATAGCGCGGAGTTGGCTGATAGGTCTACTAAATTATTTTCTTGTTTAAATCGCTGCTTACTATATTCAATTGAATCTAGTTGTTGAGATAGATTAGTGTATCTTGAATTCACAAAATCTATAGTTCTTTTATGAATAAGCTGACGGTCTATTATGCCATCTTGATTGTAAACATCTATTAATTCATTAATTATAGATCTTGCATAACTAGCATTGGTTGTGTTATAATTTATAGATAATATATCACTATCCTTGCCAACTTGAACTAGTTTAATATCTTTCTTCAGTTCATTAACAATCTGATCGTTTGATTTAAGTTCCAAAAGGTATGATTGCCCTCCTATATATTTTTTATCTACGTTATAAATATTAAATGGTAAATCATGTTTTACTTTAGTGGATGTGAAACTCTTAAACAAATAATACTTCCCATCATTTTTATAGTCAATAATCTCAACTCCTTCACTAGTTAGGGTAATTTTATATTCCGACGCAAAAATCTCTTGATTTTTTAATTTGGATTCAATAATAAAAGGATACTTCTGAGTTAACGACGTTTTTATTTCTCCTACTGCATAGATTAATAAATTCAAATTTAATCTTTGAACTACTTTTTCTAAAATTGGATACGAAAGGATAAGCTCTTTCTCATTATCTAAATTTATTTTAGATGATGAAAACAAACCTTCAGCAGTAGGCATTTCTAGGGCACTATCTTTTTTGTCTAAAATTTTAATTTTAGCAGTAGTTTCATATATTTTTTTAGCGTACTTAATATAAATGAATGCTGTAGATAAACAAATTACTATAGCTAAAACAAAATATTTCCAATAAAAAAAGTATTTATAAAACTCCTTTTTAATATCAAAAGAGTCGTTTTCTTCTTCTATAAATCGGTTAGAATCCATTTAATTATTTATTAATAACAACGTTATACTAAGCAATAAAGAAGAAATAGAGGCAATAGATGCTGGACTACCAATAAAACCAGCGCTTTTAACTTTACTAAAATTTGGTTCAACAATAATTACATCATTATTTTTAATATAAAAATATGGCTTTTTTATTATGTCCGATTTTGTAAGGTTAACATTGTAAATTTTTTGCAGTCCTTTCTCTTCTCTCAACAAAATAACATCTTTTCTTTTACCATTAATGTTTAAATCACCGGCATAACCTAATGCTTGAAAAAGATTAATGTTTTCATCTAAAGAAGAAAATGTTCCCGGCGAATTCACCTCTCCTATTACAGTAAATTTAAAGTTAAGTCTACTCACTTTAACAGTAGGGTTTTTAAGATGACCACCGTCGACAAGAAGATTAGAAATTTGTTTTTCTAACTCTTGGAGAGACAAATTTTTTACGTCTAATACTCCTAATACGGGATAAATAATTTCACAGCTATCATTAACTCGATATCCATCTAGAATCATCGCTTGCAAATTAGGGGTGTTTTGAACCCTCTTGTAAGATTTATTGTATATGGAGGCGGCCTCAGGAATCATACTACTTACATCTATTTTAAGTATATCTCCGATTTGAATTTCATATGAATTCTTCGTTGTCAAAACTGATGAATGCTCAATATTTTTTTGAGAATATCTGTCATAATCACCTAAATAAACCAATTGATTCTTTGATGAACAAGATGCTAAAAAGCAAACTATTAAAATTGAAAAAAACCCTTTTTTATTATACATTTTGCAAGATTAAGCATTAAATACGTATAAACTATAAAAAAATTGTAACTTTTTTGAAATAACCTTTGTTTTGAGTTTTATTAAACAAGTCATAAAAAGGTTCGGTTAAGTTGTTATTTAAAAACTTCTTTTAGGTAACCCTTTAAACAATTTTTCATAAATTTTGCTTTTAGGAGAAAAAACAACCCAAGCTGTTATTAAAATCAATTTAATATCTAAAAAAAAAGATTTATTGTTTTGGTACCATATTTCTACTTCACCTTTAAATGGGTATATCTTATTTTTATAAAAATTCCAAACGTCACCACCATCATTTTTAATATTACTAATTAAATCTTCTTCATCTCTAAAAATAATAGATCCAACACCTGTTAAACCCGGTTTAACATTATAAATAATTTTTTGAATTTTTAATGGGTATGCTTCAAAACTAGCTTTCATTACCGGTCTAGGGCCAACAACACTCATCTCTCCAACAAGAATGTTAATTAACTGAGGGAATTCATTAATTTTAGTTTTTCTAAGAAATCTGCCTACAAAAGTAACTCTTGGGTCGTTTTTTGTAGTTATTATACCGCCTGCCATTTTGGAACTATTCTTTAACATAGTTGCAAATTTATATATCATAAATGATTTTTGATTTAATCCGATTCTTTCTTGAAGGTAAAACACCTCCCCTTCAGCTGTTAATCTAAGTAAAATAACAGTTGGCAATAATAATGGTGCCAATATAATACATGCTGTTAATGCAAATACAATATCGAATATACGTTTGCTAAATTTATACATAATTACATTTTTTGATCTAACGTTTTTCCCTTTTCTATATGATTAAAGTCTGGAAGCAGTTTGTTCATAACTTTTATAATATCCTCTTTTTCATAGCTATCTCTTTTAAAAATGCTTTCAATTTCTTGAATTATTAAATCAACATCTGAAAAAGATGGTTTTTTTGAGTTTGTTATGACGCCAATTGAGTTGAATTTCTTTAAATTTATTTGATCTTCAGAAGTGTAAAATTCCTCATATAATTTCTCGCCACTTGTGTCTGTTTTAAAAAAATATATAGGATATGGTGAATCGTCTTTTATATTTATAGCATATTCTTTAGCTTCATAATCATTGTTACAAATCTTGATATCTTTGCCCAAATATTTGAAAAAATCCTCAGTTATTTCTTTAAAGTTAACCAATTGATCTTCATTCAATTTAGGGAAATAAATATCTCCACTATTTCCAAGAATACAGGTTAACAAACAGATTTCCCCGCTTTCTTCAGGAGAAACAAAAAAACGTTTAACATCTGAAGGGCATGATATTGGCTGCCTTTGTAATAATCTTTCTAAATAGCCATAAAGTAGTGATCCGTTTGAAAAAGCCACGTTTGCAAACCTTGCGGTTGTAATTTTTATGTCTTTATAATAAGACATAATTACGTTTTCCATTAATTTTTTTGACCCACCCATAACATTTACAGGGTTTGCTGCTTTGTCTGTTGAAACACAGAAAAAGTGAGAAGGCTTGTATTGTTTTAAATAATCTAATAATCGTTTAGCGTCTAATACATTGTTTTTAATCATTGCCTCAATTGAAAATGAGTCCTTTTCGCTTCTTACATGTTTGTGTGCAGCAAAGTTCGCTACAATATCAAATTTTCCATGTTTTTTAAACATTTTATAAAAAACAACTGAATTATATGACATTGGATATGTTAAATAGTTTTCTGGAACTATAATGGTAGCGTCACTTCTCAATCTTCTTGTTAACTCTGTTAATCCATTTTCATTATTATCTACAACGATTAATTCAGATGGAGTATATTTAAGGGCGGCTTTTATAAAAGAAGAGCCTATAGTTCCTGCCCCGCCGATTACTAGAATTGATTTGCCTCTAATTTCTTTAGTTAGTCTTTCTCTATTGTTTTTCAAATCATTATCAAAAAAGCTTTTTTCTCTTTTAGTTACATATTGTTTAATAAATTTGGAAATGTTTGGTAAAATCATGAGTTATAGAATTTTTTAATTTCTTTTATAACCTTTTTTTGGTCTAATATAGTTAAATTTGATGAAGATGGTATGCTAATACATTCTTTAAAAATTTTATTTGAAATATCATGCTCATGGATATACCTCAAATCTTTATACATTGGAAGATTATTCATTGGCGTCCAAAATGGTCTGCTTTGAACTTTATTATTATTTAAATGATTTAGTAGCTCTCTCATTTTTTTTGTTCGAAATGTGAATAACCAACAATTAGGGGTTGAATTAGGGGCATTAGCCTGAAATTTAATATCTCCTATACCCAAAAGCTCTTTTTTATAAATTGTATCAATTTCTTTTTTTCTTTTTAATATTTTTTCAAAGTTTTCCATTTGAGCAACTCCAATTGCGGCAAGAATATTTACAAGTCTATAGTTATAGCCTACTTCATCATGGAAATACTCTAGGGGGTCTGATTTTGCTGTAGTTGTAATATGTTTTGCTCTAGCCGCGATATCTTGATTATTAGTTAAAATCATACCTCCCCCACCAGTAGATATTATTTTATTTCCATTAAAACTTAATACCCCTGCCAAACCAAAAGTACCCGCATGCTTTCCTTTTTTAAAGCTACCAAGCGCCTCAGTACTATCTTCAATAATTGGAATTCCGTATTTAGTGCTAATTTTTAATAATTTATCAGTATTTACAAATCCCCCTAAGACATATACAGGCATTATAGCGCCAATTTTCTTGCCTGATAATTTTTCAATGGTAATTGGTTTATCTCCAATAATTGTGGTTGTGTTTTCTATCAACCATTTTTCAAGTAAATCAACATCAATTTGCCACGAATCCTCACAATTATCAATTAAAATAGTCTGTGCAGACACATATGAAATAGCATTTAAGGTTGCAACAAATGTTAAATTTGGAGCAATAACAATATCATTTTTCGTAACTCCAGCCAGAATAAGCGAAACTTGGAGCCCTGCAGTTCCATTCATGCAAGCAATAGCATATTTTGCTCCAGTATAACTTTGAACAGCCTTTTCAAATTTATTTACGTATTCGCCAGCAGAAGATATCCAGCCTGTCTCTAAACAATCTTTAACATATTTCAATTCATTTCCGTCTATATTTGGTACTGATAATGGTATCATGTTTTTATATTTTAGGCTATCTAAGTTTTAAACTAAATTTTCTTCGAAATATCTCATTACTCTACCATATTTTAAATCAAAATTTATAGATTTATTTTCTAATACAAATTTCAATATGTATATTACTTCATAATAACCAAATAAAGATCTAATATAGGTGGTTCCAGAGTGCCTTGGGTTTATTTCAAATAGTTTTGGAATTCCATTGCAATCTACCCTTAACTGTAAATTACAAGAACCATGTGGTTTTAGTAAATTTGCAATTTTATCTATATATGCGTAAATATTTTTATTGAAATCTTTTCTATGTTCAGAAATATAAGTGTTACCATTTTTAAGACTTCTTTTTAATGAAATCGTATGTTTTAACTCATCATTTAAATAGATTATCCCACAAGTATATTCTGAAAATTGACTGCCAATATATTCTTGAATAATTGGATTGTCAATATCTTTAATCTTGTTTAATAGTTCCTCTTTATTATTTACCTTAAAAACCCCCCTACTTCTTGCTCCTACCCTAGGTTTTATTATTACGGGCCAACTCAATTCATTAAGATTACAATCTTCTGGTAAAAAAGTACTTGGATAATTTAAATTATTGTTTTTCAAAAATTCGCAGGTTAAATACTTATCATTTCCAACTCTTATAACTTCAGGACTACTAACCATTATTTTACAAGAAGTTATATCTTCAATATATTTTTTGTTTTCAGATAAAACTATCAATTCAAAGTCTACTCCAACGAATAATAAATTTATTTTTTCATCCAATATTTTTTCTATTAATTTTGATATCCAAATCTCTTCGGAAACACCTTTTTTTAAAAAATCTGGAAGTATATGGTTTTTATCACACCAAAAAGAACCAACCGTATCTTCAAAATAATCAAATCCAATCAGATTATATTGTTTGCTGAAACCACTATTTTTAATAGATTTTATGATACTTTGCCCTATTAAACTTCCTGTTCCGGTAATTCCTATGTTAAATTTCATTAGCTTTTATTTTTACTTTTATAATAGTCCACACATATTTTAGGAAATTTTTTAAGCTTCATTTCATTAATCAAAAGATCAATCTTAAACAATTTGTATTTTAATTGAAATTCCCCTGTTTCAGTATCCCAAATAATATAATTTGCAACATTAATATAGTCTCTGTTTTGACCTAAACTACCTGGATTTATTAAAAGGATATTTTTAACATATCGAATGTATTGTTGGTGTGAATGAGATAAAACAGTATTTTCTTTTAAATCTATTTTAGTGTCATTGTAAATATAATTATGATCATCCCCTATTGTGTGGGTAAAGTACAAATTATTAAAGTTATAATTCTTTATATATTTTTTTATGATTTGAAATCTGTCAAAAGACGCTATTGAATGATTAAAAAACGATTGAACAACATTATTTTTAACATTACATTTTAAATCAATAAAATACTTTTCATGATTTCCTAATATGCTAATACAATTATTTAAACTTCCTATTAAATCTACACATTCGTTTCCCCAAGGGCCATAATTCACAACATCACCTAAATTTATATAGCCATCAATATTTTTTTCTTCACTCAAAACTTTTTCTAAAGAAGGTAAATTTCCATGTACATCTCCAAAAACTAAAAATCTCATAATACTTATTTTAAAATTTTAAAAATTTTCGAACTATCCATTTTAAATTTATTTTTGTTACCTCTATCTACATACAATATTTTACTTTTTGAATTGCCTTTTTCCTTAATAATTTTTTCAGCTATTTGTTTTAAAGAAATATTCTCTTCGCTCAAATTAAATGTTCCATATATTGGATTGTTTAAAACTTTTTTAAGAAACCTGATTAAAAAACTAATACTTAACTGAGGAATAGTTCTAATTCCATTACCCCAAACAGAAATAGTGTTGTTTTCATGCAATTCTTTTTCAAAAACCTTGTGTATTCTTGATGGATTCATTTCTAAACCATAAACATAGCCCAAACGCAGATTTAACAAGTTTATATCTCTTAAATAAAATGCAAATAAAATTTCACTATTTATTTTTGATAATCCATAAAGACAATCTGGATTTTTGGACGGATTAACTAAACTGCTTTCTGAAAATATACCATCAATATTTGGATAAACAGCAGAACTTGAAAAATTTATTAGGTAAGCTTGTTTTTGACTTTTTAAACATTCAATTAAATTAAAATGCATATCTAAATTGTCCAGCAGTAACTTTTTATTAGTTATATTCTCTCTTGAAGCCATTATACTTGATAAATAAATTATAATATCAAAGTTTCTGTTAAAGAAAAAGGATTTTGCTGCTTCAATATTCAATAAGTCTAACTTAAAACAATTTTTTTCCTTTAAAGATGAACGAGATACTCCATATACACTATGATTAGCGCTTAATTCTCGGTAAATGTTTTTCCCAATAAATCCACTAACTCCAATTATTAATATTTTCATTTCTAATATATTTTATTATTATGTAATTTATTACTCTTATATAATCTAATAAATTCTTTTTCATAAGAATAGTTATAAAAATTCTTTTGCAAAACTACCAGTCCCAATTGTTTTAACTGTTCAACTCTCATATATATTGATTAACTTTCTAAGTTTTTTTTAAAATTTATATTCTGCTAAAATTGCCCTACAAGCTACTTTTTGTTCGTAACTATTTACAATTAATTTTCTTGCATTTAACTTCATTTTAATAAACTCATTTCTTAATGAATAAAAGCCTCCCTTGATTTGGTTAAGAGGATTAGGTGGATTGACTAAAACTTGTGATATATTTAAAAAATTATGCATGTTTAGATTTCAAATTTTAATGTCTTTGTACAACGTT
>MDTA01010248.1_pt1 | contig 14701 bp, 12 predicted proteins | sample 811151 | NCBI WGS metagenome assembly MDTA01 (sample SAMN05326648, study PRJNA326480) | marine metagenome | isolation source: seawater | place: Indian Ocean: South | collected 2010 | reverse complement strand
TTGTGGCATAAAGTGAAAAACCAATTTTAATTAGCTCTTCTGCTACGTCGCATACTAACGGTTTGTCCTTATCTCTAACACTTATAAAAACATTGCCAGTTTTAGGCAAAATAACACCTGCAGCTCTTTGAGCTTTGAAGTATGCCTCTCCAAAACTGTTACCGACACCCATAACTTCTCCAGTGGACTTCATCTCGGGTCCAAGGAGCACATCAACCTCAGGAAACTTTGAAAATGGAAGCACTGCCTCTTTAACACTGAAATAGTTTGGGATGACATCTTTTGGCAAGCTCAATGATGATAATTTTTGGCCAGACATCACTAGGGCTCCAATTTTGGCTAACTGTACCCCTATAGACTTAGATACAAATGGTGCTGTCCGAGATGCTCGTGGATTTACTTCAAGTAGGAAAATTTCATTATCTTTGATAGCAAATTGTGTATTCATTAACCCTATTACTTTTAGCTCTAAAGCAAGTTGAGTGACTTGTTCTTTTAGCCTAACAATAATATCTTCTGAGAGGGTGAAAGGTGGTATCGAACATCCTGAGTCTCCGGAATGAATTCCTGCTTCCTCAATGTGTTCCATAATTGCACCAATGAATACCTCATGACCATCCGAAATGATGTCAATATCAACTTCCACAGCGTCATTTAAAAATTTATCAAGCAATACCGGTGAGTCATTAGACACTGAAACTGCCTCGCCCATATATCTTCTCAAATCATCCTCATTAGCAACTATCTCCATAGCTCTTCCACCAAGTACATAAGATGGTCTTACTACAAGCGGGTATCCAATGACCTCGGCAGATTTCAGTGCTGACTCTAGATCAGTCGCAGTCCTATTAGTAGGTTGTTTAAGTTTAAGTTTCTCAACCAGGTATTTAAATTTCTCTCTATCCTCTGCAATATCAATAGCCTCAGGAGAAGTGCCAATAATTTTTACACCATGTTCTTTAAGTCTGTTAGCGAGCTTCAGCGGTGTTTGTCCACCATAGTGAACGATTACACCATCTGGTTTTTCTAAATCTATTATTGACATTACATCCTCAAAAGTAAGAGGTTCGAAATATAATCTATCTGATATATCAAAATCCGTAGAAACAGTCTCAGGATTACAGTTGACCATTATTGTTTCAAAACCATGATCTCTCAACGCAAGTGATGCATGTACACAACAGTAATCAAATTCAATCCCTTGTCCTATTCTATTTGGGCCCCCACCTAAAATTATAATTTTCTTATTTGATGATGGAGCAGACTCACACTCAGAATCATATGTTGAATACATATAAGCTGTCATGGCTTCAAATTCAGCCGCGCATGCATCCACTCGCTTGTAAACTGGTTTAATCTTAAATTTTTCTCTCGTCTCTCTAACTTCTGCTTCGGAAGAATTAGTTATTTTTGCAATACTGACATCTGAAAACCCTTTGCATTTCAACATTTTTAAATCTTCTGCGTTAATCATGCTCAGGTTTTTTGTGGCATAAGTTATTTCTATTTCAATAATGTTCTTGATTTGGGATAGAAACCAATTATCAATACCTGTCAATTCATAGACCTCTTGATTAGATAACCCTATTCGGAAAGCTTCTGCTATAAAGAAAATCCTATGTGCATTGGGAGTTCTCAAATTATTTTTGATGATATCAGCTCTCTCTTTCTCACTTCTATACTTAAACTCTGGTTTATCTAATCCATCAGCACCAATTTCCAAACCACGAATTGCCTTTTGCAGAGATTCTTGGAAGTTTCTTCCTATAGACATAACTTCTCCAACTGATTTCATTTGAGTTGTCAGCCTACTATCTGCTTCTTTAAATTTCTCAAAAGCAAATCTTGGTATTTTTGTTACAACGTAATCTATAGTTGGTTCAAATGATGCGGGAATCACATCACCTGTTATTTCATTGCTTAACTCATCAAGTGAATAACCTATCGCTAATTTTGCAGCTACTTTTGCAATTGGGAACCCAGTTGCTTTTGATGCTAAGGCTGATGATCTTGATACCCTTGGATTCATTTCTATCACTAGTATTCTCCCATCATGAGGGGAAACACTAAACTGAACGTTTGACCCGCCAGTATCAACACCAATTTTTCTAAGGACCTTAATAGATGCATCTCTCATTGCCTGATATTCTTTATCAGTAAGAGTTTGTGCTGGAGCAACAGTGATTGAGTCGCCTGTATGTACTCCCATTGGATCAATATTTTCAATCGAGCATATTATGATACAATTATCGTTCTTGTCTCGAACTACTTCCATCTCGTATTCTTTCCATCCAATTACGGATTCCTCTATGAGAACCTCAGTTGTTGGTGACAAATCAAGCCCACGTTTAACAATTCCCTCAAAATCTTGAACATTATAAGCAATACCCCCACCTGTTCCACCAAGAGTAAAGGAAGGTCTTACGAGAATAGGGAATCCAATTTCCTGTTGATGAATCTTTGCCTCATCATAGCTACGTGCTATGTACGCATGAGGTGTATCTAGTCCAATTTCAGCCATGGCATTTTTAAAAAGTTCGCGATCCTCTGCCATATCTATAGAGGCTATACTCGCACCAATTATTTTTACATCATGTTTTTGCAGTATTTTATGTCTATTTAAATCAAGAGTAGTGTTTAAAGCCGTCTGACCTCCCATAGTAGGTAAGATGGCATCAGGTTTCTCTTTTATAATTATCTTTTCGATATTTCTCCAGTGAATTGGTTCTATATACACTTTATCGGCCATGTCAGGATCAGTCATTATCGTTGCTGGGTTGGAATTAACAAGTATAACTCTTAATCCTTCTTCTTTTAGTGCTTTACATGCTTGGACGCCTGAGTAGTCAAATTCACATGCCTGTCCTATAATAATAGGGCCAGCACCTATTATTAGTACACTCTGCAATTCCTTATTAGCTGGCATGCTTATTACCCATTAAGTAAAAAAACTTATCGAACACATTTTTTATGTCGTGTGGTCCAGGACTGGCTTCGGGATGCCCTTGAAAACCGTATGCATTATTTGAAACACTTTCAAACCCCTGTAAAGACTGATCAAATAATGATTTGTGTGTTATTAATATATCTTTTGGTAGCGTGTCAACATCTACTTCAAAACCATGATTTTGACTTGTTATGAGAACTTTATTGGAGCTTAATTCTAAGACAGGGTGATTAGCGCCGTGGTGACCGAATTTCATTTTTTTTGTCTTTGCTCCAAGTGATAATGCAAGTAATTGGAATCCTAGGCAAATGCCAAACATCGGAATTTTTTTATCTAATAGATTCTTAATATTATCAATAGCGTAACCACAAGCTTGCGGGTCTCCAGGTCCATTTGAGAGAAATACTCCATCGGGCTTTAAACCTAATACTTTTTCGACTGGGTAATCTGCTGGAACAACTGTAAGTTTACAGCCTTTATTTTTAAGTATACGTAAAATATTATGCTTTACGCCAAAATCGTATACAACCACTTTATAATTTTGCTCTAAATCCTTTGCATTTCTATTATATATGTTTTGAAGCGTGTCTCTCCATTCATATATTTTTTTTGTTGTTACTTTTATTGCTAAGTCTTTATTAACAAGACCATCAAAATTAACTAATCGGCTTTTTGCTTCATCGATTTCAATTTTACCAGCTACGATACATCCATTCATTGCTCCATTTTTTCGAATCTTTTTAGTTAACATACGTGTGTCAACATCAGATATAGCAACTACTTTATGTTTAAGCAGAAAATCCCTTACAGTTGACTGACTTCTCCAACTACTAACTTGATATTCTCTGTCTCTAAAGATTAAACCTGATGCATGTATAGATTGTGATTCAAAATCCTCATCATTTATCCCTGTATTTCCAATGTGAGGATTAGTAAAGGTTATAATTTGACTATTATAAGATGGGTCTGTTGATATTTCTTGGTAGCCAGTCATTGATGTATTGAAGACAACCTCTCCTACTGCTACTCCACTACTACCAGCTGAGTTACCATAAAAGCAGGTACCATCCTCTAGTAGCAATAGTGCATCATGTTTTTCCAAGATTCTTTATCACGTATAAAAAAAAAGATGGCTCAAAATGAGTCATCTTATAATGTTTATTTTTAGGTTCCATCTAAAACTATATGTTACTTCTTTCTACTCCTTCTGTCTAACACTTAATACAAAATTGTATAAATATTTTTTTGGGAAATCACAAAATAATTGTAAAATATCTACAATTTCTTTTGTGGTATGTGATTTGCTGAGTTTCAAAATTTTAGGGATTAATGTGTTCAATTCAATTGGTTCTTTATTTACGGCACCAATAATAATTGTGAACTCTCCAGAATATGTAATATCATCAGAAGTTTCTAGAAGTTGACTAACAGGCCCAAAAATAATTTCTTCATGTAATTTAGTCAATTCTCGAAAAATACAAATTTTTGTGTCCTCACCACAAATTTTGGCAATTTTATTAAGTAAAGCGTTAAGTCTATTTTTGTTTTCAAACACTATTACTGGCATACCTAAACCCTTAATAACATTCAATTTTTTTTCAAGATCATTAGATTTTTTTGGTAGGAATCCAAAAAATGAAAATGTATTTACTGGTAAAGGTGACACTGAAAGTGCAGATGTTAACGAACTAGGGCCTGGAATTGGAGAAACTGAAAAGTTTTCATCTTGATATCTTAAAAGCGTGAACCCGGGATCTGATATTGCAGGAGTGCCTGCGTCTGATACGAGAGAAATGTGTTTGCCATTTTTTAAATCTTTAATAATAGAATTAATTTTTAATTTTTCATTATCTTTATTGAATGTTACAATTTTTTTATCTAAATTATAATGATGTAAAAGCCTACTTGTTCGCACAGAACTCTCTGCAAGAATGTAGTCACTAGCTTTGATAGTCTCAATAGCTCGGTAAGTAATATCATCCAAATTTCCTATTGGGGTAGCGACTATAAATAACTTTCCGGACATAAGACTGAGGTATAATGTTAATGAGTTGTAGGATATAATGTATCACAATAACTAAGTGATAAAAAGATAATGGATAAATTTAGCATAATTAAATCGAACTTTATTCAGAATAAAGAGTTAATCGACAAAACTATTGAAACAAATTTAAGTGACATTGAAAAAGCAACAGGAATGTTAATTAATATGCTAGAGAATGATGGAAAACTCTTGTCTTGTGGCAACGGTGGTTCCTCGGGAGATGCTCAACATATTTCATCTGAATTTATCAACAGGTTTGAAATTGAAAGAAAAGAGATGCCTGCCATTTCATTAAATTCAGATACTGCCACATTGACCTCTATTGCTAATGATTATGATTATAAATATATTTTTGCAAAGCAAATTAATGCACTTGGAAAAAAAAATGACATCCTTATGGCTTTTACTACCAGTGGGAACTCCAGTAATATCATAGAAGCTATTAATTCTGCAAAGTTAAAAGGAATGAGATTAATTCTAATTTCAGGCAATGATGGTGGGAAAGCTATTTCACTTTTAGATAAAACTGATTGTAGTATTATTGTGCCATCTGATAGGACTAGTAGGATACAAGAAATGCACTTAATTATTATTCACGCTGTGTGTGAATGTCTTGATGTTTATATTAGGAATGAGGGTTAAATATCTCTTTCTGTTTCACTGAGACTAGCTTGAAATGATTCTCTATTAAAAATTCGATCAGAGTATTTTTCAATCACACTCTTGTTCTTATCTAACTGAATACCTAAACATTTCACACGCCATAGAAGAGGAGCTAGACTGCAGTCTACAAGACCAAATTCATCGCTCATAAAAAAATGATCAGATATTAAAGGGACAATTTCTAAAAAATACGATCTAATCTTCTCAACAAATGCATCATCAATAGAGCCGTTGCTATAAAAGTCATTAAATTCTGGGTACCACTGATGCTCTATCCTGTTTAAAGCGAGCCTAAATTTAGCTCTAGCTACGGGGTCAACAGGCAAAAGTGGAGGATGCGGAAACCGCTCATCAAGATACTCTATAATTACCCTTGAATTCTGAAGAATAAGTTCTCTATCAACTAGAGTCGGGAAATCATCATATGGGCTTATCGACTTAATCTCTTCTGAAATATTATTGACATCAATTTCATGTAACTCAGCTGAAATTTCTTTTTCTTTGATCACAAGTCTTGTTCTGTGACTGTGTAAACAGTCCGGCAGTGAGAATAACAAGATTGCGGATCTTCGATTAGCGAGAGATGTCATTTATTACTTCACGTCCTTCCAATACTCAACTTTAAGCAAATATGCTAATGCCGAGAATATTAATAGAAACAGTATAACCCAAAAACCAATGCGATATCTATCTAACTGTGCAGGTTCTGATACGTATGTGAGGAAATTTACTAAGTCAGTTATTGATGATTTATACTCGCTATATGACATCGATCCTGCTGATATATAATTGAAATCAGTTAAACTTTGGTTAGTTGGCTCCTTAACACCTTCCATGTACCAAAGAACATGTGGCATATTAACATTTGGGTATAATTTGTTATTTGCTCCAAAAGGTCTACTTTCATCTTTGTAGAACGATAGAAGGAATGTGTATATCCAGTCAGACCCTCTTGAACGTGCTGTTAAAGTTAGATCTGGTGGCATTACACCGAAAGCCTCTTTTGAATGAGCTTGATTAACAGCGTTTAGTATTAAAGACCCTATCTTTGTTCTCTCTCCATTGAGATCAGTCGTGAAAATAAGATTTTTTTCAATTGTTTTTGAATCAAGACCAAGGTGATCAGTGAATTTAACATATCTCTGATACTTTAAAGTATGACAACCAGAACAGTTATTCATATATATCTGAGCTCCACGTTGCAGAGATTGTTTATTACCTAAATCAATTAAAACTTTTTCAAGAGGCGTGTCACTTGTTGCTGCATGAACGTTTGCGACAAAGCAAAGAACAAATAGCGATAATATTATTCTACTCATGCATGACTACTCGCTTAGGTATCTTGCTGGTTTGCTCGCTTGGGCTTAAAAAATATAGGGCTACGAAGAAGCCAAAATAAACTAAAGTAAAGAATCTTCCGACCCATGTTAAAACTGGTGTAGCTGGATTCATACCTATGACACCCAAGCCAATAAAACTTATTACGAAAGAAGCTAATAGTATTTTATAAGTTGATGATCTGTATCTAAAGGATTTTACTTTACACCTGTCTATCCAAGGTAATAGGAATAAAACAAATATGGCTAAACCCATTGCAAGAACTCCTCCAAACTTATCTGGTATCGCTCGAAGAATTGCATAAAAAGGTGTGAAGTACCAGACAGGTACTATGTGCTCAGGTGTTTTCAGTGGATCAGCTGGAACGAAATTATCTTTCTCAAGAAAATAACCGCCAAATTCGGGTAAAAAGAAAACAACAAATGTAAAGATCACCAAGAATACAGATAATCCAAAAACATCCTTAACGGTATAATAAGGATGAAATGGTATTCCATCTAAAGGCTTGCCAGTATCATCTTTATTATCTTTAATTTCAATCCCGTCAGGGTTATTCGATCCAGTGGTGTGTAACGCAGCTAAATGAAGATATATTAGAGCAAAAAGTAAAAGCGGGAGCGCAATAACATGAAATGCAAAAAACCTGTTTAGTGTAGCATCGGAAATTACGTAGTCACCTCTAATCCAAAGCGCAAGTGATTCGCCAACGAATGGAATAGCGCCGAAGAGGGAAATTATAACTTGAGCTCCCCAATAAGACATTTGACCCCATGGTAACAAATAACCCATAAATGCCTCAGCCATCAATAGTACGAATATCAGCATACCAAATATCCACAGTAGCTCTCTAGGATTCTTATATGAGCCGTACAACATTGCACGAAACATATGCAAATAAATGATAATGAAAAAAAATGATGCGCCTGTTGAATGCATGTATCTAATTAGCCAACCCCACTCGACATCTCTCATAATATACTCAACGGAAGCAAAAGCTTGATCGGCATCAGGTTTATAGTTGATTGTTAGAAAAATCCCAGTAACTATTTGAAGAATAAAAACAAATATAGCTAATGCCCCAAAAAAATAAAAAAAATTAAAGTTTTTAGGAGCGTAGTATTGAGATAAATGATTTCTTACAAAGTTACTTACAGGCAATCTTCTATCTATCCATGAAATAAACTTACTCATTACGCGTTCTCTCCATCTTCGCCAACAATTATTCTTGTATCAGAAGCAAAATGATAAGGTGGGACTTCTAAGTTATAGGGTGCTGGGACGCCTTTATGAACTCTCCCAGATAGATCAAATTTCGACCCATGACAAGGACAGAAAAAACCACCGGTCCAATCTAAACCGAGCTCTTTTGATTTAGGGCTGGGCTTATATAAAGGTGAGCAACCTAGGTGAGTGCAAACACCCAACAATACAAGATATTCCGGATTAATAGATCTATATTTGTTTTGAGTGTAAGTTGGTTGATGCTCTTCGATAGATTTAGGGTCTCTGAGCACATCATCATCTTCAAGCGTTTCATCTATCATTTTTTTTGTTCGTCTTACTACCCATACAGGCTTCCCTCTCCACTCTACAACTTTATAAGAACCCGGTTGAAGTGAGGAGACATCAATTTCAATTGGCGCGCCAGCAGATTTTGCTCTCTCGCTAGGTGACATGGAAGATAAAAATGGGATTAATGCAAAGATCCCGCCAACTCCACCCATAACTTGAGTCATACTAGTAAGGAATTTTCTTCTGTTAGAAGTTGTGGGCTGAGCACTGGCAGTTTGAGCGTCTTGTTCAGCCAAAGAATTAACAGATTTTTTCTTTTCAACTTTGACTGCTTGTATGTCAATACCCTGTAAAACTTCCTTTCGAAGTGTTGCGTGTAGTTCTCTAGCGTGTGCTAAATTTATCTGCTGAAAATCACCAATTGTGTAAATCTTTTCTTTACGAATGTTATTTGAATAGACATGATATCTGTATTGCCATGATTTTTTTCCTGAACTTGATATCCAAAGGAAAAGACCATCGCCAAAAGCAACCCGATAATGATGATCTTTAGGTTGTAAGGCTTTTATATCTCTATCTGTCAGTGTACTCATATCTCCCTACTTTCTAGCTATCTATGTATGACCCAATATCATACTGTGGGTAATCATTGGGTAATATAAAACGTCCACTTATTATGTGGGTAATGAGTATTGTTACCCACAAATTATGTTATTAGAATATCCTCAAGTTTCCTAAGAGTCAAGTAATAACTGGGTTAGAGAGGATTTTTATAACAGATTAGCGCTTCATGTACTATAATGTCGCAATGAGTTACTAAAATTAGGTGTCGATTTGTGAAAGAACTTAGAAATTATGTCATTACAGGTATATTGATCGGTGGATTTCTTTACTTATTAGGACCCAAAATGTTTGGTAATAGTGTCTTAATTAACGAGGTAAGCACAGAATCTTCATCATATTCTAGGAATGTAAGTTACCACGATACGGTTAAGAAAGTTAATAAATCTGTGGTTTCAATCTATACGAAAAAAACTCTAAAGGAAAATATCTTCTTTATAGACCCAAATGAGAGAAGATTAAAGAGAAGAGATTTAGTTCCAACAGGTCAAGGCTCAGGTATTGTAGTGAGTTCACAAGGTCATATCCTCACTAATTTTCATGTGATTGCAGGATCAAATGAGATTCTTGTGCGGGATCATGCTGGTAATGATCACTCAACTGCAATTATAGGAATCGATCCTTTTACTGACCTTGCTGTTTTAAAAATTGAGAGAGGCCTCAACCCTATTACCTTCGGTAACATTGATAATGTGAGAGTTGGCGATGTATCACTGGCAATTGGGAACCCTTTGGGAGTTGGCCAAACTATCACGCTCGGGATTGTATCTGCCACAGACAAAGAGCTCTCACCAGAGGGATATTCATATCAGAGATATGTTCAGACAGATGCAGCAATTAATCCAGGTAATTCTGGCGGTGCACTTGTAAATACTAATGGAGAGTTAATTGGAATAAATACAAGCATTGTATCAAAGGGTGGCGGATCAGATGGTATTGGTTTTGCAATACCTGTTGATATAGCAAAATATGTTTTGACACAAATTCTCGAATTCGGGGAGGTAATTAGAGGGTTTGTTGGCATTGTTGCTGATCCGAATTTTAGGGGTAATGGTATCATGGTTTCTGTCTTGTATAAGAATGGTCCAGCTCAAAGCTCCGGGATTAGGCCAAGGGATATCATAAAGAAAGTGAATGGCATCAAAGTTGATAAAATAAAAGAGATGCAAAACATAATAGGTAAATCTCAACCTGGAGATTTAGTTGAATTTGAAGTTCAGAGGAACAGTGACAGATATACCGTAAATGTTGAAGTACAAAAGATGCCTGTTAACTAGAATTTCCTCTAAATTTTGCTGATTTAGCGTGCGCATCAAGTCCCTCTGCAGTTGCAATAGAAAATGCTATTTTGCTTAATTGATGAGCTAATTTCTTTGATAATTTAATCACGCTTGATCTTTTCTGAAAGTCATACACTCCGAGTGGCGAGGAAAAACGAGCAGAACCTGAGGTTGGTAGAACGTGGTTTGGTCCTGCACAATAGTCTCCAAACACTTCAGGGCTATTCTCGCCTAAAAAGATGGCTCCGGCGTTTCTTACCTTACTAAGAATCTTATTAGAGGACTTGCTCATGATTTCTAAATGCTCTGGAGCTATTTTATTTATTAAATCTACTGTTTCAGAATCACTCTTGGTTTTTATTAACATTCCTCTATTTAAAAAAGACATACGGATAATATCCTCCCTAGACATATCACTAATTAGCTTATCCATTGATGCCTTTATCATATTTATTGCTTTGGCACTTTTAGAAATTAATATTGGTTGAGCTAATTCATCATGCTCTGCTTGTGAGAAAAGATCCATTGCAACTACATCAGGGTTATTAGTTTGATCAGCAATAACTACAACTTCCGAAGGTCCTGCTACATTGTCAATTCCAACGTCACCAAAAACAATCTTTTTCGCTATGCTGACATAAATATTGCCCGGTCCTACAATCTTTTCTACACCTACAATAGTCTCAGTACCATATGCTAATGCCGCAATAGCATGTGCGCCTCCCATTTTGTAAATGTCATCAACTCCACATAAATCTGCGGCAACAATAGCTAATGCGTGATCATCAATCTCGTTGATAGGAGAACACATGGTAATTTTTTCTACTCCAGCTACTCGGGCAGGTATGGCATTCATTAAAACAGTTGACGGGTATGAAGCTTTGCCACCCGGCACATATATACCAACTGATTGAATCGCGGTAACTTTCTCGCCTAACAAACTACCTTGCTCATTATAACTCCAGCTTGAAGATAGTTGTTTTTTTGAAAATTTTCTTATTCTTGATATCGCTTTTTTCAAATTTGCAATTTCTTTTTTTGAAACCAAAGCATATGACTTCTTTATTTCATTTCTAGAAACTTTTATCTTACTGATATTTTTGATCAAAATCTTATCAAAAATTTTTATGTATTTAAATAGAGCCTTATTACCTTGTTTTTTAACATCGTTAATAATTCTTTGAACTTTTTTTTCGGCTTTTGCATTTACGACCTCATTTATTCTCAATCTTTTTTTAAATTTCTGATTAAATTCTTTTTCTATTGTACTTAAATGTGATGTTTGAATTTTTTTCATTATTGCATTGATTCCATGGCTTCGTTTAAATCTCGAATAAGTTTTTCCGTCTCCTCCCAGCCTATGCACGCGTCAGTAATACTTTGGCCATATTTTAATTCTGATCTATTTTTAATATCTTGCTTTCCCTCTACAAGATTACTCTCAAGCATAATGCCACCTATAGATGACTCTCCATTTTTTAATTGCTTTATAACATCATGTACAACAATTTTTTGTTTGGAGAAATCTTTTTGACTATTAGAGTGGCTTGCATCTATTACTATACAATTATGCAATTTATTATCTATTAGTGCTTGACTGACCTTTTTTACATCAGATGATTTATAGTTTGCGTTTTTACCGCCACGCAGAATCACATGACAATCACTATTCCCTTTCGTTGCAAAAATCGCAGACTTGCCTTCCTTGGTTACAGATAAAAAATTATGAGCTTTGCTAGCAGCGTTGATAGCGTCTATCGCAATTTGTATACCACCGTCAGTACCATTTTTAAAGCCAACAGGACAGGATAAACCTGAAGCAAGTTCACGATGACTTTGGCTTTCTGTTGTTCGTGCCCCTATGGCGCCCCAACTAATCAAATCTGCGATGTACTGAGGACTTATCAAATCAAGATATTCATGGCCTGCAGGCATACCCATCTCAGCGAGTTCCAATAATAATTTTCTTGCAACTTTTATTCCTTTATTGATATTGAAACTGTTGTCAAGATCGGGATCATTTATAAGACCTTTCCATCCAATAACAGTCCTAGGTTTTTCAAAGTAAACCCTCATTACGATCAAAATATTCCTAGATACTTCATTTTTTAATTTCATTAAACGAGTCGCATATTCTATCGCTGCGTCAACATCGTGTATAGAACAAGGACCGACAACCACTACTATCCTCTTATCTTGTTTTGTTATAATTTTAATAATTTCTTCTCGTGCGGTTAAGACTGTACTAGTTGCCTTGTCTGACATAGGTATTTCATTAATAATTGCAATTGGCTCAATTAATTCTTTCATTGAGGCAATTTTTAAATCATCAGTTTTTTTATTGATTGTCATTTTGAAGATATCCTAGCCATCAGATTATCAATTTGTGTTTTTTTAATCTTATATGAACTTTTATTGACTATTAGATGAGACGATATCTTGTCAATTAGACATATCTCCTCTAATCCATTTTCTTTAAGAGTTTTTCCTGTATCTACTAAATCAACAATTGCATCTGATAAGTTTAAGACTGCAGCTAACTCCATTGATCCATAGAGTTTTAATATTGAGCATGGTATACCCTTTGACAAGAAAAAATCTTGAGTTAGGCTAGGGTATTTTGTTGCTATTTTCATATTACTAACAAGTTTTTTATTTTTCTTTCCTGCTACAACTAATTTACATGATGCAATCTTTAAATCTTTAAGAAAAAAATAATTATCAACATTTGATTCTAATAAAGTATCTTTACCTACTATCCCAAGGTCAACTTTTCCTGACTCAATATATAATGGTACATCACTGGCTCTAACAATTATTATTCCTAAATTGTCATAATTGGTATCAAAGATAAGTTTCCTAGAATCATTAGGTGATATGTTGCACTCAATTTTGTTTTTTTTGAGTAACATCAAAGCCTCGTCCATAATTCTTCCTTTTGAAATTGCTAAAAAAATTTTTTTCATATTTGCCTACATCGGTACTCTTAAAATGTCTGCGCCAAGTTGCCTTAACTTTTCTTCTATACAGTCATATCCTCTGTCTATGTGATATATTCTCTCTACTTCTGTGGTGCCGTTAGCTGCTAAACCAGCTAGAATTAGGCTTGCAGAAGCTCTCAAATCAGTTGCCATAACTTGTGCTCCAACTAGCTCATCGGTGCCTCGAACAATTGCAGAATTTCTCTCTAATGTAATATCTGCCCCCATTCTAGTCATTTCTTGAACATGCATAAAGCGATTTTCAAATATATTTTCTTTAATAGTACTTACTCCGGAAGCAATTGTGCTTAGAGCAGTTAATTGGGCTTGCATATCAGTAGGGAAATGTGGGTATGGGCCTGTCTCAATTTTAACTGGTTTTGGTCTTTGTTCTTTCATATCAATACTTATGGTGTTATCAGTGTATGTAATTTCTGCACCTGCTCTCCGCAGAATTTCGACTATAATCTCAACATGAGAATAGATAGCATTTTTGAGAGTTACTCTTCCTCCTGTAATGGCTGCTGCAACAAGAAATGTTCCTGTCTCGATTCTATCAGGCAACGCAGTATATGAAATACCATGTAATTCATCTACGCCATTTACGGTGATTGTGCTCGTTCCATGTCCAGTAATATCTGCTCCCATTTCGACGAGAAAATTTGCTAAATCAATTACCTCTGGCTCCATAGCCGCATTCGATATAATAGTAGTTCCCTTGGCCAAACAAGATGCCATGAGTATATTCTCTGTACCAGTCACAGTGGTTGTAGCAAAATCAATTTTGCATCCCTTAAGATAATTACAATGAGCAGTTATGTAACCATTATTTATGGAAATTTCGGCACCCATTTTAGCAAGTGCATCTAGATGCATGCCCACGGGTCTTGTGCCTATAGCACAGCCACCTGGTAAAGAGACTTTGGCATGACCATAGCGGGATAGCAACGGTCCTAAAACGAGTATAGAGGCTCTCATTGTCTTTACAAGGTCATAAGGAGCGTACAGGTTGCTGATAGTAGATGGATCCAATTCAACACTCATCATTTCATCCATAGATGTGGTACAACCCATTTCCGATAATAATCTCAATGTAGTAGTGACATCATGCAGGTGCGGGACATTTCTAATAGTAACATTTGTCTTAGTCGCCATTACAGAGGCACATAACATGGGCAGAACAGCATTCTTGGCACCCGAGATGGAAACATCACCTACTAGTGTATTTGCCCCCTTAATAATTAATTTATCCATATTTATCTTTTAAATACTTGTATGATTCGATATTCTAAAATCTTACAGAGAAGAAAGCTAT
>MDTA01194399.1_pt1 | contig 14702 bp, 13 predicted proteins | sample 811151 | NCBI WGS metagenome assembly MDTA01 (sample SAMN05326648, study PRJNA326480) | marine metagenome | isolation source: seawater | place: Indian Ocean: South | collected 2010 | reverse complement strand
GCTATTTATGCTCGCGTATCACCCTCTGTCGATCTCAGCGCTGGGTTCACGTTGCCACTCAGGGGCAGAACAACGAGCTTATTCGGTCATCGGAGGTTCTTTAACGATCAACCACGCAACCCGCACAGCGGTTTGGATATCGCGGCTCCAACAGGCACGCCCGTGACCGCACCGGGTCCCGCGACCGTGGCGTTAGTGGACGACCTCTATTACAACGGTAAAACAGTGTTTCTGGATCACGGCCAAGGCCTAATCACCATGTATTGTCATCTGAGCGCGCAAACCGTAAGCACTGGTGACCGCGTCGAGCAAAATCAGCAAATTGGATTGGTCGGCGCGACAGGCCGGGTAACCGGCCCCCACCTACATTGGTCCGTGAGTCTAAACGGTTACCGGATCGATCCGGTAACGTTTCGCTCGAAACTCGCCGACGCCGTAGGGCTAGAACCCGAGTCCATCGCTCGTTAGCGTTTCGACTTACGGTGTTTGATTACGCGTTTACGCCGATCCAATTGACGTTGCGTGAGCTGATTTTTGCGACCCGCAAACGGGTTGTCCGAATCGCGCAATTCAATTTTTACCGGATTGCCCAGCAGATCTAACGCCTCGCGGAAGCCATTTTCTAAAAACCGTCGATAGCTGGCTGGCAGCGCACCCAGCTGATTACCGTGAACTACTATCTTCGGCGGGTGCGCGCCACCACGCGTTGCCACTTTGAGCTTTATCGGCCGTCCGCGCACCGCTGGGGCCGGGTGGGACGCGACGAGATTGCGCAACAAGCGTGTGAGCAGCGAAGTCGATACCGCAAAAGCGCCAATGTCATGAATCTTCTGCACCTCGGCAAGTAGGTGACCCACCCCAGTACCATGCAACGCAGAAATCATCTGTAGTGGCACCCACGGGATAAACGACAATCTTCGATCTAGGGTCTTTTTCACCGCCTGTCTGTGGTCGGCGTCCAAGCCGTCCCATTTATTAATAGCGATAACCATGCCGGCCCCGGCCTCCAGAGCGTAATTTAGAACGTGCAGATCTTGCTCAACCACCCCTTCTTGAGCGTCCAGCACCAATATCACCACATGTGCTCGCTCCATGGCCTGCAACGCTTTGACCACCGAAAACTTTTCGGTGATTTCCGAGACTCTGCCTTTGCGTCGAACCCCAGCCGTATCGATGAGTACAAAGTCCACCCCATCTTTGGCAAACGGTATTTCTATCGCGTCTTTGGTAGTGCCCGGCATGTCGAAGACCACCTGGCGCTCCTCGCCCAATAGGCGATTCACCAGCGTTGATTTACCGACGTTCGGCCGTCCCACCACAGCCACCCGAATACCATGTTCAAGCACTCCATCGTCGACCTGACCGTCGTCGGCAACGCTCTGGTTTAAATCTTGGATGCGGGTTAACAGATGCTCGCGCAGACTTTTCAAGCCACGACTATGGCTTGCTGAGATCTGCAAAAAATGATCGAACCCAAAGCGGCCAAACTCCGCAGTCACCTCATGCTCAGGCAGCCCATCGATTTTATTGATGACCGGTATGAACGAGACATTAGACTTACGCAGATACTCTACGACATCCTCGTCCGCCGCCGTAACGCCGTCCCTACCATCGAACAGCAACAACACGATGTCGGCCTCATTGACCGCCAAACGAGTTTGTTGTGTGAGCGCATCGGCCAGCACGTCGTCGCCAAAGAGTCCGCCGGTGTCGATCAGCGTCGCAGCCCCGCCCTCGAACTCCATACGCCCGTAGCGGCGATCCCGGGTTAGCCCTGGCACATCGGCAACAAGTGCGTCGCGGCTGCGAGTCAGCTTGTTGAAGAGTGTCGACTTACCAACATTGGGCCGGCCGACCAAAGCAATGCTCGGCAGCATAATTTATTTCAGCGCGACCTTAAGTGCGGTCAGCGTGCCCGAATTGGTCAGCGTATAGAGCATGTCATCCGCGATGATCGGTTGGGTACGTAGGCCTTTACCACCCAGCTTACGACGACCCATCAAGCGACCGTCGCGCTGAGCCAGCACATGCAGGTAGCCTTCCTCATCGCCCACCACTAAATAGTTTGAAAACGCCAATGGCGCGGTAAGTTTACGTCGGGCAAACGCCGCTTGCTGCCAATTGATTTCACCGCTGTCCTTATTCAAGGCGCTAACAGTGTCGTCTTCATCAATCACATAAACCTGACCATATCCCTGGGCCATATCCAAAAACCCAGACAATTCTTGCTCCCACATGGGACGACCCTCGCGACGGCTTATCGCCGCGACGCGCCCTTGGTAGGCCAGCGCGTACATTGATGCACCGTCCAGTTCTACTTGAGCATCCACATCGACAATGCGGTCCAGCTCTGAACGCCCTTCTGGCAACATAATCCGCTGTTCCCAGATCGGCTCGCCATTCTGCGCGCGTAAGGCCACAACCTTACCGTTGGCGAATCCGGAATACAGAACGCCCTGAGCGAATACCGGAGCACTGGTACCACGAAGGGTTAGCAGCGGCATCTGACTGTCATACGTCCAAGTCACAACGCCCGTATCCGCGTCTAACGCACTGATTCGATCATCGATGGTTTGCACATAAACTTTGCCATTTCCAGCAGTGGGCGCAGCACCCACCTCGGTACCCACGCGCGTGCGCCAGCGCTCTGAACCATCTGCAACATCCAACGCGATGACCTCGCCTTGAGTCGTACCCATTAAGACCAAACCTTCACCAATGCCAACACCACCGCTCACAAACGCTGGGTCGCGTCGATCGAGCAAACGCTTAATACCAAATCCGGGACGCTCCACAGCACCAAACTGGTGCTGCCAAATCGGCTGTCCAGAGAATCGATCAAATGCGGCCAGAGCGCCGTAGCCGTCAGCGGCGATAATCCGATCCGCCACCACACCGGGTACTAAACGAATGTACTTTTTGCCCAACCCGTCTCCAACCTTGCGCTGCCATTGCACAGCAAGGCTCACCTCGGCGTTAAAAGACTGAAGTTTGGCCGGTTTGGTTTCGTCTTCTTGTGCATCGCCGTCGACCCAGGGCAGCCAACCGAACCAACTGCAGCCACCCAGGACGAATGTCATAAAGACTAGCGCCAATAGGCGCATCGTTATCGCCCTATTCATTTGTTCAGGTCCGTATCCTCAGCGGCGTCCTCGCTCAGAGCCCGCTCAGCCTTCCGAAGCGCGTCATCTAGAGTATCTTGAAGCGGCACATACTCGCCATCAGAAGGCGCCGTGGTGTCCAATTTCGCCTTCAGCATCGGCCGCTCTTCCCCTGCGGCGAGAGCGTCTAGCGCCGCACTATAAGCCTCATGCGCCTCGGCCACGTTGTTTGTAGCCATATGAATGTCTCCACGAACCTCAAGCGCCCAAGACCGGTAGCCCAAATTTTTCACTCTGGCCAAACTGGCTAAGGCGTCGTCACTGCGATTCAACCCCTGTAATACTCTGGCAAGCCGAATTCGTGCTAGATCTGCTAGTAACGCATCGTCGGCAATCTCTATAGCCGCTTCAAGCGCTTGCTCAGCGTCGCTCAGTCGCGCCTCCTCAGCCGCCAACGCAGCTCGACGCAACAACACCAAAGCGTGTTGGGTAGTGCCAGCAAAGTCCTCGGCAAGTTTATCGCCCAACGCTTTACGCTCAGCGGCCCCCGCCTCTTGATAATCCGCCAGTGCAGCCGTGCTCGCCTCGGCACTCTGTTGTGCCGAATCGTCATAGTATCGGTAACCCAAAAATCCACCGAGCGCCACCACGCCCACCACCAATACATTCAAACCGTTAGCCACCCACCAAGAGCGCAATCGTGCGGCTTGTTCTTCATCGCTGAGATAATCTGACACTCGTCAAGTCTCCACTGATCTTCTTAAATTTTCCCCACGGTGCAGTTGCTCAAGACCCGCCACCGAGCGAGCATTTTGTCACAACTCGCCGCCCGGATGTCTGGTTAAATCTGCAGCAGTTGCCTCATTGCTTCGGCAATCGGCAATTGCTGCTGGCCGACAGCAGCATCACGCAGATGTTTTATGACCATCTCGTTATCCTGAGTTTGCGCACCACAGATTACCGCCCAAGTCGCCCCACTGGCATCTGCTCGCTTGAATTGCTTCTTCAACTGACCACCGCCCATATGCACACGCACACGCAATGTTGGCGAGGTGTCGCGCAATCGGTCCGCAAGCTGCATCGCGGCGCTTAAAAAAGTTGTTTCTGTTACACACAGGTAAATATCTGCAGAATTTTCCTGCTGTTCAGGATGTGCCAGCTCATGCAGCAATACAACGCGATCCACACCAATCGCAAAACCAACCGCAGGTGTCGCACGACCCCCCAAGCGCTCGACCAAGCCGTCATAGCGACCGCCTGCACAAACGGCGCCCTGCGCACCCAAATCGTCTGTCACCCATTCAAAAACCGTATGGGTGTAATAATCGAGCCCACGCACAAGATTAGGGTTCAGTTGAAATGGGATCTGCAACTGCTGCAACAACACCTGTAAGGCTTCGAAGTGTTCTAGACCTTCGGCATCAACAAAGTCCAGTAGCTGCGGGGCCTCTTTGACGATTGCCTGAGTGGCTGGGTGCTTACTGTCGAGAATACGCAGCGGATTCGTTTGCAGTCGTCGCTGACTGTCAGAATCCAAGGCCTCGGCATGCGGCTGTAAGTAGTCGAGTAATGCTTGCCGAAAAGCCGCGCGAGCAGCACTCGACCCCAGCGTGTTCAGTTGCAAATGCACTCGGTCGTCAATGCCTAGTCGCTGCCAGCAGGTGTGCCCCAAACCAATGAGCTCAGCATCTAGATCTGGCCCGCTGAAACCGAACGCTTCAGCGCCGATTTGACTGAACTGGCGATAGCGACCCTTCTGTGGTTTCTCGTAACGAAACATCGGGCCGGAATAAAAGACACGTTGGGTTTGGTTATACAGCAACCCGTGCTCCTCCAACGCCCGGACACAACTCGCGGTGCCTTCGGGTCGCAAGCTCAGAGAATCGCCGTCGCGATCTGCAAGGGAGTACATTTCCTTTTCGACAATATCGGTTGCTTCCCCAACGCCGCGTGCAAACAATTCGGTATATTCCAACAGAGGTAGCCTGATCTCGGCATAGCTATAACTGCGTAGGGCTTGCAGCACCGTGGTCTCCACTTCCCGCCAACGCTCGCTATTGGTGGGTAAAATATCGCGCATACCGCGCACCGCTTTAACCATTACCGCGGCCTTCCGAGCCAATCATTGGGGCAACTCCAAACGCGCCATTTGATTGCGCGTGTATGGCGCCAACTCGACCTCTTCCGCGTCGAAAAAGAGTCTCACGCCTTCAGCAAAACCGATTTTCAACTTAAACGGGCTTTCGCCCACAAACCGTCGTACTTCACCAGCGCGACCTAGGTCGGCATAAAGTAACGTGTCATCCACCCGCCGTATTTCAATCCAGCAGTCCGCTGAAAACTCATAACGTAACTGCGTATCGCCGGCTACAGACAATCTGCGCGCACCACTCTCGTCTTGACCTAAATACGGCACCTGATATTCGCTGCTGACCGACTCTTCGTCAGCCAGTTCACTTAACGGGCCTGCTTCTGTATCTGCTTCTGTATCTGATTCTGTATCTGCTTCCGTATCTGCTTCCGCATCTACTTCTGTCTCTGTCTCGCCTACTGGTTCTATAGCCACTGCAAATTCAGCCGCTGCAACCTCGCCGGAGGTCGACGCCGATTCGTTTGGCCTCTCCATCGGCACCTCGGCCCCATCGCCGTTCGCTTGATTCGTCGAGGCCAGATTCACTGACTCATCGTCCACTAAAACTGGGGCATCACTTCGCGACTCGGGAGTCGCGTCGACTGGTGCAGGAACTATTGTTGTTGCCGGGACTGCGTCGGGCGCTGCAACGACGGTCGCCTCGGTGCCCGCTGCCACTAATGATGAACTTTCGGGCTCACCAAGCTCGTCAGCACCACCTGCAGATAGGGTTTCGCGTGCCGGCTCGACTTTTTGAGCCTCTATGGAGGCGCGAACACTCTCGATCGGCTGAGATGTCGGTCGAGGAATATCTTCAAAAAAGCTTAAAAACAGCACCAATGCCAAACAGCCAACGGCAACATAACCCCACTGTTTTAAAGTCAGGCTCAGCGGCATTTTATTTACATAGTGACGAGGCTCTGGCTCGGTGATATTGCCGCCGAGAGGCGGCTCATCGGAATCTTCCTGCGATGCGGTGTATCTGCGTATCAATTCGTCGGCATCAAGTCCCAGCATCTTGGCGTAGGCGCGCACATATCCATTGACGTAAACGCGACCGGGCAAACTCTCGTAATCGTCGGCTTCAAGCGCCTCGATCGTACGCAGTGTCAAATTCAGTAGATCGGCGGCCTCGATAGGCGAAATACCTAACGCTTGTCGTGCCTCGCTAAAGGTCGCGCCAACTGTCGGCTGATTGGGGCTATCTGATTGCACTTAACTGACTCTCTTTAACATCCGTTGCATTTAAGGTCTTGGCCCGCAATCACCCCGATTGACCTTATCGAACAACCACGGGTTGCGCCGTTGCAAGCCGCGCCAAATACTGGCTCTGGCGTCGAGTTCGATCATGCACCTGCCCTACCAACTGCCCGCATGCAGCGTCGATGTCCTCCCCTCGGGTCGTTCTCACCATAGTCGTGTATCCGCGCTGCATCAAAACGGTTTGAAATTGCTCGATATCTGCCTCGTGAGGCCGCTCATAACCTGATCCCGGAAACGGGTTAAACGGAATCAGATTAATCTTGCATCTTAGCGATTGAAGCAATTCAGCTAACTGTCGGGCATGCTCAGGCTGATCGTTTATCCCTCGTAATAGAGTGTATTCGATGACCAGCTTGCGCGCCGGTCCCAATTTTTCGACGTAATCCGTGCAGGCGCGTAGCAATTGCTCGATGGAATATTTACGGTTTATCGGCATCAGTTCATCGCGCAACGCGTCGTTGGGCGCATGCAGTGAGATCGCCAGCGCGACATCTGAAACTTCACCCAACTTATCAATGCCGGGCACTACCCCGGAGGTGCTAATCGTGACGCGTCGCTTACTCAAGCCGAAGGCATGATCGTCTTTCATCACGTTTGTCGCCGCGACAACGGCATCGAAATTTAACAGCGGCTCGCCCATCCCCATCAAAACCACATTAGTAACCCGCTCGCCGCGAGATTGCAGCGCTTGATTTGCCAAAATCATTTGCCCGACGATATCTGCCGCCGCCAGATTACCATTGAATCCCTGCTTACCGGTGGAACAAAAGCTGCAGTCCAGTACGCAACCGATCTGCGACGATACACAGAGCGTATTTCGTCCTTTTTCAGGAATCAGCACGGTTTCGATAAGGTCGCCACTATCAACACGCAACAACCATTTCACGGTACCGTCTTGCGAATTCAGTCGTCGCTCTACCGCCGGCAGCGCAAACTGGCAATGCGCCGCCAACCATTCTCGCATGCGCAGCGGCAAGTCGGTCATAGCAGCAAAATCCGTCTGTCCTTGATGATAGACCCACTTCATGAGCTGGCGACCACGAAACGCCTGCAGCCCCTGCTCAACAAACAGATTTTCCAGCTGAGCACGGTCAAAGCCGTAAAGGTTCTGCAGGTCGGGCATATTTATTAGCCGTCGCGGTCTTGGATTTCGTCAGCACCGAAGAAAAATGCGATTTCCCGCGCCGCGGATTCCGGAGCGTCGGAACCATGAACCGCATTAGCATCGATGGACTCGGCAAAATCTGCGCGAATAGTTCCTGGCGCAGCTTCTTTTGGGTTTGTGGCACCCATCAACCGGCGATTGGTAGCTATCGCGTCCTCCCCCTCCAGCACCTGGACCATAACCGGGCCCGATCGCATATAGCTGCACAGGTCTGCAAAAAACGCTTTCCCGTCGTGTTCGGCATAAAAACCCGCGGCCTGCTCCTCGCTCAGTCGGAGCATCTTTGCAGCGACGATGCGCAATCCACCTTTTTCGAAGCGCGAATATATCTCACCGATCAGGTTTCGCCGAACAGCGTCTGGTTTAACGATTGAGAAGGTACGTTCCACAGCCATAGAAATCTCCAACGAGGCTCAATCACATGACCGAATGGAGGGTCTATGTGACTAATTTTTAAGACAAAACTGCGAGCTTATTACGGTACGGCAGTCATAGAGGGCGCACATTATACGCATGCTTAAGAGCCACGCAATCGACCAACAGTCGTCGCCAATTGCGCGGCGGCGGCGTCGACATCGGCAACATCGGTAAAACGCCCAAAGCTAAATCGCAGCGAGGCGTGGGCCAGTTCATCGGCGATTCCTAACCCACGTAATACAAAGGATGGCTCGACGCTGGCCGAGGTACACGCGGAGCCACTGGACACCGCCAAACCTGGCAGCGCCAATAGCAGAGTCTCACCGTCGACGCCTGCGAACCCGACGTTTACGATGCCGGGAACATGATCCTCGGGGTGAGTGTGCACGAACGTGTCGGGCATCTGTCTGACATGGCTAAGAAAGCGCTCGCGTAGCGCCGATAAATGAACTCGTTCGGTATCCATGTGCTCTATCATGAGCTGCGCGGCCGCACCCAGCCCAACAATTTGCTGCGCCGGCAGGGTTCCAGAGCGCATACCCATCTCATGACCGCCGCCATGCATCTGCGGCGCCAAACGCAACCCTTGGCTACGCCGCACATACAGCGCGCCGATGCCTTTGGGTCCATAAATTTTGTGCCCAGACAGGGACAACAAATCAATGTGCATCGCCTCTACATCGATCGGAACTTTGCCAAAACTCTGCGCTGCATCGGTATGAAATAGCACCCCGTTGGCACGACAAACTTCACCGATCGGACGCAAATCATTGGCGGTTCCCAATTCGTTGTTCACCTGCATGATCGACACCATCAGAGTGTCCTCGCGCAATGCCTCACGCACCTGTTCTGCGGAGGTACGACCCCATGCATCCGGGGCTAAATAAGTCACCTCGAAGCCCTGCTGCTGCAGGAACCCGCAACAATCCAGAACGGCTTTGTGCTCTATCGAACTCGTCACAATGTGCCGGCGCGACGCTTCGAATGCCGCTCCCTTGATCGCTAGGTTATCCGACTCGGTCGCCCCCGAAGTCCAGACGATTTCGCGCGGATCGGCATTAATGGCTTCGGCAATTTGTACTCTCGCAGACTCAACGGCTTCCTCTGCCTGCCAGCCATAGGCGTGCGACCGAGACGCGGGATTACCAAAATCGCCGTCTATGGACATATGCGCCACCATGCGGTCGATGACACGCGCGTCCACGGGCGTTGTGGCTGCGTAATCTAGGTATATCGGTGTGGGCATCTGGAGCGCCTGATTAAAACGCTAGTAGTATATAAATCTGCAGCGCGCACCGATAGGCACCGCGATTGAGACAAAGATGGGTTCGAGCGCGGCTAGCTGCGCAGCAAGTGAATCGCAGCTGGGTGCTGTTGCGCGTGTTCCCGCAGTTTTTGCAGCCAAGCAGTGATGTCTTCCCAAGCCTCAATATCTTTCTTTACCTGTGAGTAGGGCATTTCGTGAATGCCCAAACCGAACTCAAAGGCTTTCGTGTAATTCTGCGAATCTCGCAGCGTAGCGATCAAGGGAATATCTAAGCTCCCGAGAAACTTCTGCAATTTTGTATAGACCAATGTATTGGTTCGCACGCGATTCGCGACTATGCCAATCTTTCGATCCGGCCGCCGGATTTTCGCCACCAACAGTAAGTCAGAGATGCATTTCATTGCCGCATGAATGTCAATGTCTGAGGGCATAACCGGGATTAAAATAGCATCCGCGCCTCGCGTTGCGCTGACCAGATCCGAGCGTGACAAAGACGCCGGCGTGTCGATTACTGCTAGGTCGCAATCTTCCGGAGTACGCAATAACCAAGTCTTAGTTACCTGCAGAGATTGGGCGTACCCCTCGGTCCCAGCTATCGCGGGTACACTGGCCGGACGATTCGCGAGCCAGCGAGTGCTGGAGCCCTGAGGGTCCAAATCGATCAGGGCGGGTTTGGTGCCGCTACACACCAGCGAGGACACTAGGTTCGTCGTCAGCGTGGTTTTTCCCGATCCGCCTTTCGAGTTGAGTACTACAATTTTCTGCATAATCAGATGTTTACCTAAAATTGACACGCAAACAAGGGGGAAAACATTTGACCTGAAGCTAAAGACTTGTTCCGTATTCTAACTAGGCATCCCCATCGAGCCGTAAATTTAAGTGTTTGAGTACCCCTCGAAGTATCTGCACCTCGGTTTCATCAAGTTGATGTCGAGCCAGCAAACGGCGCAATCGCGTGAGCGTATGCCCAGGCGTTTCGGGGTCGATAAAGCCACTCTTCTCCAACGTTCGCTGTAGATGATCAACCATAGCTTCGAACTGCTGCTGGGTCGCCGGTGGCCGATCCCAGATCCGTCGCGCAACCTCAGTCGCGCTCTTAACATCGAGAGCCTCGCCCGTATCGGCCTGCAGCTCTGGCGCATTCGCCTCGCCATATTGAAACAACTCATAACATACGACCTGTACGGCCATGGCCAGATTCAACGAACCGTATACCGGTGACGACGGAATCTGCAGATGACAGTGGCAGAGCTGTAATTCGTCGTTTGTTAAGCCACTATCCTCGCGTCCGAACAAAATGGCCATCTATGACGTATCCGGCTGCTCCGCAAGACACGAAGCGATATCCTTGGCGAGCACCACAGGCCACGGTATGTGCCGCGACCGAGTGCTAGTGCCCACCAGAAAGTGACAGTCCGCCACAGCCGCTGCAACGCTGTCCGCTACCAGTGCTCGGTCCAGTACATCTATCGCACCCGCCGCCCGCCAATCAGCCTGAGGGTCTGGAAACCGCGCAGGGTTCACCAGCACGAGTTGCTCAATGCCCATTGTTTTCATCGCGCGCGCGGCACTGCCTATGTTGCCCGGATGGCGGGGCTCGACCAAAACTATGCGAATTCGATCCAACATAAAATCTACCTGTTCTCTTCGATTAAGCGCGCGTTCGACGTATTCACCGCGCCCGCAATACCACCTATGTTGCCGGGATGCCGAAGTCCTAACAAAAAAATCCAAGTTTTAACTAACCGCAAAGACCGTTCCAGAATCCGTTTGGTTTGACGCGCGCTTGGCATTAGCATTAGCGCGCCTTAAATCCTGAGCCGGAACACCCTATGCAACCTATGGCAAACATTGCCCTTCGCGCTGCGCGCAAAGCCGGCGACTTCATGCTACGCGCTATGGATCGACCCGACGAGTTCGACATCGAAACCAAAGCGCCCAATGATTTTGTCTCCAACATCGATAAAACGGCAGAAGCAATTATTGTCGATCAGATTCGAGAAACCTTTCCTGATCACGGGATCATCGGCGAAGAATATGGCGCTCAGTCTGGCACCAGCGAGTACACATGGATAATCGATCCACTAGATGGCACTCTGAATTTCCTTCAAGGCATCCCTCATTTCGCGATTTCCATCGGCATAATGAAGGGCCGACATCACGAACACGGCATCATATACGACCCACTGCGCGGCGAAGAGTTTATCGCCAGCCGCGGCTCAGGTGCGCAACTTAATGGCAAGCGCATTCGTGTCAGTACGCGCAACAAACTAGAGGACTGCGTACTGGCTACAGGACTGCCTCCCGGTTGTGTTGACAATCGATTAGACGAATACATGGTTGGTTTAAAAACCCTTACCGGCAACTGTCGCGGTATCCGTCGCGCTGGCAGCGCGGCGCTTGACTTAGCATACGTTGCAGCCGGCCGCACGGACGGTTTTTGGGAGATGGGTTTAAAGCACTGGGACATTGCCGCTGGTATCGTGCTGGTCCGCGAGGCCGGCGGTTTTGTCAGTGATATTCAGGGTGGAGAAACATTTTCCACCACCGGAGATATCATCGCGGCTAACCCTAAATGCTGGCGTACTATGGTGCAGGCATTGAACAGCTAACCGCTGATCACTTAACTGCTAGGGATAACTGCCGTCGGCGTTCTCTTCACCGTCTCGCTCGGGCACCAGAAGGTCTTCGCGACTGATTTTCATAGCCAGCAGTGTGGTGGCTGCAACATAGATGGATGAATACGTACCCACCAATACACCAATCGACAATGCCATGGAGAATCCGCGGATAACTTCGCCCCCGGCGAATAACAACGCAAGCAACACAAACAACGTGGTTAATGACGTCACCAATGTACGGCCTAAGGTCTGATTCAGCGATAAATTGATCGTGTCTACAGGTGACGTTTTACGCAGTTTACGAAAGTTCTCGCGAATTCGGTCGCTCACCACGATAGTGTCATTTAGCGAATAACCAATGACAGCCAGCAGTGCCGCCAACACTGTCAAATCGAAGGTCCATTGAAAAATTGAAAACAGCCCCAGCACAATCAGCACATCATGGGTTAACGCAACCACCGCACCCACTGAGAATTGCTTGGTAAAACGAAAAAGAATGTAAATCATCACCACGATCAACGCGGTCAGCAGCGCGAGCCCACCGTCTTCCGCCAGTTCATCCCCGACCGCCGGACCCACATAATTAGACTGCCGCAGTCCAACATCAGCGTACTGGCTCTGCAAAGCGGCAAAGATTTCATCCCCCATACCGGATTGATTCACTTCTCGCTGCGGCGGCATCCTGATCAGCAGGTCACGATTTGTCCCAAAATACTGCACAGTACCGTTATTGAAACCGGCACCTTCTAGAAAGCCGCGCACCTCTTCTGGGTCGACCTCTTGGCTAAAACCGACTTCTAATAGCGAGCCGCCGGTAAAGTCTAAGCCCATGTTCAAGCCTCGGGTGCCCAACGACAGTACTGCAATTACCAGGAAGCTAACGGACAACACCAACGCGACCTTGCGTTTGGCCATGAAGTCGATTTGCAGCGTTCTCATATCTTTAGCGACTCCAGCTTACGACCACCAAACATCAAATTAACCAGTGCTCGAGTCACCAGAATGGCGGTAAACATCGACGTCACAATTCCCACCGCGAGCGTCACTGCAAAACCTCGCACAGGCCCACTGCCGATCGACAACAAAATGATTGCGACGAAGAATGTGGTGACATTGGCGTCGGTAATGGTCAGGAGCGCCCGATCAAAACCGGCCTGAATGGCACGCTGAGGCGGATGGTTTTCCAACTCTTCTCTTATCCTAGAAAAAATCAGCACATTTGCGTCTACCGCCATGCCTACCGTAAGCACAATACCGGCAATGCCGGGGAGAGTCAGGGTAGCGCCCAATACCGACATAATCGCCACAAGCAGGACTAAATTTGTGGTCAGCGCGATATTCGCCGCCAAACCGAAAAACCGGTAATAAAACACCATAAAGATCAGTACTAGCACAAAGCCAATACCCACAGACTGCCATCCGCGCTGAATATTCTCGTCGCCGAGCTGAGCCCCGACGGTGCGTTCTTCAACAATATACATCGGCGCAGCTAAAGCTCCTGCCCGCAACAGCAACGCCAGATCTTGGGCTTCACGCAGCCCCAAACCGGTTATCCGGAAGCTAAACCCTAGGGCAGACTGAATCGTAGCTACGCTGATCAGCCGTCGATCTTCTTCGGTATAGAAGGTCTCTACGACTTCACCGTCCACTTCGGTCTTGCGCACCCCGGGTCTTTGTTCAATAAACAAAATCGCCATGGCGCGACCAACATTATCTTTGGTAACCCCGTTCATTCTGCGTCCACCGTCATTATCCAGCTCAATATTGACTTGAGGCTGGCCGGTTTCGGGGTCATAAGACTGCTTGGCGTCCTGCACGTTATTACCCGTCACAATGTTGCGACGCATAATCTCTTGATCGCGACCGTTGTACGGATAGGTTTCGATCTGCGAACGACGAGCGTTGGGCAACGCCTCTAAGCGAAACTCCAAATTAGCAAATTTATTAAGAATCTCTTTCGCCCGCGCACTGTCCTGAATACCCGGCAAATCAACGACGATGCGCTCACGACCGAGCCGCTGCACCTGCGGTTCGGACACGCCTAACTCGTTCACGCGGTTTCTTAAGCTGGTTAGATTTTGGCTAATCGCGCGATCCTCTAAGGCGCGAATTTTTTCCTGAGTCAGGGTAAAGCGCAGGCCCGGTGTATCGTCCACATCTCGTGCGCTCAATTCAAAGTCTTGAAAGTCGGTCAAGGCGGCGCGGGCATCATCACGACTCGCCGCATCTCGGAAAGCAATGGCAATCGTGTTGCCGGTCACCCAGTCACGGCCAGGGGTGAATCGAATACGTGCATCAATCAAAGTGTCACGCATACTTTCCGCGGTATTGGTTACCACCCGTTCCAGATATTCATCCATATTGACCTGAAGCAAAAAGTGCGAGCCGCCGAAAAGGTCCAACCCTAGGCTCATGGGCTCGCCTCCGAGGTTCTGCAGCCATTGCGGCGTAGTGCTGGCGCTCGCCAGAGCGACAACATAGTTCAAGCCATTGGCGTTGAGCGCTTCATTCGCCAATCGTTGAGCGCGGAGCTGTGCCTCATCCGATTCCACACGCAGCATCAGCGAGTCGTCCTCAACGTCTGCACCCTTGAGTGTGACGCCGGCCTCACTAAATACCGTTTGCATGCGCGCTAACAGCGCGTTAGTGGCGGCGTCGCTAGGGCCAACCTGTTCAGCGCGCTGGTCAAGGGCACGAATCTGTATCGCAGGATCGGGCTGGAATACGTTGGGTGCGG
>MDTA01134838.1_pt1 | contig 14702 bp, 12 predicted proteins | sample 811151 | NCBI WGS metagenome assembly MDTA01 (sample SAMN05326648, study PRJNA326480) | marine metagenome | isolation source: seawater | place: Indian Ocean: South | collected 2010 | reverse complement strand
TTGAAGTACTACTTTTCCAGTATGAAAATTTATAAATAAGTTTAAATTTTTCTTCCCTGTTCTTAGATCTTATGTAAATACCAATTAAGAAGTCTTTAAAATATTTAAAAATGCTTGTAATTTTTTTAAGTAACATTGTACTTCTATTAACATATTTATTATTAACAATATAAGTATAAATTGTGGATAAAAACTTATTTTTTTTAAATGGAAGATCAGCTCTGATGGCTGGCTTGATGTTATTACAACTTCAAAAAGATGATGAAGTATTAATACCTCAATTTATATGTGACTCAGTGCTTTATCCTTTTAAAGATTTAAAAATAAAAACAAATTTTTACAAAGTAAAAAAAAATTTGAATCCAGATTGGATTGATATTAATAAAAAATTTTCAAAAAAAACAAAAGCCATTATGATGATACATTATTTTGGTTTTCCAACAGAAATAAAAAAATTTTTAAAATTTAAAAAAAAAAATAAAATTTATTTAATTGAAGATTATTGCCACGGATATACTGGTAAAAAAAATAAAATTGAATTGGGTAATATTGGCGATTTCTCTTTTTCATCATTAAAAAAAATATTTCCAGATACTATCTCTGGTGGAATATTAAAAATTAACAACAAGAAACTATCAAACATTAATTTAATTAGAAATTTTAAAAATTATAAAAATTATAAATTATTTTTTGAAATTTTTAAAAAAATTAAATATATAAAAAGTAAAATTGAAAAAACAAAATTTTTTTTATCTAAAAACTCAAGATATGCTTCTTATCAGTCAAACACATCAAAAAACAAGAAAAATTATTTTTATGGAGATTTAGAGTCTTTTAAATTTTTATCAAAAAAAAATTTTGTTTATGAAAAAAAAAAAAGATTTTTAAAATATAAGAAAATAGAAAAATTATTAAAACGAGAAAAAATTTATCCACTTCTAGATTTAAAAAATAATTCATTATTACCATGGTATTTTGTAGCAAAAGTAAAAGAGGATAAAAGAAAACATATATTTAGAAAATTAAGTAAGATTGGCTTGAAAGTATTTTCTTGGCCAAATTTTCCAAAAGAACTTGAAAAAAATAAATTAAATATGAAATTATGGAATAGTATTATTTGTGTGAATTTAATTTGAAAAGATGAGTATGAAATTTTATTTTAAAATTGATAATTATATTAATCAAGAGCTTAGATTAAAGTGGGTAGAGTTAGAAAAAAATAGTTATTTAAATTTTTTTCAATCTATTGAATGGATTGAATATTGGAATAAAATTTTTATAGAAACTAAAAATGTTCACTACAAACCTTTTTATGTATCAGTTTATCACAATGAAGCCCTAGTTCTTGTTCTTCCACTATGTATAGAAATAAAAAAATTTAATGTTAAAGTTCTTAAATTTATTGGTGAACCTTATAATGACATTTGTTTTCCAATAATTAAAAAAAATTACGAGTTTGATTTTAAAAATTTTAATTTATGTTTTGAAGAATTTTTAAAAAAAAATAAAAATAAGTTTGATTTAATTTATTTAAAAAATTTATTAAATCATAATAAGTTTTGTGAAAACCCCCTTCTCCAAAATAAAAGAATATTTAAGTCTGATATCAATTATTATATTCATCTTAAAGATTGGCAGAGTTATTTAAATGAAATAGGCTCTGGAAAAAATAATGAAGTAAATAAAAAAATAAAAAATTTAAAAAAAGAAGGTGAATTAAAATATGAATTTGATAACAAGTCAAAAAAGACTGAAATTTTAAGCTTTATTATTCATCACAAAAATAAACAATTTAATTTAAAAAAAAAAAGAAATATTTTTTATTTTCAACAAAACAAGAAATATATAGAAAATTTAAATAAATTTGAGCCGGCAATATTTAGTTATTTATCATTAAACGATGAAATTATAAGTGCTCATGTTGGATATCTACATAATCATAATTTTTATCATATAATGCCAACACATAACATAGATTATAATAAATTTTCACCAGGAACTTTGCTGTTATCGAATATGATAAAAAGTTCTTGTGAAGAAAAAGAAATTAAAAATTTTGATTTTACAATTGGATCTGAAATTTACAAAATGAAATGGAGCAATAATAAAAATATTTTATATACATATTTGTATTATACAAGTTTAAAAGGTTTTATTTATAATTTATTCTTAAAATTTAAAATTAAATTCATTAAAAAATATTTAATAAGAAAAAAATGAAAAAACTTGGAGTATTAAATTTAAAATTGATTAATATTCAAAGTTTCACTCAATCAAAATTTTTTTTAATTATATTATTTTTATTGCTTCTTATAAGTAGCTACAGTTTTATAAATTCTATGATACCGGTTTATTTAGTTTGTTCTTTTGCAATAATAATAAATTTAAACAAATTAAAATTAAGTAAAAAAAATATAATTGGTTATCTGTTATTTATATTATTTATAGGTATAACTTTATTAAATTCCGATAATTTTATTTTTAGTTTAAGAGTATTCAGGTATTATTTTGGATTTTTAATATTTTACTTATATTTAAATTTGATAGATATTAAAAATCTTAATTATAAAAATATTATAATTTTTTTAATTTATTGGGTAATTATAGAGTCATTATTGATCAATACAATTATTGATCCTGGCCTAATTCAACCAGATTTTAGAGATACGACGTTTTTAGGTTTTTATTATAGACCATGGTCTTTTAACTCAAATCCAACAGCAACAGCTTGTATTTTAATTTTTATGTATTACTTCATTGAAACCTCACTTAGAGTAAACTTAGGAATTAAAAATCTTTTTTTACTTTGTATAGCTATACTTCTTTTATTTAGTACTACTGGTTTTGCATTATTAGCCATTTTTTTATTCTTAAAATTCATTATTGATGATAAATATAAAATTATTAATTTTTTTATATTAAGTGTATTTACAATAATTCTATTAAGTATTGAAAATTTATATCCAAGTAATTATTATAGTATAACTGATAAATATATTAATTTTGAAAAAATTTCTTCTAAATATCTTCTAGAAATTTATGATTACAAATTAAAACAATCTATTGATTTTATTTTTCAATTTATAAACAGGCCTATTTCTAATTTAATTTTGGGAGCCAACATTTACAATTTTTCATCGTGTGAAAAAATTTATATAACTGCTCAGGATATTTGTCATTTATTAAAACAAAAAGGTATTGGCGGAGATTTTTCTATTCTAAATATCTTATCTCAAATAGGCTTATTAGGAACTTTTACTTTTGTATTAATGTTTATTTTACTTAAAAATAACAATTTAAAATTATATAAATTATACATTTTAATAATTGTTTCATTTTTGCATTATTCAACTATTTTTATGCCATTAGGACAATTATTTTTAGCTTTTATTTTATCTAATAATTTTCGCAATGAACCAAAATTATAAAATTTCAGTTATTGTTCCTTATTTTAATGAGCAAAGAAAAATTATTAAAACTTTAAACGCTTTAAGAAAACAAACATATAAAAAATTTGAGGTTATAATGATTAATTCAAATTCTACAGACAATAGTTTTAAAATCGTAAATAACTGGATTGCTAAAAAAAAAGGTAAAATCAAATTTAAAAATTATAACAAAAAAACTTCTTATCCATCTTCCTCTAAAAATGCTGGTATCAAGTGTTCAAATAATGATTGGATTGCTTTCATGGATTGCGATTTAAAGTTTTCAAAAAATTGGCTTCAAACTCAAGTTGAATTTTTGAAAAAAAATAAAACTTCGCATGTAATGGGATTATGTCATTTCACTGGTTTTGATATGATGGATAAAGTTTATGTTTCACAAACTTGGGGTTATAATTCAAAAATTGCGGTAATACCCTCATCTATATTTCATAAATCATTATTTAAAAAAATAGGTTATTTTCAGAAAACAAGAGCTGGATATGATAGAATTTGGAAAAATAAATTAAAAAAATACAATAAAAATTTAGAAGTTAATAATAAATGTTTAATTAAATATCAAACATATAATCATGCAAATAGTTACATAAATTTCCTTAAAAAAATATTCAATTACTCAATTTCTTCTTTCAAAGTAAAAGGTAATAATCAACCAAAAATTTACTTGTTAGTTTTTATGTTATTTGTGTTTATATCTTTAAAAGGATTTAAATATGTTGTTTTTATTTCACTTTTATACTTAATAATTAGATCTTATTTATACCCTTTAATTAAATCTAAGAAAATAGATTTAAGAATTTCTTCAATATTTTTTTTGCCAATAGTAGGTTTATCAATCGATTTTATAAGATTTCTCGCTTATTGTTTATGTATTTTAAGACTTAAGTGAATTTTCTGTACCACTCTAAAGTTTTGTAAATACCTTTATTTAATGGAGTAAAAAAACTACTTTTTATTTTCAAAAATTTTTTTATTTTAGCATTATTTATCTTAACATCTTTAACTTCTGTTGGATTTTTTTTTGCATAAGCATACTTTAAATTTACATCAATATTTTTCATAATATTTAAAATTTGATTTACAGAAAATGACTCACCAGATGCAATATTGTAAGATCCATGCTTTAATTTAAAACTTTTGTATATCAATTTTACTAAGTCTTGAACATAAATAAAATCTCTAGTTTGTTTACCATCTCCAAATATTAAAATTTTTTTATTTAATAAAATATTTTTAATACAATTATGAATAAAACTTTTTTTGTGTACAGAGTATTCTCCATATACATTAGAAAATCTTAAATTAACTGTTTCTACTTTGTATAACTTAAAAAACACATTAGATATTTCTTCATTAAATTTTTTTGTTAGTCCATAATATGAAATAGGAAATTTATGACTTTCTTCTCTTGAGGCATTAATGTTATCCCCGTATATTGCTCCACCTGTAGAAGCGTTTATTATTTTTACTTTTTTTTTATTTCTTCTAACAATGTTTAATATGTTAGAAAATCCAACAATGTTTTGTGAAATACAGTAGTTTGGTCTTTTGTCAGACTCCAATACCCCAGTTTGACCAGCTAAATTTATAATAATGTCAAAACTAATTAATTTTTTTTTAAGAAGTGATAAGTTTCTAGTATCACAATAAATTATATCTCTTTTATTAAAATACTTATAATTAATTTTAACTTTGAAATTATCTAAAATTTTTACATTTAGTTTTTTTTCTTTTAAATATTTATAAAGGTTTGTTCCAATAAAACCTAGGCCACCAATAATTGCAATTTTCATCGCAAAATGTATAACAGATATAATCCTAAATTAAATTAAATTGATTTAATGAATCAAAAAATAATTAATTACTCCTCAATTTTGCTTTATATGCTTCCTTACTCCTTTATGGTGGGACCACTAGTATCAGAATCTCTTATTTTAATTTGTAATATTTCTGTTGTTTACATTATAATTAAACATAAAGAGTTTCATTTTTTTAAAAAAAAATTAATAATTTTTTTAACAATAATTAATTTATATTTAATTTTTTCATCCTTATTATCTGAACATATTCTTTTTTCATTAAAATCCTCTTTTTTTTATTTTAGGTGGATATTACTTGTAGTATCAATTTATTATATAGCATCAAATAATAAAAATTTTTTAAAATATCTTTGTTTGAATTTTTTTGTTTCTTTTCTAATATTTTTTTTAGACAGTCATTTTCAGTTAATTTTTGAAAAAAATATTTTAGGATATAAAATTTTAGTTCCCCATAGAATTTCAAGTTTTTTTGCTGATGAACTTATATTAGGAGGCTTCGTCTTAAAAATACTTCCATTGTTGTTAGTTTGTTTTTTTATGTACAAAAAATACTTTAAATATCCAAAAGCTTTATTTACAATTCTAGTTGCATTAGTTTTTTCCACAATAATAATAAGTGGTGAAAGATCTGCGATATATTTATTTTAATTTTTTTCTTAATATTTTTTGTAATAAATTTACATAAGTTCAATAAGGAATTTATTAACTTCTTCTTAGTTGTTTTTATATTTTTTGGCTCGGTTTATTTTTTTAGTGACACTTATAAGTTGAGAATATTTACAAATTTTTATAATTCAATTTCAAACAAAGTGTTTCATAATGAAATTGGCAGATCAAAATTTAAGAATTTTTCATTATTCTCATACGAACATGAAAAACATATCACTAGTGCTTATCTAATTTTTAAAAAGAGTGACTTTAAAACAAAATTAATAGGAATCGGACCTAAAAATTTTAGAAATTTTTGTGACATAAAAAAGTATTGTGATTATGAAAATTGTTGTAGCTCACACCCACACAATATACCGATTCAGATTTTGGCTGAAACTGGATTAATTGGATTAGCTTTGCTAATTTTTGTTTATTTAAAATTAATTCAAATTTTATGGAAAATTTTTCTATCTAATTTTAAAAACAAAAACACTCGGACAAATTTTATTGAAAATTCTTTAGTTTTAGGAATTTTTATTTTATTGTTTCCTCTTTCAACATCGGGTAATTTTTTTCACAATAAATTTAATATTATTTTGTTTACTTTAATAGGTTTTTGGCATGCTACAAAAATAAAAAAACAACACAAAAGTCTTTAATTTTTATTTGGCATAAAGAGCACCAATCCAATTGATATAATAAATCCAACAAATATTGACAAAATTACAATTTTAAATTTACTAATTCTATTGTCAGTTATCTGCATGGTACTTAGATTAATTGAAACAAACTCTATACTATTGCTTTTATTTAATAAACTTTCCAAATTTACAATTGTGCTTCTAAGTTCTGATATTTCTCTTAATTGCTCTAATGAGTCAGTAGATAGAATATCAATTTTTTTAGATGTACTTTCTAGCTTATGTTTAACGGTAGTATTAAAATTCTCTTTAAAGTTTTCATTAGTTATACTTAATATTTTTTCTAAAAAAATATTTACATTCTGATTTTGTTTAAGCTTGAGAATATCTATTAGTAAAGAATGTTGGTTGGCAGAATTATCCTTAATTATTCTTGTATTTTTCTTTAAATCTTCAAAATTTAACAATTGTTCATTTTTACTTAATATTGTGGTGATCAGCTCTTGTTCGTAACTACGTAAAAAACTTAAAGGTGAATAGTATAATGAATATAAGCTATCAATGTTTTTCTTATTAGTTTGTCTAGTCTTCGGATTAAAATTATAGGAAAATTCTGGAAAATTTTTTTCAAATTCGATGACTGAAATTGGGTGAATTCTTAATTTATAATTTTCAATTATTTTTTTGTTTGTTTCCCATAAATATGCACAAATTGGAATCACAATAACTAAAAATAGAGGAATAAATTTATATTTGTAAATTTTAACTACTAGATCACTTAAATTTTCTACTTCATTTGAATTCATTATTATTATTTATATTTTGTTTGTAATAATATCAATATAACTTTTTTTGTTAATTTTATGATGATTTATGTTCTATTTTAAAAAAAGATAATAAGATGGAAACGTAGAATGCTACATATGAATACCTAAAATATGAAGTAAATGTATTTGTATAAATACCAATTAATATAAGAATAATTAGTAAATTAATTGTTATCAAGGATTTTCTAAAAAAATAATAAAATACAATTTGAACAAATAATATTTCAAATGCCAAATAGTAGAATAAATAGCTTTTAGTAAAAAAAGAAAAACTCCCACTTATAAAAATAATAGGCCAAAGTCCTGCTCTTATTAATGATCCAGCTTTGTATTCTGCAAAACTAGGTACTTGATCAAATCCTCTACCTCCGAGATCTGCTACATTTCTAGATTTTAAAAATTCTTTAATTGATATAACGAAATCTTGGTGAGTATAATCATAGTCGTTATAAATAATCCTAAAAAATAATATTAATAAAAATATTATGATAAGAGACAAAAGTGAGACAAAAATTTTTTTGTTGAATCTTTTATAGTCTAAAAATAAAATATAATAAATTATTGCTCCAAATCTTAACGGCGTGGCAAGTAAAAAACTGACAATTAATGAATATATATTTTGATAAGTAAAAAAAATAATTAAAGTAAATAATACAAGACTGTCTTTAAGTATATTGATTGTTAAATGACATCTATAAGGCAAAAATAGAACCAAAGATAAAAAAATTAAATTTTTATGATCAAAAGCTCTTTTTTTAAAATTTTTAAAATAGTAATTAATAATTAGTATATTTAGAATTAAATGAATAATAATGTTAAACTGAATAACATATCTATAAAAAGTATTATGAAAAAAAGTAAGAGATTTAATTGAATTTATTTTTTCATGGAACTCAAAAATTAAGTTGATAATTGAGGGATATAATGCATTAGAAAAGAATTTAGTATAAAATATTTTAATATTTTCAAATAAACCTAATTTGAAAGATAAGTTTGTATATCTTGAAAAATTTTCAAAGTAATATACGGAATCAGGGTGATATTGTGGTGAAATTCCAATTATTCTTCTTTCAAAATATAAAAAAAAATAAATATAAATCGTTGATAAAATAGTTATAAAAATAAAAATTATGTATTTTTTTATTTTTTTATTTTCATCTAAAAACATAATAGAATTTATTAAATATATTAATGGATAGTAAAATTCTATTAATAAATAGGTATTTAGTATCACTTTTGCCTATAACATTAATTTTTAGTATTTTTTTAGCAGATTTAATTGTTGTATGTACTTCAATTATTTTTTTATTATTTATTTTTAAAAATAAAAAATTTGACTTATTTAACAATCTTGAATTTAAAATTTTTCTTATATTATATTCATCGGTACTTCTAAGCCTAATATTATCTGATTTAAAACCTGATAATTTTATAAAAGGAATTGGTTATTTTAGATTTGGAATATTAATATTATTAATAAAATATTTGATCGATTATGATAAAAAATTCTTAAATCTTTTTGTAAGAATTACGATTTATTCAATAATAATATTATTTTTTGGAGTTTTGCTGCAAGTTTTAGATTTTGAACCTATTTCTGAGTTAAAACCATATTCAAGATTTACAAGTTTTTTTCATGATGAAGCTGTATTAGGATCATATTTAATTAAAATTTTACCCCTTATAATCGGAATCCTTGTTTATCTAAAAAAAGAGAAACTAGCATACTTTGTTCTATTTCTTGTTTGTGTTATGATATTTCTTTCCGGAGAAAGATCAGCTATTTTTTTATTATTATTTTTTTTATTTTCTTTATTTTTTTTAACAAAAATTTATTCAATATTTATAAAAGGTATTCTGATAGCATTAATAATAATATCCTCTTATTCTGTTTTAAAATTATTTCCAGAAACTAAATTTAGAGTTTACAATAAAACCTTATATCAACTTGGTATCATAGAGCCTGAGAGAAAGTATGTTGAATTTGAAGTATCAAAAGATAAGTGGATTGGCGTTATAAAGGAAGATTATTTTATTCCTTTAAAATATTATTTAATGTTTAAAACTTCTATAAATATTTTTAAAGATAATTATTTTTTTGGTACTGGGGTAAAATCATTTAGAGAACAATGTAAAAAAAATAAATATTATATAATTGAAAATTATTCAGCATTTGAAGATAAACCACATGATTATTATCCTGGTTATACTGGTATAGATGGTTGTTCTACACATCCACATAATTATTATTTTCAACTTTTATCAGAAACAGGAATTTTTTCCTTTATAGTTGTTATTTTTACTTTTTTTTACTCTTTCTATAACTTTTTTAGTCGAGAAGAAATTTATCTAAAAATATTATATTTAAGTCTAGTAATGAATTTGTTCCCTTTTGTTTTTACCGGTTCTTTTTATAATAATTTTTTATCCATACTAATTTACTTGCCTATTGGTTTTTTACATGTAAAAAATATGAAAGAGGTTTAAATTTTTTTTAAATACCAAATTAATTATATTTATTTTTTATTGATATGAGAATTATTGTTTTAGGGGGTGATGGTTTTTGTGGGTGGGCTTCAGCTTTGAGACTTTCAAGGAAGGGGCATGATGTTTATATATTTGACAACCTTTCTAGAAGAAAAATAGATAAAGAACTGAACGCCTCCTCTTTAACACCCATCAAATCAATTTATCAAAGAATTAAAGTTTGGAACAAAATTAATAAAAAAAAAATAAAATTTTATAAAATTGATATTTCAAAAGAAATATTAAAATTAGAAAGCCTTATAAAGAAAATTAGGCCAGATACGATTGTTCATTTTGCAGAACAACGATCCGCTCCCTATAGTATGATAAATCTTAAAACTAGAAATTATACTTTATCAAACAATATTCTTACTAATAATAACATTCTTTATTTAATTGCTAAATTGAAGAGAAATATTCACTTAATTCACCTAGGTACCATGGGAGTTTATGGTTATGATTTTAGTAAATTTTTGTTACCAGAGGGATATTATAAAGCAAAACTTTTTATAAAAAAAAATATAATTAATACAAAAATTCTGCATCCTGCTAATCCTGGTAGTATTTATCATTTGACAAAAGCACAAGACGAACTTTTATTTCAATTTTACCAAAAAATGTATGGCTTAAAAATAACTGACTTACACCAAGGTGTTGTTTGGGGAACAAACACTAAGGAGACGTTGTTACATCCTGATTTAATAAATAGGTATGACTATGATGGAGATTATGGAACAGTATTAAATAGATTTATTATGCAAGCTGCACTTAATTATCCCTTAACTTTGCATGGCAGTGGAAATCAAGTTAGACCTTTTATTAATATTAATAATACAGCTGATTGCATTCTTTTAGCAGCACAAAACAAGAAAAAGTTTAACGAAGTTAAAATTTTTAATCAATTAACCGAAACCTTTAGATTAAAAAATCTTGCAAAAAAAATTCAAAAATTAACTAATTGTAAAATAATGCATCACAAAAATCCTAGAATAGAAAATGAGAATAATACTTTGGTAGCTAAACCGATGGGTCTCATTGAATTAGGTCTAAAGCCAATAAAATTAAGTGATAATTTAATTAAAAATGAACTGGCTGTTTCTAAGAGATACTCTTTTAGAGCAGATTTAAATAAAATAAGAGCTAAAAGCCAATGGAGAATTTAATTTTTTTCCAATTTTATGAATTTTTATTTAATATCTAATTCATTCAAGTCCTTTTATTTGTTTAGAAAAGATATTATTCGTAAGTTATCAAAAAAATATAATATAATTTTAATAGCAAATTCAGACTCTTATTCAAATTATTTTGAAAAAAAAAATAAAATTACATGTGTAAAATTAAATAATGTTTTTAATAATAAAAGCATATTTAAAAATATTATTTTTTCTGTAAGATTAATCTACTTATTTTCACTAAAAAAACCCTATATAGTTCAAACTTATACAATTCATCCAAATATTTTATGTATACCAATTGCAAAACTATTCTTTGCTAAAACTTCTGCAATGATAACTGGAATGGGGGCAACCTCAATCACGAGAAACTCTGTTGTAAAAAATCTGATTAATTTTTTTTATAAGCTGTCCTTTTCTTTCTGTGATCATTTATTTTTTGTGAACTCTGATAATGAAAAATTTTTTAAATTAAAATTAGGTTTAAAGAAAAAATCAACAAGAATCTTTGGTGCAGGTGTATCAAAAAAAAAATTAATCTTAAAACAAAATTTTATTAAAAATAAATATAATTTATATAATACGTTTAATATTCTTTTTTTAGGTAGGATTATAAAAGAAAAAGGTGTGATAGATTTAATAAAAATCTTTAAATTATTAAAAATAAAAAATAAGAAATTAATTTTCATAGGAGATATCGACAGATCAGGATTTTCTCAAAATATAAACAAAAAAATATTTAATTACCCGAATATCATTTTTTTGGGTCATATTAAAGATGCAGAAAATTATTATGATTTAGCAAATTTATTTATTTTACCTTCATATACAGAGGGTATGCCCACAACTTTGATGGAAGCAATCAAATATAAAGTCCCAACACTAACTTATAAAATACCAGGTGTTATTGATGTTATAAAAGATAACATGAATGGATGTACGGTTAATCCTGGAGAAATTAATCAGATGATAAACAAAATTTATAAAATTTATAATAATAAAAGTTATAGATTAAATTTGATAAATAACTCAAACAAAACACTTATTAAATTTGATAGAAATAAAATAATTGATAAAGTTTATAATGTTTACGAAAATCTTTAAAAATAAAAATTATGTTAATTATTTTTTTACTCTTTAATTTTATATTATTTTTATTGTTTAATAAATTTTATAAAGTTATTGCAATTTACGATAGTCCAAATTCAATATTAAAAAAACATGATAAGAAAATGCCAGTCTATGGTGGAATAATTTTTTTTTTAAATTTTATTTTATTTTTCTTTTTAGATTTATTTTATTTTAATTCTTTTTTTGAAATATTTAGCAGAACTAATATAGTTTTATTAATATCATCATCAGCTATTTTTTTAATGGGATTATTAGATGATAAATTTGAGTTAGATGCAAAAAACAAAACTTTACAAATAATCTTTTTCTCAATTTTGCTTATAATATCAAGTGAGGTTTTTCATGTCAGATCAATTTATCTTGAAAATTTAGGAAATATTAATTTAAATAATTTTTCAATTATATTCACAATTTTATGTGTGTTTACGTTTGTTAACTCCTACAACATGCTTGATGGGGCAGACTTAAATATAGCTTTGTATAATTTTTTTATATTAGCTGTTTTGTTCTATAAAACTAATTATAACGAATTAATCCTAGTTTTTTTAATTTCAAATACACTATTTTTCTTTCTTAATTTAAGAAATAAGACTTTTTTTGGTAATAATGGCTCTTACTTTTTTAGTTTTCTGATCGGTTTTTTAATAATTTATTTTTACAACACAGAAGTACTTTATGAAAAAAATATTATTTTAATAATGCTTTGCCCTGTAGTTGAATTAATAAGATTGTTTTTAACTAGAATAATAAGTAATAAAAATCCATTTATTGGAGATAGGAATCATTTACATCACATTTCACAAGATTTTTATGGAAAAAAGATTGGAATTGTTGTTTGCAATTTACTCGTAGTATTACCCTTGGCTTTAGACCAATTATTAAATTTAAATCTTTGGTTTATAATTTTAGTATTTTTAATACTATATAGTTTTTTTATTATCATATTAAAAAAAAAAATAAACTTGCAAAATAAATTTAAAAAAAAATTAGCAGAAAAAATTTCATCATTATATTTTAAAGATGAAAAAAACTCATTTGCTCTGACATATCATTCTGTAAATAATACAAAAAATGATTTAACTTCAAAAATTTATCAGTTAGATGAACAAGAATTTAAAAACCAAATAAATTTTTTGATAAATAAAAATATTCAATTTAAAAAGCCTTCAAATTTATTTAAAGAGGATAGAGGATGTTTAATCACTTTTGACGATGGTTACAAAAGTATAATTAAAAATGCTTTAGATTTTCTTAATCAAAAAAAAATTCCATATATCCTATTTGTTTGTCCTTCTCAACTTTTGTCAAATTCAAAAGACTATATGAGTTTAATCGAATTAAAAGAGTTAGTTAATATGGAAAATGTTTACGTAGGTTCCCACTCCTTTAATCATATTAAGCTTAATGAACTAGAGGAAAAAAAAATAATTTCTGAACTTAAAGATAGTAAAAATTTTTTAGAACAAAAATTATCTGTCGAAGTAAACACAATATCTTATCCTTTCGGTGCTATTGATGACAGAGTGTTAAAAATTGCTGAAGAAATAGGTTATAAATCAGGATTTTCGACAAAATTTGATTTTATTAAACAAGGATATAATAAATTAAATTTGCCAAGAGTAGATATCTGGGATGGAGATAATTCAAAGATTTTTGAAAATAAAGTAATTGGTAAATGGAATTGGATGAGGTTTTTTTCAAAATATAAAATTTAAAATAATTATTTCTTTAATTTTATTATTTATCTTATATTAGAGTATTCATGAAAGTATTTATCTCAGGAATAGCAGGTTTTTTAGGATCTCATCTTGCAGAAATTTGTATTAAAAAAAAATACAAAGTTGTTGGTTGTGATACACTTATTGGTGGCACATTAGATAATTTAAGTGATCTTGATGTAGAATTCCACAAGGTGGATTGCAGTGATTTAGATAAAATGACTGAAATTATGAGAGGAGTAGATGTTTTATGTCATGCTGCAGCTTTTGCACATGAAGGACTGTCCAATGTATCACCAAAGTTAGTTTCTGAAAATAATGTAGTTGGATCTGTATCTACGTTCACAGCAGCAATAAAAAATAAAGTTAAAAGAATAGTTTTTTGTTCTTCAATGGCCAGATATGGAAATGCACCAACACCTTATGTTGAGGATACGAAACCTTTGCCTATGGATCCATATGGTATTTCCAAGGTAGCTGCAGAAGATATACTTAAGATTCTTTCTAAAACTTATGGTTTTGAATATAATATAGCAGTACCCCATAACATAATAGGTCCAAAGCAAAAATATGACGATGCATTTAGAAATGTAGCTTCAATAATGATAAATTTAATATTACAAAATCGTAGACCAACAATTTATGGAGATGGAAATCAGAAAAGATGTTTTTCTGATATTAATGATTGCATTCAGTGTTTAGAAAAGCTGATGTTTGATCCTGAGGTAAAATCCCAAATTGTTAACATTGGTCCGGATGAAGAGTTTATA
>MDTA01128861.1_pt1 | contig 14702 bp, 15 predicted proteins | sample 811151 | NCBI WGS metagenome assembly MDTA01 (sample SAMN05326648, study PRJNA326480) | marine metagenome | isolation source: seawater | place: Indian Ocean: South | collected 2010 | reverse complement strand
ATTGGAGCATATATTGATGAAGGAACAATGATCGACACCTTTGCAAGAGCAGGGAGTTGTTGTCAAATTGGAAAAAACTGTCATATATCTGCTGGGTCAGGTGTTGGAGGAGTATTAGAGCCTGCTCAAGCATTGCCAACAATTATTGAAGACAATGTTTTTTTAGGAGCTATGTCTGAGGTTGTTGAAGGTGTTATAGTTGGTGAAGGTTCTGTATTAAGCATGGGCATGTATATAGGTCAATCAACTAAAATAGTTGATAGAAAAACTGGGAAAATTACATACGGAAAAATTCCACCTTACTCAGTTGTTGTTCCAGGATCGTTGCCAGATAAGAATAATTCATCCGCACCGTCATTATATTGTGCAGTAATAATTAAACAAGTTGATGAAAAAACAAGATCCAAAACATCTATAAATGACCTTTTAAGAGATTAATAATGAAAACTTTAAATGAATTACAATTAGCTAAGGAGCTAATCAAGTTTCCATCTATAACTCCAGTAGATGCTGGTGTAATGAAATTTTTGGAAAAGAAATTAAAAAAATTAGGTTTCAGAACGAAAATATTAGAATTTAAAGAAAAAAATTTTAAACCTGTTAAAAATTTATATGCACGATTAGGAACTAAAGAGCCTAACTTTTGTTATGCAGGACATCTGGATGTAGTGCCTCCGGGAAATATAAATGATTGGACAATTAACCCTTTTAGACCATCTATTAAAAAAGGTCATTTGATTGGGAGAGGTGCAAACGACATGAAAAGCTCTATTGCATCTTTTGTTTCTGCAGTTAGTAAATTTTTAAATGAAAACAAAAACTTCAATGGTTCTATAAGTTTATTAATAACTGGGGATGAAGAAGGTGATGCAGTAAATGGTACTAAAAAAGTTGTTGAATATTTAAAAAAAAAGAGAGAAAGAATTAATTTCTGTTTAGTTGGTGAGCCTACAAATCCAAATAAATTAGGTGAGATGATCAAAATTGGTAGAAGGGGGAGTTTAACTGGTAAATTAAAAATATTTGGATTACAAGGTCATGTGGCATACCCTCATAGAGCGAATAATCCTTCAACTACAATTATAAAAATTTTAAAAAAAATTAAAGAAATTAAATTTGATAAAGGCACGAAAGATTTCCAGGCTACAAACTTAGAGGTTACCAAAATAAATATAGATAACAAAGCTGATAATGTTATCCCTGCAATTGCTGAGGCAACATTCAATATAAGATTTAATAATAAACATACCTCATATTTAATAAAAAAAAGACTAAATAAAATTTTTAGTAAAATTAGTAAAAAAAATAAAGCTAGGTACAAAGTTGAATATAAAGTTTCCGGTGAAGCATTTTTGACTAAAGCAAATAAGACAACTTTTATGATTCAAAAAGTTATAAAAAAAATCACTAAGATCAAACCAAAAATATCAACTACAGGTGGGACGTCAGATTTGAGATTTATAAGAAAAATATCCCCAGGTTTAGAATTCGGTCTTGTAGGAAAAACTATGCACAAAGTTGATGAAGCAGTTTCCATCAAAGATTTAAATAATTTAACTAAGATTTATCAAAATATTTTAAAAAATTACTTCAATTGAAAACTGGCTTAATTACTTCTAATACCTATCAAGATCATGATACTGGTCCTGGACATCCAGAGCAAATAGCTAGAGTGACTGTGATTAATGAAAACTTTAAAAAATTAAATAATCAAAATATTATATGGAAAAAGCCTTCAATAATTACTGATGATATTATTAAAAATACTCATGATATCAATTATATAGATTTTGTTAAAAATTCATTTCCAGCCAAAGGTTTTTCTTCACTTGATGGGGATACAATTATTTCCCCTGGAAGCAAAAATGCAACTTTTGATGCAGCTGGATCGATTATTACAGCTATAGATGGTGTACAAAATAAAGAATTCAAAAATGCATTTTGCAACGTACGACCTCCAGGTCATCATTGTAATCAAAATAAAGCAGCTGGATTTTGTATTCTTAATAATATTGCTATTGGTGCTAAATATTTACTTAAAAAATATAGTTATAATAGAATTGCTATTATAGATTTTGATGTCCATCATGGCAATGGTACACAAGATATTTTTTACGATGATAAAAATGTATTATTTATTTCAACACATCAATATCCTTATTATCCCGGAACTGGTTCAGAAAAAGAAAAAGGGAAATATAATAATATTTGCAATATCCCATTACCTGCTGGCACAACTTCTGAAGAATACTTAGTTGCTTTCGAATATGCACTTAAAAGATTAAAAGAATTTCGACCTGAATTTGTCCTAATTAGTGCAGGATTTGATGGACATGTTGCAGATCCTCTTGCACAACTTAAGCTTAATACTAATGATTATTACGAAATTACTAAAAGAATACTAGAAACCTCAAAAAAATTTTCTAAAGGTAAAGTAGTTTCGATTCTCGAAGGTGGATATGATTTGCAAGCACTTAAAGATAGTGCCAAGAGGCATGTTGATGCATTATTAGAATTCAATTGATAATAATCAAATAGAATATAAATAACGCATCATGAAATTATATAGAATTAAAAAATCTAAAATTGATAATAAAGGTCGTGGATTATATGCAGCGAAAGATATTAAGGCTGGAACTAAAATTATCAATTATATTGGTAAAATTATAACAAATAAAGAGGTAGATGAATCTGATAAGTTTGATAATAAAAAACCTATTTATTTGTTTACGTTAAATAAAAAATATACTTTGGACGGCGACTTTCCGTGGAATACAGCAGGACTGATCAATCACTCATGCAATAACAATTGTGATTATGAGGGAAAAGGTCTTAAAATTTGGGTTACAGCAATAAAAGATATAAAAAAAGGTGAAGAATTTACTTGTGATTATGGTTTTGGTTATGATGAAGATTATAAACAATTTCCTTGTAAGTGCAGAGCAAAAAATTGTTGTGGTTATATTGTAAGAGCTGAGTCGAGATGGCGAATTGATAAAAAATATTCAATGTCAAATAAAAAAAAATTAATAAATAATTCGCTCTAAATATAATCCTTCAGGAGGTGCTGGTGGAGCACATAAAATTCTTTTTTTTGATTTAATTACACTTTCAAATTTTTTTAATGACCATTTATTTTCTCCAAGATATTTTAAACAACCAACCATCGAACGAACTTGTTGTTGTAAAAAAGATTGAGATCTGAATTCTATTTCTATTTTATTTTTATAAGATTTTAATTTTACAAGTTTCATCGTTTTTATTGGACTTTTGGCTCTACAACTAGAGGCTCTAAACGTTGAGAAATCTTTAGTTCCAATTAATTTTTTAGCACCCTTTTTCATAGATTCTAAATCAAGTTTTTTCATAATATGCCAGCCTCTTTCCTTTTCTAAAACTGGTCTACTTGATCTGTTTATAATCACATATTTATAAATTCTAATTTTAGCTGAAAACCTTGCATGGAAGTTTTTATTTCTTTTTCTGATTTTAAGAATTGTAACATCATCTTTATTTAAAAAATAATTTATAGACTTTAAAAATTTTTTAGGCTGTTTAATTTGATTTTTACACTCAAAATGTGCTGATTGTTCAATTGCATGAACACCAGTATCTGTTCTGCCTGAACCTAACAGTATTACTTTTTCTTTCAAAAGATTTGAAATTTTTTCTTGAATAAGTCCTTGAATAGTTTGTCCTTTTTTTTGAACTTGCCAGCCCCTAAATTTTGTACCAACATACTCAATTAAAATTTGATACTTAAACATTAGGAATGAATGATCCCTTTTTAATTTTAGATCCAAGCATAAAATCCCCAATTTTTTGTGGTTTTTTTCCCTGTCTTTGAATTTCAAGAATCTTAATTGATTGATTTTTACTACAAGCGATTTCTAAATTATCAGAAATCACTTCACCAGTTTTACCAACTCCATTTCCAATTTCACCTTTTAAAACTTTATATCTTTCGCCACTAAATATAAAAAAAGCACCCGGAGCAGGGTACAGCCCATTAATTTTTCCAATAATTTTTTCTGCAGACTCATTCCAATTAATTTTTCCCTCTGATTTTTCTATTTTAGCTGCATAAGTTGCTTTTGAATGATCCTGTTCTTCAAATTTAGCATTTCCATCCAATATATTATCAATATTATCTAAAATTTTTTCAGCTGCGATTTTTGAGAGTTTTTCTGTAACATCTAATGCATTTAAATCATTTTTAAGACTAATTTTATATATTTTAGAAACTGGACCAGTATCTAATTTTTCAGAAATTTTCATGATGCTAATACCTGTTTCTTTATCAAGATTCATTATTGATCTTTGAATTGGAGCTGCACCTCTCCATTTAGGTAGTATTGAAGCATGAATATTAATAAATCCTTTTTTAGGTAAATCTAAATATTCTTTAGGAATAATTTGTCCATAAGCAACGACAATTGCAAGATCAACATCTATTTTTTTAAAATAGTCGTATTCATCAAAGTTATTTTTTAGTGAATCCGGTGTTCGAAAATTTAAATTTAAAGTTTCAGCCATACTTTGTACTGGAGATTTATTTATTTTTTGTCCCCTCTGAGACTTTTGAGGAGGTTGAGTATAAACTTCAGAAACGAAGTATCCATTTTGATATAGAGATTTAAGTATTGGCACTGCAAACATAGGTGTGCCCATAAAAACAATCTTATTTGACATTTACTAAAAAATAGCTGTATTAGATTTTTGTTTAGATAGTTTTTTTATTATTATTGATCTTTTTAATTTTGAAAGATAATCAATAAATAATATCCCCTCTAGATGGTCCATTTCATGTTGAATACAAGTTGCTAATAATCCATCAGCATGGAGAAATTGTTTTTCACCATTATAATCTAGATACTCCACATCACATTGACTTGGTCTATCAATTTCAGCAAATTGATTGGGCACTGATAAACATCCTTCTTCATAAGTTGCTTTCTTTGGATCTTTGTTCTTGATAACAGGATTAACAAAATATCTAGGTTCTTTATTTTCTGGATTTTTACTAATATCCATGACTATTATTCTCTTTGGTACACCGATTTGAATTGCAGCAAGACCAATTCCATTTGCTGCATACATTGTATCCAGCATATCATCCATCAATTTTTTTTCATCTTGTGTAACTTTTTCAACAGGTTTGGAGATTTGTCTTAAAAGTTTATTTGGTTCTGTTATTATTGGTTTAACTGTCATAATAAGATTTTATTTTAATTAATTTTTTAAACTTTTAAAGGTAGAACTTTTAACAGAATTTTATTCCTAATATAATCGATATCTAGCTGATTTAGTGCACTTATTATGAAATATAATGTGTCATCATCTAAAGTTTCAAGGTTGTCTTGTCCTATAACTTCAATTATTCTTAAAAGTGTAGAACCAATTTCATCATTATTTATCATAACTTGGATGTCTGTTGGCATCTCAGATTCGTTAATTTCGTAGAGATTTTGATATTTTTTTGAAATTTCAATGCCATCAGATTTAATTGCCTCAATTAAAATTATATCCTTTTTCGATAAATTATATTTTTTATCTTTTTTTATTTTTTTTAAAAAATTATTTAAATCTTTTTCAATTTTTGATTTTGCAAAATCCCCATTAAAATAATTAATTAATCTTGATTGATGTAAAATGTCTTTATTAAATTTAATATTTTTTGACTCCTCATTTTCATTTTTTTTTAAATTATCTAAATAAAATGTTGTAAAATTAGATGGTACTTCATTTGGTTCTATACTTTCTAAAAATTCCATCAACTTGTCATCAAATGCATTTGAGTATCCATCTTTTATAAATAAATTTTTTAGAAGCTTAATTAGTTCAAATTTTTTTGTAATATCGGACTCAAGTAAAGTTCTTTGATAAACTAATGCTCTTGCTTCAATGTTTGATAATGATTTATATGATTCAGATGCATTCAAAAGTTGATTGATGTTAAATTGAAACCTCTTGTAAAGTGAAAATAAATCATTCTCTGAATAATTTTTTTCATGTGTCGCTTTTTCAATTAAAGAAATTTTCTCCTCTTCAATAATATCTATTTCTTCAATATTATATAATAAATTTGACGCTGATAAGTATTTCCAAATTTTTGTATTTGTATCTTTCTTTGGATCAAAAGAAAAATCAGGATTAGTTCTATGTGCAAGATGAAAATCTAGAATTGAAACCTCAGATATTGTCGTATCAGGTTCTTTTGTATATCCAATCAGATAATTTATTTTTTTTTCAAAATATTCATCTTTAAACCCAAGTTCTTTCTTTAGGTCTAAAATAAGTTGCGCCTCATCATTTCTTCCCACATTTACTAAACAGTAAATATTAAATTTAGAGAGATATTCATCATTAATGACTTTTGAATTTTCTAAAAACAACTCACAAGCTTTTTCGATATTTGCCTCTGATAAATATTCATCAACTATATATCTACTAAGCTCTGGGAGTAAGTTTAATATTTGATTTTTAATTAAATATTCACTAATTAATTTTCTATCATTATGTTTTATAAGCCAATTAGATTTAATTTTTAAAAATTCATTCTCTGTAAAATTTATCTCGGGATTATAAGAATTAGTTAATAAAACTATGTTCATTAAATCTGAAGCATCTTTAGAAAGTTTCATTTTTTCTATATTGGAAAAAAGATACTTTAATTGATCACCATTAGAATTAGACCAAAGATCTATTCTAAGATCATAATCTTCAGGATCATAAAGTCCTATTAATTTTATCTCTTGAGAATTTAAAGATGAACTTACTTGAACTGTTTCTATTTCTTTGTCGGATTGTAAGTCAAATATACTCGAATTAGAAATTTGAGATTTATCATTTTCTAATTTATTTTCATTATTAGTTGATTGAGTTGCTTCAACTTCATTTTGATCTATATTCCATATATCTATTGGTTTATCCTCAGCATTAACATTTAAAGCAATTAAAAAAATAATTGATAGAATTGATAAATAACAGTTATTTAACAATTTTAAAATTTTCATTAGGAATAATTTTTTCAATTGCTTTTTTAGGTGCAGGAAAATCAACTTTGCTTAAAAGAAAAATTGGCACAAGAAATAAAACGCAAACTAAGGTAAACTTTAAAATCAAACTAATAACTTTTTTGCCTGAACTTGTATTTCTTGTAAATTGCATATATCGTTGGTTAAAATCAAATTAAGACATAATTGTGTTTTTTCAATAAAGAAACTTATGAATTCAAAAGGAAATTTAGTTTTTTTAGGCATGATGGGTTCTGGCAAGTCATCAATTGGCTTTTTAGTGTCAAAAAAACTAAAGATTGAATTTATTGATGTAGACAATGAAATTGAAAAAAAGGTTGGGTATAAAATTTCCAAAATTTTTGAGGATAAAGGAGAGAAATATTTTAGAGAAATTGAGGAAAACATAACACTAAAATTTTTAAAAAAAAAAAAAACGATTATTTCTTTAGGAGGTGGTGCTTTTTTAAATAATATAATTAAAAAAGAAGTGCTAGATAATCATATTTCCTTTTGGTTAAATTGGGATGTTAAAACTCTTGTTAACAGAATTAAAGATAGTAAAAAAAGACCTATTGCACATAAGTCCTCTCAGGGTCAACTCGAGGAACTAATTAAAAAACGATCTATTATTTATTCAAAAGCAATGTATAAAATTAATTGTGAAAACCTCACAAAAAATAAGATTGTAAAGAATATAATTAAAATTTATGAAGCCCATTAAATTAAAAATAAATACAAAATTAGAGAGTTATCCAATTATAATTGGTTCAAATTTAATTAAAAATTTAGATCACCATTTTTTGAAAAATTCAATTATTTTTAATCAATGTCTTTTGGTAATTGATAATAATGTGCCAAATAAAATGATTTCAAAAATAACTAGCTCACTAAAAAAAAAGAAAGTTTCAAAATTTTTTTTCAAAGCCAATGAAAAAAATAAAAACAACGAATTTGTCAAAAAAATTTTACAGATTTTACTTGATAAAAATTTTTCAAGACAAGATTGTGTAATTTCTATTGGTGGCGGAATAACAGGTGATGTAGCTGGTTTTGCAGCAAGTTTATATAAAAGGGGCTTGAGCTTTATAAATATTCCTACAACCCTGTTGTCTCAAGTAGACTCATCTATTGGAGGTAAAACTGGAATAAATACAAAAGAAGGTAAAAATTTAATAGGAAGTTTCTATCAACCGAAAATAGTTATCAGTGATATTGAATTTTTAAATTCACTTCCAAAAAAAGAAATTATTTGTGGTTATGGTGAAATCTTCAAACACTCATTAATTTTAAATAAAAAATTTTTCAAATACCTAAACAATTATTCATCAAAAATTTTGAGTCTAAAAAGCCCATATATAGAGAAGGCTATTCTCGAAAGTTGTAAAATCAAAAAAATAATTGTTCAAAAAGACGAAAAGGAAAAAAAAATAAGAAAAATTTTAAATTTTGGACATACTTTTGCTCATGCTTTCGAAGCAACACTTGGATATTCTAAAAAATTAAATCATGGGGAAGCGGTAATACTTGGAATTATTACAGCACTTGAATTTAGCTTAAAAATAAGATTAATCAAATTTAAAGATTATAGCCTTATAATTCAACATGTTGTTAATAATAAACTACCATTTAATATAAAAAAATATTTCTCATATAAAGATATAAATAGAATTTTAAATTTTATGATAAAAGATAAAAAAAATGTTTCAAAAAAAATAAATCTAATATTACTAAAAAAAATAGGCTCTACTGTAATTAATAATGAATATAGTTATTTAAAAGTAAAGCAATTTCTTGTAAGAGAATTAGTTAATTAAAATTTGTAAAGAATGAATATATTTTTTCATTTCCTCATCTAAAAGTTTATATATTTTTTTATTACTTTCAATCCTCGAGAGATTGTTCAGTTCTTTAGATTCAATTTGAATTTTTAAATGAAATTTATCTTTTTGATAACCTAAATGCCTTTTATGCAAAAACGATTTATCCTCAATATTTATTTTTTCAATATTAATATCATTTTTTAATTTTTTTTTTACAATTGCAATTAAGTTATTTATATTCATAAATATTAATATTATATCATGAAAAATATTTGTGATTGGAATAATTGTAAAGAAATAGGTGAATATAAAGCGCCTGTTGAGAAAGATAATAGTAAAAAATATCGTATGCTATGTCTTGAACATGTAAAAGAATTCAACAAAAATTGGAATTATTTTTCTGGTATGAATGATGACCAAGTTATTAATTTTTTAAAATCTGATATGGTTTGGCACAAACCAACTCAAAGTTTTAGTTCCTCAGATAATTTTTTTAAAGTTTTATGGAATAATACTCTCAGAGATGAACTTGAAAAGGATAAATTTAAAGGTGATTATGACCATATGCGTCAATTTAAATTTGACCATAGAGATATCAAAGCCTTTAGTATTTTGGGAGTTTCCGTAGGTTTAAAATGGCAAAAAATTCAAGACAAATTCAAAATCCTTGTCAAAAAATTTCATCCAGATATAAATGCTGGAAACAAAAAATACGAGGAAAAACTTAAACAAATTACCTTAGCTTACACTCAACTAAAAAATACTTATAGAGAAAAAATTGACACCTAGCATTAATTTACAACCCGATATAAAGATTTCTGTTAAACAAACTTTTGGCATCGACTCTGATATGGAAATAAATGCCTTTTCAAAAAAGAGTGAGTATGTGCCAGAGATCGATAAAACTTACAAATTTGATAGAGATACAACGCTAGCAATAATTTCAGGATTTGCATTCAACAAGAGAGTTTTAGTTCAGGGATATCATGGTACCGGAAAATCAACTCATATAGAACAAATAGCTGCAAGATTAAATTGGCCATGTATAAGAATAAATTTAGATAGTCATATAAGTATAATTGATCTAATTGGAAAAGATGCAATTGTTTTAAAAGATGGAAAACAAGTGACACAATTTAATGAGGGTATTTTACCTTGGTCAATTCAAAACCCTGTGGCGCTAGTTTTTGATGAGTATGATGCTGGAAGACCAGATGTAATGTTTGTTATTCAAAGAGTTCTAGAAGCTGAAGGTAATTTTACATTGCTAGATAAGAATAAAGTAATTAAACAAAATAATTTTTTTAGATTGTTTGCAACTTCTAACACTGTTGGATTAGGTGATACAACTGGGCTTTATCACGGAACTCAACAAATAAACCAAGGTCAAATGGATAGATGGAACATAGTTACAACATTAAATTATTTAAGTCTTGAAAGGGAGATGGAAATCATCCTAGCAAAAAATAAGAGTTTGAATAATTCAAAAGGTAAAGAAAAAGTTGCTAACATGATTAAAGTTGCCTCACTCACAAGAAAAGGATTTATAGCAGGAGATATATCAACTGTTATGAGTCCTAGAACAGTATTACATTGGGTTGAAAATACTGAAATATTTAAAGATACAGGCTATGCTTTTAGAGTAACCTTTTTAAATAAGTGTGATGATATGGAAAAAAATACTATTGCAGAATATTATCAAAGATGTTTTGGGGAAGATTTACCAGAATCTTTGATCAATATTCAAATTTAATGAGTAACAAAGAAACAAATTTAAAAGAAAAATTAAGACAAGCTTTAACATCTACAATAAAAGTAATTTCTGATAATTTAGAAATTAATCAATTTAAGAAAGATAATAAAAATAAATTAGATTTTTTTGAACTAGAAGATATAAAGGGTAAAATTAATTTTACTAAAGCAAGAGCTGAAGCAGACTCGTCGGCCTTGAAGAAAAAATTTTCAAATAACGAAATCTTTAGAAAAAATCTTCCAAGTAATTCAAGCTGTAAATCTTTATATGCAATCGCAGAAAAGATTCGATATGAAACTCTTGGTGGAAAAATGCTTAAAGGCATAGAAAAAAATCTTAGAGAAAACTATAATCAAATAATTGATCAAAAAAGAATAGATCAAGTAAAATCAAAAGAAGATGTGCCAGTAAATGAAGCATTTGAATTATATATGCTTAAAAATTTTTATAATATAGATTTAAATTCACAATCTTCAAAAATGTTAAATTTTTGGCAAAAAGAATTTGACCAGTCAATAAACAAACATATCAACTTTTTGAAAAGCAACCTTGAAAATCAAAATATTTATAGTTCTAAATTTTCACAAATATTACAAGAAATGGATATATTTCAAACTGAAGATAACGAAGAAGATAAAAAAGATAATCAAAGTGAAGGTCAAAACAATCCCTCTAATGATGATCAAAATAGTGACCTTGAGGATCAAACAGATGAGAATACAGATCAAGAGACAGAAGCAAGTTTAGACTCAGACTATGATATTGATGAGTACAAACTGGACGAACAACTTACAGATGCAGAGTCTGACCAACAAAATTCAGAACAGATAATTCAAAAAAAAGATATTAACGATTTAAATCTTGAATATAAAATTTTTACAACAAAATTTGATGAAATGGTAAAAGCTGAAAATTTAGAGGAGGCTGATGAAGCAAATAAACTTAGAAAATCTTTGGATCAACAATTAATAGGATTTCAGGATGTTGTAACTAAACTTGCAAATAAATTACAAAGACAACTATTAGCAAAACAAAATAGAGCATGGGAATTTGATCTTGAAGAAGGATTATTAGATAGCTCCAAACTTCCAAGAATAATTATGGATCCATATAATTCATTATCTTTCAAAAAAGAAAAAGATCTAGACTTTAAAGATACAATAGTAACTTTACTGATTGATAACTCGGGTTCTATGAGAGGAAGACCAATTACTATTGCAGCAATTTGTGCAGATATCTTATCAAGAACTTTGGAACGATGTTCTGTAAAAGTTGAAATTTTAGGTTTCACAACTAAGAATTGGAAAGGTGGTCAAAGTAGAGAATTTTGGAATAAACGAGAGAAGCCTAAAAAACCTGGAAGATTAAATGATTTAAGACATATTATTTATAAAGGAGCAGACACTCATTGGAGGCAAGCAAAAAATAATCTTGGATTAATGTTAAAAGAAGGTCTGTTAAAAGAAAATATAGACGGAGAAGCTATCAATTGGGCATTTTCCAGACTGAAAAAAAGAAAAGAAGAAAGAAAAATATTAATGGTAATTTCTGATGGGGCTCCAGTTGATGACTCAACTTTATCAGTTAATTCTGGAGACTTTTTAGAAAAACATCTCAAAAGAGTAGTAAAATTTATAGAGGAAAAAACTGAGATCGAAGTTTTAGCTATTGGTATTGGCCATGATGTTTCAAGGTATTATAATCGCGCAATTAAAATTTCTGATGTTAATGAGTTAGGTGATGTAATGATCTCGCAGTTAAGCTCCTTATTTGATGCTAAGAAAAAACTTCATTAAACATTAAATAAATCTTTGTTTTTCCATTTGATAATAACCTCTGCACCACCTCTAGTTTTAGAATTTCTACAATTTACTGAAGCAAAATTTTTTTCTAATAAAGTCTTACCAATAAATAGTCCGAGACCAAGACCGACTTTTGATTTTTCAGTAGTATCATTGGATCTTAAATATGGTTCACCTATTTTGGATAAAATATCTCTTGGATAACCATATCCATCATCCTCAATTATTATTTCGGTAATTTCATTATCACTTTTTAAAGTAATGTAAACATTGTTCCTTGAAAATTTATTTGCATTCCCAACAAAATTTCTTAATCCATAAACTATTTCTAAAGATTTTGTTATTTTTTTTGCATTTAAATACTGCTCAAAATTAAAAATAAAATTTTTTTTGCTAATTTCTTTAAAAGATGAAATAATTTCTTTCAAATATTCTTTTATAGAAATATCTTTATCAATAAAGTCATCCTCTTCAACAGGGTTTAAAGTTAATTTTTTTAGGATTTCATTACATCTCTCTGCCTGACTTGATAATAACTCAATATCTTTTTCAATTTCCTTATTTCCCTTAAATTGCTTAATTAAATCTTGAGTGATTATTTTAATTGTAGATAATGGTGTTCCTAGTGAATGAGCAGCTGCTGCAGCCTGACCCCCTAGAGATAGTAACTCATGTTCTTTTGCCATCACTTCTTCCATTTTTGCTAATGCCTCTCTTCTTAATCTAGATTCTTTTCCAAATGTCATTGCTAGATAATTTAAAAAAATTAACGCAATTATTAAAGCTATAGGAATAGAATAAAAATAATAAGGACTTACATGAAAATGTACACTTATAGGATAAGGAAGATCCAGTGAATAAAATGTTAAAATAAAAATTACAAAAATTGTTAAAGATACTAATAAAAAGTTAGTTTTAAAACTTAGATTAGATGATGAAAAAACACTTGGTATTAAAAGAAATATTGCAAATGGATTTGTAACACCTCCTGTTAAATAGAGTAAAGCACCCAGCTGAACAATATCTATAACTAAAAAAATAAATGCAGACCTGTCAGATAATTGAGTTTTTTGATAAATAAAAATTAAAAATAAATTACTAAGAATGCCTAAAAAAATTATTACATTTGAAAAAAGAAAATCAAATTCAAAATTAAGAAAAAAATAAACAAAATATATAGAAATTAATTGCCCAATAATACCAATCCATCTTAAACTAATATAGGTTGATTTTTTAAAAAAATGGTATTTTGAAGTTTCAAAAAACTTCATCTTATATATCTAGATTATGGACATTTATAGAGTTAGTAATTATAAAATCTTTTCTTAGAGCCACATCATTTCCCATAAGGGTATGTATCAAATTTTGATCCTTTTTTAAATCTTTTGAATATTGAACTTGTAATAAATTTCTTGATTCAGGATCAAGAGTAGTGCTCCATAATTCTTCTGGATTCATTTCACCTAGACCTTTGAATCTTTGAATATTCATTTTGGATTTTTGAATTTCTATTTCCTTGTTAAATTCTTTTGATCCTCTTTTAAATTTTTTTAAATTTTTATTATCCTTAATGATATAATCTTCAAGCTCTTTTTCATCTTTAATATAAATTCCTTTAGAGCCTTTATTAATCTTAAATAATGGAGGTTGGGCTAAATATACATGACCATATTCTATTAATTTATTAAATGGTTTATTGTTAAAAAAAGTTAATAACAATGCTCTTATATGAGATCCATCTACATCAGCGTCTGTCATAATAATGATTTTTCCATATCTTAAATCTTTTAAATCTATTTCATGAGCTTTAGGATCTAAACCTAGTGCATTTATTAAAGTTAAAATTTCATTCGACGAAATCATTTTTGATAAGGCTTTAGTTCTTTGGTCAGCTGCAACTTCAACACCATTTTTCCTCAATTTAATGTCTTCTACATAAGTATTTAATATTTTTCCTCTTAAAGGTAAGACTGCTTGATTTGATCTATTTCTACCCTGTTTTGCTGATCCACCAGCCGAGTCTCCTTCAACAATAAATAATTCTGTGCCTTCTTGTTTGCCTATTTGACAATCAGCTAATTTTCCTGGCAAACCACTTAATTCTAAAGCACCTTTTCTTCTTACATTTTCTCGGGCTTTTCTTGCAACATCTCTAGCCATTGCTGCTTGGATAATTTTTGAAAGAATAACTTTTGCAACAGATGGGTTTTGATCAAACCAAATAGAAAGTTTTTCATTTATGATTGTTTCAACAATCATTCTAACTTCTGATGAAACTAATTTATCTTTTGTTTGTGAAGAAAATTTT
>MDTA01012205.1_pt1 | contig 14703 bp, 12 predicted proteins | sample 811151 | NCBI WGS metagenome assembly MDTA01 (sample SAMN05326648, study PRJNA326480) | marine metagenome | isolation source: seawater | place: Indian Ocean: South | collected 2010 | reverse complement strand
ACCGGCGCTCACGATCCTGTGCGTGATCCTGTGGGGCGCGTTTGTGATTCCAGATTCCGCAAAATTCTCCGCCATGGTCGCGGCTGCTATCGGCTGGCCGGAGACGCTGATGTTGTTAGGGCTTGGGCCCGTACTCGGGGTCGAGGCGATGCGCCGCCACGTACGGCTCAAGCGCGCGGTTTAGATGCCAATATCCTGCAAGTTGTAGTCGTGGACGTCAGCGCGGGCAGCGTCATTCCAGACGTACTGACCCGCCGCGTGAGCAAGAGGCTGGTAAATGAACGGCTGTTCGTCCGGATAACGCTGCCGACGTGCATCAATGCCGTACATGATCATGCGTGAGCGGCGGCGAATGTACGCATCATCGTACAACGAGACCGGATTATGCACTCCGCCGCTACGTATATTCAGAACCGACTTGCGACGGTGGAATCCGTACGTTAGGGAGACCCGCACGTTGGGGCTGGTATTTGCGAATGAGCCATGTACCGCCTGACGATTAGTGACAGCCACATCACCCGGACCACAAATCAGCGGCACACCGGAAGGCAGGCGGTCAGACCCCTCGGCATCCCGCAGTTGTTTGATGTCCAACTTGCCCAACAAGTGCGAGCCAGGCACGACCCACAAGCCGTTGGCTGCGTCACAACCGTAGACCTGCAACATTGTGTTAAAGCCATGGCTGTCGCCGTCCAGTTCTTCGCTGTCCCAGTGTGTCCAACCGTCCTGATGCCATGACACCGAGCCACCGAGTCGAGGATGTTTGATCCACAACGTTTCGTTAAACGGCGTGAAGTCGTCTCCATTCAAACTGGAGACGATGCTCAAGAGTTTTGGATGCGCGTAATACCTGAGACAAGCATCGGAATGCTGCAACGTACCCAGTAGTACCTGCACCACCCATTCAGGCGCGTCTTCAGGTATGTCCGGCTCCAGCATCTTGATCTGATGTCGCCCGTGGTTGGCAGCGGTACCGCCAAGCGGATCCGACAAAGGCTTCACAAGCCGGTAACCACGACCCTCACAGTCCGACGCAATGGCCGGTTGTCCATGCCGATCCACCTTCGCATCGGGCGCGATAGGCGCGCGGTCAAGAATTTCCGCTACGTCGCGCGCGATATCGTCCAACTCGTCCTGCAGAACCACACCGGTGAAAACGTAGAATCCATGGCGACGATACGACTCGACGATCGTGGGCAGCAATTTGCCATCGGGTCCAAGTTCCACTGGACCACGATTGTCCATGGCCAGAGCGCGGCGGGTGCCTTCCGCGCGGTACTCAGCCATGATGGCCTCGTTGTCACCGAAGTCGGTTTCCTGTACCTGCGGCAGGGGTAGCGTGAATGCCATGGGGATCTCCACCGGGCATCGCGCGGCCCGTCGGCTTAAGAACAGCTGCCAACAGATTAGTGTCGCCGGTCACCGCGCGCAACAGGCGGCCATCAAGTCATCGCGCGTAATTTGTAGGAGTAACAGCCCCCGGTAGCCCGATGAAATCTCGTTATGGCCGCGTACAACCTGACGTATTTTGATATGGACGGCGGCGGCGCCGAACACATCAGGCAGGGTGTCCGCGCACGCGCGAGCCAGGCCTGGGGCAGGTTTGAGACAGGATTAAGCGGGGTATTACTTACGCTTACGGTCCCCGCGGAACCACGCATCTTCCTCGGCAAACTTTTCTGCGCTCCATGACAACGCGGACTTCAGACCTTCGCTCTTGCGTCGTTCATTGAACTCATCAATTTCGGGTGCCGCGCCGACGCTGGACAAGACCGCACCCTCAAGCTCCATCGAGCGGTCAATCACCTGCCGAATGCCCATCAGCTCGTAAGACATGTTGATGAGCTTCTTGTTGTATTCGACCGTCGCCTGCGGGAGCTTGGCGATCGTGCGTGCCTGACGCATCACCGCCTCATCCAGCTGGTCAAGCGGAACGACCTCATTCACCAGATCCAATCGCTTGGCCTCCGTCGCGTCGATCAGGTTCCCGGTGTATAACAATTCGCGCGCTTTGGTCATACCTATGACCCAGGGCCAAACCGCCGGTATATATGGCCCGCCGGTGCGAATCTCCGGCGCACTAAATTTTGCATCCTCCGCGCAGATGCGCATGTCGCAAAACGTGGCTGTCGCGAGCCCTCCCGCGATGCAGAACCCTTGAATCTGCGCAATGATTGGTCGCGGGTTGTGCCAGAAGACATCCCACCAGGCCGATGCGCTGAAGCCATCTCCCTTAAGGAACCGCGCACGTCGCGCCACCGCGTGTTCGTCAGCACCATCGGTGATATCGAAGCCGGCGCTGAATGCGCGTCCCGCAGCTTTCAGGACGATGACGCGAACACCATCGTTAACAAAGCCCGCGTGATGTAACGCGTGGCGCACTTCTGATTGCAGATCGTCCGACAACGCATTGAGCTTCTCCGGACGGTTTAACGTAACGGTCGCGATGGGACCGTCGGTCTCGTACAGAATGTTCTCGTATTGCACTACAACTCTCTTTTTTCAGCCGCGAATCCGGGTGAGATAGTTCAGCCTGAGTCGCCAGGTGATCGCGACTTGCGGGTATCGCGTGCCAAGAGCATACGCGAGTGTCGTCTCAAAAGGTGCTGACCGTGGCGCGCGAACGTGCCGCGTCAATCCCAGTTCGCTTCGCGTTTCTCAACAAAAGCCCGACCGCCTTCGCGGCGATCATCCAAATTCATGACCCGGGTCTGCACAATATCGGTGATCTGATCGAGGGCCGTGTAATCGAGATTGCTGGCGCGGACCATGGACTCCTTCATGCCTTGCACGGCGGCCGGGCTCAAAGAGCACAGCCTCGCCGCGAGCGTTTCCGCCGCCTGCATCAGCTCGTCTCTTGGGACAACCTTGTTGACGATACCAACCTGATAGGCCCGTTCCGCATCAATGCGATCAGCCGCCAGCAGTAGTTCAGACGCGATCGCCCACGGCATCATTTTGGGAAACCAGGCCGCGGGTATGGTGGCAATACCCCATTGCGGCTCCGGCAACCAGAAGCTGGTGTCGGGGGCAGCGATACGAAAGTCCGCGTCCATGGCAATCCACATGCCGTAGCCAACAACGTGACTGTGCAGCGCGGCGATGATGGGCTTATACAGTCGGCGAGTGCGCGTGATGTCGGCAAATTCGCCCCTGTATTGATACGTCTCGGTAGGTGCGCCAAATGACAGGTCGGCACCTGCACTGAAACAACGGCCGTTGCCTGACAGGATAGCCGCGCGCAGGCCCGGGTCGTCGCGAAAGTCATCCCAGACTTCGCCCAGCTCGCGATGCATCGTTTCGTTCATCGCGTTCAACTTCTCTGGTCGGTCAAGCGTGACATGGGCCACGTGGCCGCGCTTTTCGTATTGCAAGGTCTCTAGCTGCATGTGGGTCATCCACTCACGGAAGGACCCATCACTATACGGGTTCGTGTAGGTGGTAGCTGGAGGAATGTACCAACCGCGGCCGTTCGCGGTTAATTTGCCGACTAAGAGGCCAAGCGGAGTCGGCTGGCTCATGAGACCATTGCCGATGACGGCTACGTCAGCCCTGAACCAGAACGTTGCGCCGCCCGTGGAGTCGTTACGTGCGCCTGTATCGCCATTGCCTAACGTCACCAGTGTCGTGAATATGCAGAGGCCTGGACCCGTGGCCTGGACCTGTACCGGCAAGCTGTACGGGCAAACTTCCTTGTCGTTGAACTGTCGACCCGTGTAAACGGCTCAAACAATGCAACACGTTGTGCTTGGGGCAGGCCGGTGCCTGAATCACAAACCTCGAAGTGCAACCTCAAACATTCATCCGAGCGACGCTCTTGCGATACCGACACGCGGACTTCGCCAGTATCGGAAAATTCGAGCGCATTCCCGACGAGGTTGTCATGAGCACCATAACAAGCAGTGCTGAAGCCGCAGTAGCAGTCATGGTTCGACTCCGTTGGGTGTGGAAGCCGTTCAACCAGAGAACGCCCAGATCCTTTTCATCAGCAACTCGAATCTCAACGACATCAAGACAGCAACCACGCCGTTCAGCACTGTCCGACGCCATGTCTTTCGATAACCCATAAGACGCATCCGCGCATGCGGATTCGTCGAGTTTTGCAGGATGAGACGAGGTTGCGCCCGACAAAACCGGCAGAAGGGTGCTGGTTGCGTCTGTGCCGGTGAGCGGATTTCTGTCTGATGCACGCTTATGATGCGGTTTGTCGCACACGCACGGACATAACCGGATGAACACGCAATCAACGTCGGACGCTGGCCTGGCGAGCCTGCACCTCGGCCTGCACATGAGCCCGCCAAACCACTACGTTGATCCATTGCCGCTTGGCCCGCGGGCAGAGCGCGCTGGATTCGACAGCTTGTGGATCCCGGACGGACTTGGCCGAATGGACGCCTTTACGATGGCCGCGGGATTGGCGCCGCAGACGCAATCCATCCAGTTGTGTCTCGGCATCGTGCCGGTCTTTACGCGGCCGGCGGCTGTTATCGCAACATCCGCCATGACCCTGAGTCACCTTGCGCCGGACCGAACTGTATTGGGGCTGGGTTCTTCCAGTCACACAATGGTAGAGCAGTGGTACGGCACGCCTTTCGAGAAACCGCTGTCGCGCGTGCGAGAGACAACGGAACTGGTGCAGCAGATACTCGCGGGTGCGAAGACCGCGTACGCGGGCGACACGATTCATAGCCATAACTTCCGCCTGGGACTCAAGCCTGCAAGCCACATTCCCATCTATCTCGCGGGCCTACGCCCGAAAATGCTCGAACTCGCCGGCGAAAAAGCGGATGGCGTAATACTCAATCTGGTTCCACAAGAAGTGTTACCGCGCGTACTTGAACACATCGACAACGGCGCCAAGCGCTCCGGCAGGCGCGTCGAAGACCTTACAATTGCTTTGTATATCTACACCTTTGTCACGGCTGACGAAGAAACCGCACGTAGAGAGATGGCCGCCATCGCGGCCGGCTATTTTTCAACGCCGGTATACAACAACTTCCTGAAATGGATGGGTTACAAGTGCGAAGCCGAACAGATCCTGGAAGGATTCAGGCAACGTGACAGAAGCATGACGCTGGGCGCGTTCACGGACGAAGTACTGGAGAAGCTGGGTGTGATTGGCGATGCTGGCGCATGTCGGGCGCGGATAGCCGAGTACGCAAATGCTGGCGTCTCGATTCCAGTCATCACACCCGCCGCTGCCGATACCTCAGTTTTCGACGCGACAATGGCGGCGTTCGAACGCAACGTCTGATTCGTGCTTCGGCAGACCGTTACCAGTACTCCGCGGACATCAACGGTGGTTCGCATGTAACAACACCTTCGGGAAGTCGATTGCGAGTGCCAAGTGGTTGGTACATCCACGCGTCAGCGTACGGCGCCGTTACGGGATAAGGTGCGTTCATGTCGACGGCACGTGCGGGCACAAACCCGAACTTACCGTAGTAGTTGGGATCGCCGTACACAAAAACAGCAGCCGCATCGCGTTGCCGCAGAACATCAAGCCCTGCGCGGACCAGCTGCCCGCCGATACCCTGTTGCTGACACTCCCCGGCCACCGCAAGCGGGGACAAAATACTTGCGAGCGGACTGTCACTGGTGGTCCCGATCCAGACCCGGGTGAACAAGATATGGCCAACAACGGCTGCATCCAGCGTCGCCACCAGCGATACAAACCCGGGGCTGTCGCAGCGATGCAAGCGCTCGACCAACGGCACGATTGCCGGTCCTTCCTCCGGACCAAACGCCTGCAGATGTACCGACGCCACCTGGTCCAGGTCCGCTGCCTGGGTCGTTCTGATTTTAGGTTCGAGCATAAGGGTTTGGCTGGTTACACGTGGCGCGACACGTATACGTACGTCGACACGTGCGTCCCATCTTCAAGCTCAGCGTCGGTAAGGACGCGTGTGTATTGCTCACCCTCAAAAGTGTCCATGGCATCCCAATGCGCCGCCAGATTGGCGGACGCAAATATCTGACCGCGCACCGGTTCGCCACGCGTGTCCATACGCAGCCTCGGGTATCCGTGTGATGCGCCCCAACCAGACTCCAGGGGCTCACCCCGAACCATGGCTGCGTGCCATTCCCCGTCTATCGCGTCCATCACGTGTTGATTGGGCCGCCCGGTTGTAGCGTGCCGTAGACCAAGACGCGCTCCATGTCAGGCGAGTCGAAACGGCAGCGACCGTAGGCGTTTTCCCGTTGCAGCAAATACGGCGTTTGCAACTGCGGGCGCTACAGGCGGTAGTCCTGATTCGCCTACACCGGTAGGCGCTTCATCGCTGTCCATGATAACCACATCGACGGCCGGTGCTTCGTGCATGCGCAAGATGGGATAGTCATGGAAGTTGCTTTCGCGGATCGCACCGTTTTCGACCTCGAGGTTGCCATGCAGGGCAGCCGTCAGGCCATACATGACGCTGCCCTCCATCTGCGCCTTGACGATATCGGGATTCACCGCCTGACCGCAGTCGACGACACACAAGACGCAATGCACGCGAATATTGCCGCTTTCGACAGAAACCTGTGCGACTTCCGCAACATGCGAGAAGAACGAGGTATGCGCAGCGATGCCCATGGCGTGCCCTTCAGGCAGCGTCGTGTTACGCATGTGTTCGGCCGCGACTTTGATGACGTTTTGCAAACGCGGATTGTTCTTTGCGTTACGCAGACGGAATGCAACGGGATCGATGCCTGCCGCGTGTGCCAGCTCATCCATCGCCGATACTTTTGCAAACGCCGTGTAGGAATGATCAACGGAGCGCCAGAACGTGAGCGGCAGACCATGTGCGCGGGTGACATGGCGCACGAGTTGGTTCGGCGCGTCATAGTCGCCAAACAAACCTTCCACACTACTTTTGTCTACAATCCAGTCAGTGATCGCCTTGTCAGTTGTATCCACGATCATACTGATGGCGCCGTCCGGGATGACGGCTGGCAGAAAAGCAGGCAGCGCGGAGCTCAACATATCGGGCGTGATATTGCCGCCAACGCGAGTCGCATCCCAGGTCGTCAGCGCACCTTCACCGTCAACGCCAGCCTTGATTCTGAGGAGTGACGCAGGCCGGTATAGGCCATTCTGAATATCGTCCTCTCGGGTCCATATCACCTGTACCGTCTTGCCGGTTTGTCTAGCCAACTCGGCCGCTTCGATAACATGGCCCAAAGTGCCGCATCGGCCAAACCCGCCGCCCAGGTGTTGGGTGTGCACACGCACGTTTTCTGCATCGACATCCAGTGAGCGCGCGACAAGCCCTTGCGCACCGGCGGCACCCTGCGTCCCGGACCACACATCGACAATGCCGTCCTGAATGCGCACCACGGCGTTCATGGGTTCCATCGGCGCGTGCGCCAGGAAAGGCGCCCAGTATTCCGCATCAATGGTTTTGGCAGCCGCATCAAGGCCGGCAACAACGTCGCCCTCAGCCGCCGTGGTGGTGCCCTCTTCAGCAGCCAGCGTGGCCTGATAGTCAGCACGAATGCGTTCGGTGTTGTACTGGCTGAGTGTCGGCTGGTCCCATTCAATTTCCAGTGCGGCCGCGGCCTGTCTGGCTTGCCTGAACTTCTCCGCAACAACCGACCGGGACAGGCCAGGCGCTATTCGCTGGTTTCGAGCTTATCCTGCGTACGGAGATCAAAATCACTTGCGTCGTGGCGCTCGTGCAGTTGTGACTTGGGCTTACCCCAGGCCCGATTGACCATGCGCCCGCGCTGCACACCTGGACGTGCGGATAACTGCCGGGTCCAACGCAGCACATTCTCGTACGAGTCCGCTTCGATAAATTCCCCAGCGTTGTACAACAGACCAAGCGCCAGCGCGCCGTACCAGGGCATGATGGCCATGTCAGCGATCGAATACTCGGCACCGGCCATGTATTCGTTGTCAGCGAGGTGTTGATCCAACACGTCAAGCTGACGCTTGACCTCCATAGTGAAACGATCGATGGCGTACTCGATCTTCACCGGCGCGTAGGCATAAAAGTGACCAAAGCCGCCGCCAAGATATGGCGCACTGCCCATCTGCCACATCAACCAGTTCATGCATTCGGTGCGGCCCTGATGGTCTTGCGGAATAAACGCATCAAATTTCTGCGCCAGGTAAACGAGAATCGAACCGGACTCAAACACGCGCGCCGCTGGGTCTGTACTGTGGTCCACCAGCGCTGGGATCTTTGAGTTGGGATTGGCCCCCACAAAACCGCTGCCAAACTGATCCCCTTCGTTGATGCGTATCAGATACGCATCGTATTCGGCGTTGTGGCCATGCTCGAGGAGTTCTTCCAGCATCGTCGTGACCTTGACGCCATTAGGGGTAGCGAGCGAGTACAACTGCAGTGGGTGTTTGCCCACGGGCAAATCCTTGTCGTGGGTCGCTCCAGCGGTGGGTCGGTTGATGTTGGCGAAGCGGCCGCCGCTACTTTCCGGTGGCTGCCAGACTTTGGGTGGCTGATATTCGCTCATTCACAGAATTCCTTGGAGGTCGAGGGCGTGGTGGAACATCCGTATGTTTGGGCGAAGATGCGCAAGCTCAACGGCTGCCAGCATGGCGCGCGCAATAAAGTGCTACCTTGAGAATATGCTCGGCGCGCAGGAGGCAAGCACATCATGTCGACGATATCAGGCCAAAACCACAGTTCGACACTCATGCGAGATCAGCAAGGCAGCGGCATCGCAACGTTCCTGTCAATCCTTGGCGGCGTGCTGATCGTCGCCGGCGCCGCGCTGTTGTTATACCTCGGGATTCTGATCATGGACGCTCTGCGTGACCCGCAGTCCATTGGTCTGTTCGCGGAAATCCTCGCCGCTACCGGGCGTTCGGGCAACGGTCTGGAAGCCAATCTTGGGGGCGTGCAATTTCAACTGAGCATGGAGGAACCGATCAGCACGTTGCTGTTTGTGGTTGTTGCAATATGGGTTCTAGGCGCCTTTGCCGGCATCGTGCGTTCGATCATCCAGGCTGGCACCAGCCTCATTGAGACGGCCAAAGGCTGGCGAACCCTCTGAGTGTCGACGGCATGAGTGGCGACAGCGTGAGTGATAACAGTCAGAGCGACGTAGCGGATCTAGCGACCAGCGCCGGCGAACAACTTCGCAGCCCACGGCTCGCGCCTCTCAAAGACAGCACAACCCTCAGGCATGAGCCGAAAGCACTTCGCGCGCAACTGGCGCACGACGGCTACCTCTATCTGCCACGGCTGCTGGCCGAAGACGACATCGTCGCTGCACGCAGACAAGTGTTTTCTGCGCTGCATGAAGTTGATGAGATTGCCGCACCGCCCGTGGACGGGATCTTCACGGGGCGTAGTCGTCGCGATACCTCTGTTGCGGATCGCGGGAAGTTCTGGCGTTCCGTCAGCGAATCCTGGGCCTTACGGCGAGTCACCCACGGAGCGCTGTTGAGAGACACGATGGGGACACTGTTCGGCGAGGCGGCAATTGCTCAGGATTTCCTGTTTCTGCGCCCCGCTGGGCCGGGCAAAAATACGCCCACACATTGCGACAGACCGTTTTTTACCCGCACAACGGACAGCGTATTAACTGCGTGGATCGCGCTCGGCCAAGTACCGTTGCGCCTTGGCCCACTTTATATCGTCGAGGGTTCGCATCAGTTTGACGACATCAAGGCACACTACCAGGGTTTTGATGTGGCACGGCACACACACAGGAAGGCTGCGCTGGACCAAACGCCGCTACAGCTGGCGACGGAGCGCAACACACGCATCCTGAGCGGCAACTTTGCCCCTGGCGACGTGGTTATCTTCAACATGTTTCTGTTGCACGGCGCACTCGACAACATATCCGCGAATAACGAAGTGCGTCTCTCGGTGGACGTGCGCTACCAGCCGGCCAGCGCGCCGCGGGATCCGCGCTATTTTGGCGCCAACCCAACGGGCACAACCGGCGCCGGTTACGGCGAACTCGTGGGCGCAAGGCCGTTAACGGAGGCTTGGCACACGCGCTAGGCTGACGCGAGCGTCAGGCTGGCGTGTCCGCCACGCGGGCCAGCCCATATGCGGAAGAGACCAGCAGAGCCCGCGTAGATGCTCCTGGCGTCCAGGACAAAACGACTGACATCAAACCTCCGTCAGGCGATGTCTGTAGCAACTGTATCGGGCCGCCCCAGAATCCGGTACAGCACCGGAATCAATACAAGCGTCACCAACATCGAAAAAGACAATCCCCAGACAATCGCAAGCGCAAGCGGCTGCAACATCTCGGCACCGTCACCAAAACCCACGGCCAGCGGCATCATTCCGACGACCGTCGTCAACGTGGTCATCAGAATCGGGCGCAGCCTTAACCGCGCCGCCACGACGATGGCTTCGTCAAGAGCCGTACCGCGCTTGCGCTCCTGCTCTACATACTCCAGAAGCACGATCGCGTTGTTCACGACAATACCCGTCAGCATCACCACGCCAAGCCATAGGGGCATGGACAATGGCATCTCAAGAACCAGTAGTGCGGTGGCAACGCCAATTGCCGCAAACGGTACGCCCAGCAAGATGATGAAAGGGTTGCGCAAAGATTCGTACTGCACAGCCATCACGACAAATACCAGAAACACCGCCAGACCCAGCAGGATGCGTACCAAACTCTCACTCTTGGATAAGGTGTCTGCCGCACCCCCGTCGTACACGCTGTAGCCAGGTGGTAACGCAATGTCACTGATCGCCGCAAACGCGGCGCGACTGGCTTCACCCAACGTCGAACCTTCGGTGACCCGAGCGTTGACCTCAACAATGCGCTGCTGGCGGTCGCGCATGATGCTCGCCGGGGTGTTGACCAGTTGGACAGTGGCAAGATCACCCAGGTAGATACTCGTGCGTTCGCCTATCGCCGGGGACAACATGATGGTTTCGATATCGCGCGGGCTTGAACGTTGTCGATGCGGCAGACGCACGCGCACGGCATGGGCGCGATCACCATCGATGAAGTCCGTTGCTACGACGCCCTGCAGCGCAACGCGAACGGCCTGCGCCACCTGCGCCACACTCAAGCCCAACTCGGCAGCTCGCTCGCGATCTACGTTGACGGTGAGTTCCTGGACCGAGTCCTGCGCGGAGTGGCGTTGACCTCGTAAGCCTAGCACGTCGTCCAACGCCTCAACCATGCGATCGCCAAGACGCGCCAGTGTGTCCAGGTCATCACCTTGAATGCGGATACTGACATCGTCATTGCCACGTCCCACGCGCAGTCCGCGAATGCCTTGCGGGCGCATGCGCACGCGTACCCCGGCAAGCCCAAGCTCGGCTATCTTCTTGTGCATATGCTTGATCCACGCGCCGGTACTCAACTCGCGTTCGGTGACCTTAACCAGTTGCACGTTCAAACGCGAATAGTTCGTGGCCCGGCGCTCGCTACGTCCAAAAACGAACCCGCCAATCTGCGAAAACACCGACAGCACTTCCGGCTGTTGCTGGAACAGCTCTTCGAGCCGGGCCGCGGTCGTATCCATTTCATCCAGGCTGATTCCTGCATCCGCACTGAGATAGACGCGCACCACACCGTCATCAACGCGCGGAAGGAGTTCTTGTTTGCCGGATGTGAATGCCGGCCAGACAAACCACAACGCCAGAACAAACGGCACGATGACCAGCCAGCGTAGCCTCAGCAGGATCCGAACAAAACTCGCGTAACGGTTCTGCACAACGACCAGTCCACTATCAAAGATTCGCCGGAACCAACCCGGGCGTGCGGCCGGAATCCGCGCACCCAACGCGGGCACAACTGTCAGCGCAACCAGGAGTGAGGCCAGAATGGCAGCGGAGACTGTCGCGACCAGCTCGCGAAACAACAGGCCAACCAGTCCGCCTACAAACAGAAAGGGCAACACCGCGACCAGGCTTGTACTGGTGGATGCCACCAGCGCGCCGTTGACTTCCCGGGCTGCGTCGGTTGCCGCCTCCGCGGCCTGCTTGTGCAGTTGTTGGTGGCGGTAGGTGTTCTCCAGCATCACGATGGTGTTATCGACCAGCATGCCAACCCCAAGCGCGATGCCACCCAGCGTCATGACATTCAGCGTCAGGTCAAACGAATCCATCAGCAGCAGAGCCACCATGATCCCAAGCGGGATACTGGATCCGATGACCAGAGTGCGGCGCAGGTCGCCCAGAAACAGAAACACCACCAGCATCGCGAGGGTCGCCCCGGAGCCGGCCGCAATCACGGCGTTGTCTATTGCCAAGCGTACAAACTTGGCCCCGTCGTCAACGGTTGCGAGTTCAATATCCGCCGGGATGATGTTTTGAGATTGCAACCAATGTATCTGCTGGTCGATTGCATCGACCACCTCAACGGTGTTGGCTTGTGGTTGTTTCTGGAACGCGATCTTGACGCCGGCCACGCCGTTGAGACGGATGCGGAGCTTTTCGTCCGCTTCCGTATCCACGACGTCAGCAACATCCGCCAGCCGCACCACGGTGCCGTCTTTGGCAATGGGCAGCGACGCAATTGCGTCGATCGTGGCAAATCGGCCCTGAGTTCTGCCGCTGATCACCTGGCGGTCCATCTCGATGGGTCCGCCAGCCTGATCGAGGTTGGATTCACGTAACGCGCTGATCAGCTGTTCAACCGTCAGGCCGAAGCCCGCGAGTCGTTGTTGGTCCGGCGTGACCTGGACTTCCCGCACGGGGGCACCGCCCACCTCGACCGCTGCGACGCCCGGGAGGTTCAGAAACCAGCGAGAAAACGTGTAATCAACCCACTCACGCAGTTCCGAGGGTCGTCTGAGCGCACTGCTGACCACCACCTCTTTGACCGGGATTTGTGCCGGATCGAGCTTGAAGATGACAGGCGGTTCAATGGTGCTCGGCAAGAACCGTTTGGCGCGGTCGAGCCGGGTGCTGGCATCACGCAGTGCGATATCGATGTCCTTACCGTACTGAAAAGTCAGGTCTACGTAGGAACGCGACTCGCGTGTGCGCGATTGAACGCTAATAGCGTCTTCCGTAATGGCGAGTTGTTCTTCCAACTGCCGCGTGATCTGGTCTTCCATGATCTGGCTGGGGACACCCGGGTCCACGATGCGCACGCGCACCTCGGGATAGATGATCTGGGGTAACAGATCAACGCCGAGGCGCGTAAGTGAAAAGAGTCCCAGTACGATTACGGCCAACGCCATCATCGTCACGCCAACAGGGTGGCGTGCGCTTAACGCCGCGAGTCCGCCGCTGACCCGAGCCGCTCTGTCGCGCGCAGCCGGGTCGGGCCCAGATTGATCGGGCCCAGGTTGATCGGGCCCAGATCGTTGGGGGCCAGATCGTTCGGTTGCCATCAGTCGCGACCGCTTTGCGCGGAGACCGGTTTGACCTGTTTGCCTTCAGACAGGCCCAGAAAGCCACGTAGCACAACTTTGTCGCCGAGCTTGAGACCCTCGAGAATCTCGACCCTGTCCGCAACACGCCGACCGCTACGCACAACCACACGTTCCGTGCGGAGGTCGCTTTGAACGCGATACACAAACTCCGCGTCGCGGTCCCGGCGCAATGCGCCAAACGGGATCACCGTGCGTGCCTGCGTCGTCACATCAAAAGTCACGCGGGCAAATTGTCCAGGTCGCGCGCCCTCGGGTACAGGCGCAAGGCCAATCTCAACACGCCCTTGTCGGGTTCGTGGATTAAGCTCCGGAAAGATGCGAACCACGCGGCCCGGATAATCGGATACGCCCAGTGCATCGATGCGCACGCGCACTTGGTCGCCGCGGGCCAGATTGGCAACAAGAATCTCGGCTGCCCAGATATCCAAAGTCAACGCGTTCGGGTCGATCAGCGTCAGAACATGTTGGTGTTCTCTGACCACATCACCGGGCTCAACCAGGCGCTGACTGATCACACCGTCAAACGGCGCATTGATGCGAGTAAAGCCAATGCGGGTCGTCAGGACGCGACGTTCTGCCTCCGCCACGCGTGCCGCCGTCTGCGCACGCAGGAACTCGTCCTCACCAACCAGGCGTTTTCTGCGCAGTCCGTCAAGCCGCTTGATGTTCGCGACCGACTCCGCCAGGACCGCGTCTGCCTTGCTGAGCGATGCTTGCAGTAGCGTATCGTCTATCGCGAGCAGGCGCGCGCCGCGAGCCACGGATTCGCCTTCAAAGAAAGCGACGTCTGACACGGCGCCTTCTTCTTGCGCATGTACGCGCAAAATCTTACGAGCCCGCAACGAGCCCGTGTAGACACTCGTTATATGCAGCGGCTCAGACTGCACCGTGGCCAGCTCAACCAGATGCGTACGCTTGCGATTTTTCTTGTTCTTGCTTTTGTCTGCGTCAGCTACGGGAAGCTTGCCGTCCAGCCTGTTTTCGACCGCGCCTTTGACGGATGCATAGGCATTGGCAACGGATGACGCAACGTCACCCTCGCAGCCGATCAACAGCGTGATACACGCCGCTACGACCAACAACCTGAGTCTGATCCAACGGCCGACGCAAAACCGTGTTGCCATCGGGGTCAACCACCAACCAGCGTTTAAGCGGCAGGGGTCGAATTGAGCGCCTAAAGCGCGCGAGCGTCAAGTGCCAAAACCCATTGCGCAGTTGCGCTAAAGTGCCGGCCGATTACCGCAGGAATGGCTGCCAACGTTGTCTCGGATCGCGACGTGGCTTAACGAGAACGGATAAGGCCACTACCAGGAACTGTTTATCGCCCGGCGTATTGACCTCGACGTCCTGCGCTTGGTCACCGATGCGGACGTGAACCCGCTTGGGGT
>MDTA01137568.1_pt1 | contig 14704 bp, 13 predicted proteins | sample 811151 | NCBI WGS metagenome assembly MDTA01 (sample SAMN05326648, study PRJNA326480) | marine metagenome | isolation source: seawater | place: Indian Ocean: South | collected 2010 | reverse complement strand
TCGAAAAAAAGATCTTTCGGAATTGGAGCAAAAGTAAGCACCTTTACATTAGGTACTATGCGCGCGACTGAGAGTGCTAACAAAATGTATGAAATAATAAAATGTGCTCATAATGCTGGAATTAATCATATTGAAACTGCACCCGCTTATGGTAATTCTGAAACTTTTATTGGAGAAGCTTTAAATAGATTAGAAAAAGTTGAAAATATAAACAAAACAAAATGGATTATAACCACAAAAATTTTACCAACTGGAAATATAAACCAACTTAAAAGAAACTTTTATTCTTCTCTAAAAAAACTAAATTTAAAAAGGGTAAATAATCTAGCAATTCACGGAATTAATTTAAGAGAGCATTTAGATTGGGCTCTTAATGGTGAAGGAAGGAAATTTATTAATTGGATAAAAGATATGGACTTAATAGAACAAATTGGATTTAGTTCACATGGAAGTTATCAATTAATAAATAATGCAATTAATAGTGATATTTTTAATTTTTGTAATCTGCATTTACATTTATTAGATAAGTCAAAAATACCTCTTGCTGAAAAAGCTTTAAAAAAAAATATGGGTGTTTTAGCTATAAGTCCAGCAGATAAAGGTGGAAAACTATATGCACCCAGTGATATTTTACGGCGCGCTACAGAACCATTTCACCCTCTAGAAATCGCTTACAGATTTCTGCTAGCGAATGGAATAACAACTCTTTCTTTAGGAGCTGATAAAGCTGAGGATTTTCTAATCCCTATGAAATTAGCAAACGCTACTGAAAAACTATCAAACTTGGAACTTAAAGTCTTATCAAATATCGATGATGAGGCAAATAAAAGATTAAAAACATCTAAGTGTGAACAATGTAGAGCTTGTATGCCATGCCCAAGTGAGGTCCCAATTCCTGAGATACTTAGACTTAGAAATATTTCTATTGGTAATGGACAAATTGAATTTGCAAAAGAAAGATACAATTTGATTGGCAGAGCAGGACATTGGTGGGAAGTAAAGAACGGAAATGATTGTAATGGTTGCAATTTCTGCATCTCTAAATGCCCACATAATTTAAATATACCTAATTTATTAATTGAAACTCACAATATGCTTGCAGAAAAACCAAAAAGAAGATTATGGGGCTAATAAATTTCTCCAAATAAGTTCTAATTTATTTTTTTCACTTTTATTTAGAGGCGATAAAGACCAACTATTTTGCCAGCATTCATATGAAGGAAAATCACTCCTAATCATTTTATTTGAAACATCTTCAAGTTTAAGATTTTTATTTTCAATCGGTATAAACCACCCCTCTTTTATGAGTTTTTTTTGTGTAATATTATTATCCAAAGAATATATCCAATCTATTAGAGGTTTCTCATTGGAATTTATTTTACATAATATAAATTGCCAGATTAATGGAACACCTTGACTGGGAAAAACCAAAGAAAGCCTAGAGTCAATTTTTAGAATCTCTTGACAAAATGTATATGGCATTACAGCAACAACAGCTTGAGTATTAAGGAGCCAATCTAATGCATTTTTGTCATCATAAATATTCTGCTGCTCTATAAGCTTATTTAAAGACATTTTTTCATCTATCTTTTCAGAAATAGAGAGTATTACTCTTGGGCTATCAGGAAGGATAATTTTTCCTTTTAAATCCTTAGAAAGAAGGAAATTCCAAGATTGTTTAGCTAGGTTTTCAATAGCAGAATTATTTTTAATAACCACGGCATAGGGTATTACACCAATAGGAAATAATTTATTTCTTATTTTTTTATCAACCGATCCTAAGAAATTCTTTGATTTATCATTTAAATTTAAAAATAATTCCTCATCTAAATCTTTGAAATCATCGAATTCTAATTTATTTATCCAACCATCATTTATTAATAAATAATCAAGCCTCTTATAATTGGAAAAATTTTTAGGATTATAGAAATTATTAAAATCAATATTTTCTTGCTTCCATATATTTGGTAAAAGATTTTTAAAAGATTTAGAAAGAAATGATTTCTGTAATCCAATAACTATATTTTTTGATTCTCTTGTGCAAGATGCCAGTAGAAAAATAAACAAGAATTTAAAGATATTTAAAAATTTTCTTCTTGAAAAATGTGGATATCTAATCATTATTTATTAACCTTCTCAATATATTGAAGTTTATTAAATTCTCTCATTTTTCTAATATTTAACTCGCACTTTGAAACTATTTTTTCATAAGTAAACCCTTTTAAATACGCGAGGAGTGACATTCCCCCGGCACCCACACCCTCTTTTACATATCCATATTCATAATCTTTTAACTCCTTATAATTGGAAGTCTTGAAATTTAAACCACTAGAGAATCCAAATAGATTTACATTATGTTTCTTTGCAATTAAAACTAGTAAATTATTCAATGAACTATCTCTAACGAGCCAATCTGTTGTAGCTAAAAATACCTTATCAACAAAATCTTGTTTATCCTTGAATTTTAAATATTCTAAAGCCAATAAAACTACAGCTATCATTTGACTACCCCCAGAAAGAATAACAGTCTGATTTACTTCTCTGGCTCCTATTAATAATCCCATAGTAAATGCTTGAAATGGATCCCCTAAAGCAGCAATAACATCTATTGAATCAAATTTTCCTTTCAAATTAGCTTTTAAAAGAGCCATAGAAATAATTTCTTTTTTTAATTCTCTTGGAGGAATTAAAAGACTACTTCCAACTAAGTGAGATACCTCTAATCCAAATGCTTCCATTATGGCTTGAGCTGTTGTTGTCCCACCAGGAACTGATTCTGATAAAAATATAGGTTGATTTGTTGCTTTGCCAATAGAAAATCCACTTTGATATAAATTTAAAACTCTTTTTTTGGATAATGATTTTCCAGATGATATACATTTAGCAGGAACACATAAATTTTTCTCAATATTAAGATGTCTAAAATAAGGTTTTTCATGAACCCCAAGAGGAATAACTATTGAATTAATTCCAATTAGATTTGCACATACATTACTAATTAAAGCAGGAGTTACACCAGCAGGGAGTAAGGGAAGTTTATAAACATTATTTTTAATAGGACCAAATAACAAAAATTCAGCGTCCGCAAGTGCAGTTGTTTTTCTAGAATTTGAATCAATTCCAGCTGCAGATATACCTTCAATTTGCGATGTATCTGTTCCTGCAATAATTAAGAAAAACCTTAATTGATCAATTTCTTTTTTTATTATTTTTATTTTTTGTAGGATAATTTTTTTATTTACCTCACTACCAAAATAATTGATATTAAAATTACTAAATTTCATTATTAGATTTTTTCTTTAGGGTTTGAAGTTAACGAAATCTTCTAGAATTAAAGGGGGCTCTGGAACTCTAGATTTCAATTTCGGAAAAACTGAATATGCGATTATATGAATAGTAAGAACATAAACTATTTCTTGGAATATAATTAATAAAATCGCGACAACTTGAATACTGAATAAAGAAGGAGTTGAAGAAATATTTAGCAAAGCACTTACTTTATCGACCAAATTGTAACTGGCCCTAGTTATTATTAACCAAAGATTTTCACCGACTAAAGTTGATAAAGCAAAAACTCTTATTCCAAAACCAATTACACCAATAATGATTCCAAGAAGCCAACTAAACCACCAACTCTTTAATTCTAACCAACACCAACCAAGCCAGAAAGCGAGCATACCATATGGGAATAAAAATAGAGGTCCTCGAATAGGGCCCATTAAAATTAAAAGGAGAAGAATTTGTATAACAATTCCATCTAAAGCCGCCTTTGAACCTCTTCTTAAATGTAATAGGATTAATGGTAAAGGTAATATTAGTCTAAGAAGTGCCCCTCCAACAGGAAGATAATAAAGGGCAATCCATAGAAGAGCAGAAAGTGATGCTAAATAAGAGGGCTCAATTATATTAAGTGCTTCTGATTTTTTAGTTAATTTCATCAACTACATTAATTAATATTCATTATTTTTATTTAATTTCTTATTAGATTGATAACGTTGAATATTTTCAATTTCAAAATTTAAATTTGAATTTCTCAAAACATTTGAAAACTTTTCTAAAGGAGAAGTTGGATCAACCTCATTTAAAATTACTGTTATTTTGTAAGATTGAGGTTTAAAAATTTTTTTCTTTTTGTTCGATTCAAATTTATAACTTTCTTTCTTATTTGGTGCAATATCTTCCGATTTAGTAATTTTCTCAATTAAAATATTTTCATCATCTCTAGAATTTCCTTTTTTTTGATAATTATCCTTATCAATTACCCTATTTTTTTTAACTAATTTATTCTTTTCAATTAACTTCTTTTTCTGATTATTTTCTTTATAGATTACTTTTTTTAAAGATTGATTTTGTGAAATATTATTTTTTTTATTATTAAAAATATTATTGTCTTTACTATCTTCTTCGATCACATCAATATTTTCAAAACTTGATTCTAAAAAGTTTCCAATTTTTCCGCCAGAACAAGACTGTAAGAGAAACAATAAAAATAATAAAACTAATTTTGTTAGTTTCTCATTCATGCGATTAAACTTGTTTTTTTGATTTCTTACTATTAGAAATTTTTTTTCGTGAAACCCTCTTTTTTTTACTTATAGAAATTTTTTTATCCTTAAATTTTTCGTCCACTAATTTCATAACTGCATCAATCTCCAATTTCTCTATATCAATATCTTTTGGCAAAGATACATTTAATTTTCCAAATTTGGCATACAATCCATAAGGACCATTAAAAATTTGAATAGAATCATTAGCATCTTTAGGTTTTCCTAGATCTCTTAAAACAATCCTTCCACCCCTTCCCAATTTAGGCATAGAAAGAATTTCAATAGCTCTATCTAAATTAACTTTAAAAACGTCATCTTCCTTTTTTAAGGACCTATTTTCAGAATCATTTTTATTTTTTATCCATCTAATATAAGGACCAAATCTCCCCCTATCAGCTTCTACAATTCCACCTTCAGGATGCTCCCCTAGAAGTCTTGGTAAACTTAACAACTCTAGTGCTTGATCTAGAGTCAAATCATCAGTTTTCAACTCTTTTGGCAAAGAGGCTCTTCTAGGTTTATTATCATTATCTTGATCTAACCCAAGCTGAACATAGGGACCATAAGGGCCAAATCTTAAAAATACTTTTTCTCCAGTCTTAGGATCTTGTCCAAGGTCAGATGGACCACTTAATATTTGATCAACCTTCTTTATATCTAAATCACCAGGAGTAATATCCATTGGTAAATTACCTTTAGCTTGGATTTGATTTCCGGAGTCGTCCAACTTTGTGCCCTCAAGCCAAGGCCCATTGGAACCAATTCTAACTACGCAAGGGAGATCATCAAAATCAACCTGCCTGTATGCTTTCCCATCAATATCTCCCTCTGTCTTTTGAACTTTTACTTCAAGCCCATTTTTTCCCTTATAAAATGTCTCCAAATATGGTAACCATTCCAAATTTCCAGATGAAATTTCATCTAAAGAGGTCTCCATTTTTGCAGTGAAAGTTGTATCCACTAAATCAGGGAAATGTTCCTCAAGCAGAGCAGTAACAGCAAAAGCTGTAAAAGTTGGAGCTAGTGAATTGGAAGAAATTTGTGCATAACCTCTGTCAACAATAGTCCCAATAATACTCGCATAAGTTGAAGGCCTCCCAATACCTTCTTTTTCTAACATTTTAACTAAAGCAGCTTCTGAATATCTGGCAGGGGGTTTTGTCTCATGTGAAATAGGTTCTGTCTTAAGAATTTTAACTTTAGATCCTTGCACTAAATTTGGAAGTATTACTTCTTGCTGTTCTAATGCGACACTAGGATCATCTGAACCCTCTACATAAGCTCTAAAAAAGCCTGGAAAATCAATAGTCTTTCCACTAGATTTAAAAACAGCTTTTCCTACATTTATTTCTGTATTTATAAGAGTTAAATTAGCATTTGCCATTTGACAAGCTACTGTTCTCTTCCAAATAAGCTCATATAGAGATAAATCTCTTCCAGATAGTTCTGTGTCTGAAGGTGTTTTAAATTTTTCGCCTGCAGGCCTTATTGCTTCATGAGCTTCCTGCGCATTAATAGCTTTGGAACTGAATTGCCTTGGGGTCTCAGATAGATATTCCTTCCCATATTTCGTTAAGACACAATCTCTTGATGCACTTATAGCTTGCTGTGAAAGATGTACTGAATCTGTTCTCATATACGTTATGAAACCTCTCTCGTACAAACCTTGAGCACATCTCATGGTCTCTCTAGCAGAAAGTCTTAATTTTCTATTTGCCTCTTGCTGTAAAGTGCTTGTAGTAAACGGGGGCACAGGTCTTCTAATAGCTGGTTTTTTCTCAATCTTTGAAACATCCCAATCTCTTCCATCAATCGATTCCAATAGCTCAAAAGCATTTTTTTTATCAAGAATCAATGAATTATTCCCCTTTTTAAGAAAACCCGTTTTTTCATCAAAATCAGATCCATTTGCTATTTTTTTTCCATCAAGGCTAAATAATTTAGCATCAAAATTAATATTATCTTTTGAGAGAATTGCTTTAAGATCCCAATAGCCAGCTTTCTTAAAAGACCTTCTTTCCCTCTCTTTCTTCACTAGTAATCTTACAGATACAGATTGAACTCTTCCCGCTGACAATCTTGGTGCAACTTTCTTCCATAACAATGGAGATAATTCATAACCAAATAGTCTATCTAATATCCGTCTTGTTTCTTGTGCTTGCACTAATTCCATATCAATCTCTCTTGTCTCATCAAGTGCTTTATTTATTGCTTTCTCTGTGATCTCATGAAAAACCATCCTTTTTGTTGGAATTTTAGGTTTAAGGATTTGCAATAAATGCCAACTTATACTTTCTCCCTCTCTATCTTCATCAGTAGCTAATAAAAGTTTTGTTGCACTTTTAAGAGCATTTTTTAATTCCTTCACAACTTTCTTTTTGTCTTTTGGGACAACATATAGGGGCTCAAAATCTTCAGTAGTATTTACACCAATCCTTGACCATTTTTCTTTTTTCAATGAAGCAGGTATTTCCCCGGCTCCCTTTGGAAGATCCCTGACATGACCCATTGAAGCTAAAACTTGAAAGTTAGGAGGTAGAAACCTCTTAATGGTTTTTGCCTTAGTAGGGCTTTCAACAATAACGAGTGTGTGTTCCAAGAAGTTCTAATAAAATTTGTTTTTTTATTCCATTAGGACATATTATGATTAATTGAATAATTTTCAAGGATTCCTCCTGTGAATTTCAATTAACCTTCTCATTAATTATAGTAGGATTAACATTAACGAAACATCACTTCAACCAAACCTTTAAATTAATTAAGTGCCTAACGAAATCTTAACAATTAATCTAAATCCTCAGGCAATAATTCCAGAGGCTTTCATTTTATTTGGAATTGTAGGTACTTTGATTGTTGATTTAGCAGGAGAAAAGACTGCTTCTAAGTGGGCCCCAATCATTTGTTATATCTCTTTAGGATCTTCTTTATTAGCTTTATCTTATCAATGGAGTAATCCAGCAGATGTTGCTTTCTTAGGATCTTTCTTATCTGATAATCTATCCTTAGCATTTAGAGCAATAATTGCTCTTTCTACACTAATTTCCCTCCTCATAAGCTGGAGATATACTGAGCAAAGTGGTAGTCCAATAGGTGAATTTGCAGCAATAGTTTTATCTGCCACACTAGGTGCAATGCTTTTGTGTGGATCTACTGACCTAGTAAGTGTTTTTATATCATTAGAAACTTTATCTGTCGCTAGTTATTTGCTTTCAGGCTACCTAAAGAGAGACCCGAGAAGCTCTGAAGCTGCATTAAAGTACTTACTCGTTGGTTCTGCTGCTGCAGCTGTATATCTTTATGGATCTTCATTACTTTACGGCTTAAGTGGCTCAACAAATTTAGCTGCTATCGGAATTCAACTCGTAGATAAACCATCTTTCATAACTTCAATAGCTTTAGTTTTTGTACTATCTACGGTTGCATTTAAAATTGCAGCTGTACCCTTTCATCAATGGACACCTGATGTCTATGAAGGATCTCCAACACCAGTTGTTGCCTTTTTGTCAGTAGGTTCAAAGACTGCAGGTTTCGCATTTGCCATAAGAATACTAATAACAACTTTTACTTCTTTTGACGACCAATGGAAATTACTTTTTACTGTCTTAGCTATCTTAAGCATGGTTCTGGGTAATGTTGTTGCTCTAGCTCAAACTTCTATGAAAAGGATGCTTGCCTATAGCTCTATAGGACAAGCTGGCTTTGTCATGATAGGGATTGTGTCTGGTACACAGGATGGTCTTTCAGCTGCAGTTCTATATCTTGCAGCCTATTTATTTATGAACTTAGGAGCTTTTTCATGCGTTATTTTATTCTCACTTAGGACAGGTTCAGATAAGATTACAGATTACTCAGGACTTTACCAAAAAGACCCCTTAATAACTCTTGGTCTTAGCATCTGTCTCCTTTCACTAGGTGGATTGCCTCCTATGTTAGGTTTCTTTGGAAAAATTTATTTATTTTTTGCAGGATGGGCTAATCATCAATATCTTTTAGTAATTATCGGTTTGGTAACTTCGGTTATATCAATCTACTATTATATATCTGTTATAAAAATGATGGTTGTAAAAGAACCGCAGGAAGCCTCTGATATCGTCAAATCATATCCTCCAACTAATTGGGATGTCGTTGGATTACCTCCTTTGAGAATTGCATTGTATACTTGCTTAGCTGTAACAGCTCTTGGTGGTATCTTATCTAATCCTCTTTTCAAATTAGCTAATACGGCAGTATCAGAAACGCCATTCTTACATGAAATTTTGGCTTCTGTCAGTCTGCCTTTGTAGAGTTAATTTATGATTTCGAAAGTAGCATCTCTTGAAAATGTATCCAAAATATATGGGAAAGATAATCTTATTGTTAAAGCCTTAGATAATGTAAGTTTAGATATTTATCAAGGTGATTATCTCGCTGTAATGGGAGCGAGTGGATCAGGGAAAAGTACTGCAATGAATATTTTAGGTTGCTTAGACAGGCCTTCAGATGGTCAATATAAATTAAATGGCAATTCTGTTGAAAATTTGTCTGATAATGACCTGGCTTCCTTGAGGAATCAAAAACTAGGATTCGTTTTTCAACAATTTCACTTGCTAGCAGATGCGACAGCTTTAGAAAATGTAATGCTGCCAATGATATATGCTGGGATAGATTCAAAGTTGAGAGAGGAAAGAGCAAAAGAGGCGCTTAATAAGGTAGGTCTCGCAGATAGAATAAGCAACAAGCCAAATCAATTATCTGGAGGCCAACAACAAAGAGTCGCGATTGCAAGAGCAATTATTAATAAACCAGCTCTTCTACTAGCTGATGAGCCCACAGGAGCTTTAGATTCAAAGACAACTGAGGATGTTTTAGATTTATTTGATGATTTACATAATTCGGGTATTACTTTGGTTTTGGTTACTCATGAAGATGAAGTAGCTAGTCGTGCAAAAAATATTGCAAAATTTAAAGATGGCAAGATTATTGAATTAATCAAAAATTAAATTCATATTTTTAATACTTTTATTTTTCTTGTGGAACATTATTAAATCACCATTCCAATCGATATATTTTATTGACCACAAAGAAGAGTCATACCCCTTTGGTAAGTATTTTTTATTAAGGAATTGGTTTGACTTTTTTATAATATTCATTTTATTACTATTGTTTTCAACTGCATTACAAATCACTTTTAGTATTTTTGAGGTCCATTTATATTTGCATAAATTCTTTCTATCAGTAGCTTCTAAGAGAGAGATACCCTCTTTTGGAGTCTTGTTGTTGAGGTTCATCCCAATTCCAACTCTTACATATAAGGTTTCGCGTCCTCTTGTAATAACTCTTGGCAAAAAACCAATGATTTTTCTAGATCCATAAAAAATATCATTTGGCCACTTCAAATCAACCTCTATTGAATTTTCTATGAACATTTCACATAATTGATTAGCAATCGAAAGAGAAAAAATTTCAGGCATAAATTTTTCGTCAAATATTGGATAAGCAGCACTGATCCAAATACCACCAAGCGGTGAAAGCCATTCCCTTCCATTTTGCCCTACTCCAGCAAATTGTTTATTCGCAATAATTGCGATTGGTTTATCAAAATTAAAATTTGATCTTTTAATGTAATTGTCTAGTTCCTTTTCAGTACTCTTGCATTTAACTTTATAATTCAAATCCCAAACAGGTGAGTCTTTAAAATCTCTTTTATAATAAAAAGCTGTTTTTGCTGCCTGACCTATGATTTTCACAAAATTTTAATAACTATACGATTTTTTTTACGTATTATATAAACAATATTTTAAGTATATTATTTATTAAGGAATTATTACTCGAAAATTTAATTGAATCAAAGGAATCCACAATCATTAAAAAAATGCTTATTAACCTTCAAAAAGTCATGGTCAGAAATTGATAATCTATTAGAACTTTCACAAAATTGGGAAATAATTGTTGGTAAAGATCTATCTAAAGAATGTAAGCCTTTGAAAATTGAAAAAGCTGTATTAACTGTAGTTGCTAATCATCCCCAATGGAGGCAAGCCTTAATTTATAACAAACATAAACTAAAAGATTCTATTGAGAGATTTGGTATCAAACTTTCAAATATAAGAATAATACAAGATTATCAATCAAATTTATTAAAAAAGGTTTCTCCCACATTTAATAAAGATTGGGATAATCATCCTAGTAGAGTAAATAACCAAGAGTTAAGAAAATGCGAATTTTGTGGCAGCCCGACTCCAAAAGGAGAAATAAAAAGATGGGGGAAATGTTCATTTTGCTGGCGAGTAAGATAATTATTTTGTTAAAAGCAAAATCCCCATTTGACTAGCGCATATAGTTTTGTATTTTACATCTTTAAAACCAATTTCTTTTGCGATGGATACTAATTTCTTTCCCTCTGGAAAAACATTTATGCTGTTTTCTATATATTTATATTCATCCCCTAAATTAAAACAAATTGCTACTGGCACAACAATTAATCTTAAATATATTTTCTGAAATATTGAAGGAAATGAATTTCTTCTAGGATGATTAAAGTCTAGGAAGCCTACTCTCCCATTTTCTTTCAGAAGGCAAAATACTTTTTTAATTCCGTTCTCTACACTATCAAGATTTCTTAATCCATAAGACATACAGATTCCATCGAATTTCTGCTGTTCATCAATTTTAAAGATATCTTTTTGCTCCCAATAAATCACATTTCTAGAAATCCTTTTAGATTTATTCCTTGCAATGTCCAAAATTTCATAAGCATTATCTACACCAAGAACAGACCCATTAGGAAAAACCTTTTTATTGATAAGAAAGGATAAATCACCTGTACCGCAACATAAATCTGCCCAAATTTCGCCATCTTTTGGTTTTAATAAGTTAATTAAATTTTTCTTCCATAAATTATGTAATCCTAAACTTAATAAATTATTTAAGAAATCATACTTAAGTGAGATCCTATTAAAGATTTTTTTTACTTTTCTAGAATTTTGTTGAGCCATCTAATCTTTTACTTTAAATAAATGAAGTTTCATCAAGAGTATTAGACTGGTCTTACAATAAGATCTTTATCAAGAAGAAAAGATTTTATTTGTTTAATTGTCAATTTTCTATCATGCAGCAAAGATGCGAGGAGTGCTGCTGAAGCTTTACCTTTTGAAAATACTTGAAATATATCTTCTAAGCTGCCGGCACCTCCTGATGCAATTACAGGGATATTTAATTCATTTGAGACAACTTCAGTTAAGTCTAAATCATATCCTTTTTGTGTACCATCTCCATCCATTGAAGTTAATAATATTTCACCAGCCCCTAGTTTCTCTACTTCCTTAGCCCAATTTATAACATCTATTCCTGTATTCTCTCTCCCTCCTTTAACATAAACTTCCCACTTATCATATTGACCAATTTTTTTTCTTGCATCAATAGCAATTACAATACATTGGTTACCAAACTTTTCTGCACTTTTAGATATTAATGATGGATTATTTACTGCTGAAGAATTCAAACTTACTTTATCTGCACCAGCTCTTAGCAATTCATTTATTGAATTTACTGAATTTATTCCGCCACCGACAGTGAAGGGTATATTTATAGATTTTGCAGTTCTAGAAACCAAGTCAATCAAAGTTTTTCTATTTTCATAAGTAGCTTTAATATCAAGAAAAACTAATTCATCAGCTCCCTCATCAGAATATCTATTTGCAAGTTCAACAGGATCCCCCGCATCCCTAAGATTTATAAAATTTACTCCTTTTACTACTCGACCATTAGCAACATCTAAGCAGGGTATTAAACGAAGAGCAACCATTTTTCAAAAATTGTCCAATTACTGTTAATGTTATATAGCTTCTATTTTAAACCGTTATGGCTGAATCCAAATTATTACCAAAAATTGGAAGTAAAATAAAAATAAATATTGATAAAGTAAAAGATAGGATACCTAACAAATTAATAACGCAAATATCAAACAATCCTAAGGCGGTAATTACAGGATATAAAATGACAGATGGTAGAAGTATCGGTTTAATAGTAAAATTCGATTCTGGTGAAAAAAATTGGTTTTTCCCAGAAGAAATCGAGAGAGGTTAGTTCAACAAGTGAATGATCCGAAACAGCTATTAGGAATAAAAGGGGCTTCCGAAACATCAAGCATATGGAAACTTCGACTCCAATTAATGAAACCCATCACATGGATACCCTTAATATGGGGTGTAATTTGCGGAGCAGCAGCCAGCGGAAACTTTATTTGGTCTTTTAATAATTTCTTGGCTTCACTCGCTTGCATGTTAATGAGTGGTCCATTACTGGCAGGCTATACTCAAACTATTAATGACTATTTTGATAGAGAAATAGATGCCATAAACGAACCTAATAGACCAATTCCATCAGGAGCTATCTCAATAAAACAGGTTAAAATACAAATTTGGGTATTACTAATATCTGGTTTAATAGTTGCATATCTTTTAGATTTATATGCAAATCATATATTCCCATCTGTTTTCTTTTTAGCTTTAGGAGGATCATTTGTTAGTTATATTTATTCGGCACCACCCTTGAAATTAAAGCAAAATGGTTGGTTGGGAAATTATGCTTTAGGTGCATCCTATATAGCTCTACCGTGGTGGGCTGGACAAGCTTTATTCGGAAAACTAACTATTGTTACTGCTCTTCTTACTCTTGCATATAGTCTTTCGGGTCTTGGTATAGCAGTTATTAACGACTTTAAAAGCGTAGAAGGCGACTCAAAATTGGGACTTAATTCATTACCTGTTATTTTTGGAATCAAAAGAGCTAGTCAAATAAGTGCAGGATTAATAGATATTTTTCAGCTCGCAATGGTCATTGTTTTAATAGTAATAGGTCAAAATTTAGCTTCAGTAATTTTAGTTTTACTTATTATTCCTCAGATTACTTTTCAAGATATGTGGTTACTAAGAGATCCCCTAAAATATGATGTTAAATATCAAGCAAGCGCACAACCTTTTTTAATAACAGGAATGTTAGTTACTGCTTTAGCTATTGGACATAGTTTTTTAATAGTGTAAGTTGCTTAAATTTAAGCAAAAAATTCTTTTGACCGCTCCTTTATTAGTAGGTGCAACTTTTTTATTATTACCATTACTTAATTTAATAAAGGATACTTTAAGTTTTAAACCCGAGAAATTACTTACTAGTGATTCATTATATTATTCTTACGAGATATACTCTTCCGACAATAAACTTATAAGTAGATTAAGTAGAAAATTCGATCTATTTGATAATAATGAAAAGATTCCAAAAGCGTTAATGTATGCATTTATTTCTGCCGAAGATAAAAGATTTATGTCTCATAATGGTTTTGATTTTAAAGGTTCAATAAGAGCATTTCGAAATAATTTCCAAAGTGGATATATTAAGGAGGGAGGGAGTACTATAACTCAACAAGTTGCAAGAATTCTCTTTTTAGATAATGAAAAAAATTTTAAAAGAAAACTAAAAGAAATATTAATCTCACTAATTTTAGATTTTAAATATGATAAAAATCAGATTCTAAAACTTTACCTAAACAATATCTACTTAGGTTCAGGAGCTTATGGAGTTAATGAAGCGGCGCAAACATATTTTGGCAAATTTATTAATCAACTAAATTTATCCGAAATTGCATTGATAGCTGGATTAGCCCCTGCGCCATCAATTTATTCTCCCTTCAATGATATAAATTTAGCTGTAAAAAAAAGAAATAGAATACTAAATACAATGTTTAAAGAGGGTTACATATCAGAAGAGGATTTTAATAGTGCTATTAAAAAAGAAATAAAATTAGGAAAAATTAATAAGGAATTAACTTTTACAAATGATGAAGTTTTAATTAATTTTATTCTTAATGAAACAAACGCAATAATGAGAACAAAAAAGGTTAATAGAGATTATAAACATATTAAAGTCAAATCTAGTATAAACTTACTTTGGCAAAATAAGGCTCAAAATCTTGCGAAATCTATAAAACCAGATGGTCTGGAAATTGCTTTAGTTACCATTGAGTCTAATAAAGGTTTAATAAGGACAATGATAAGTGGTAAAGAGCCAATATTAAATACTTTTAATAGAGCAAATTCTGCAATAAGACCATTAAGTTCAACTTTTAAAATCATCCCTTATATAGCTGCTTTTCAAGAAGGTAAGAATTTAGGAGATATTTATTA
>MDTA01093009.1_pt1 | contig 14705 bp, 15 predicted proteins | sample 811151 | NCBI WGS metagenome assembly MDTA01 (sample SAMN05326648, study PRJNA326480) | marine metagenome | isolation source: seawater | place: Indian Ocean: South | collected 2010 | reverse complement strand
TTTTCTTTTAATTGGTGGTTCAATAGGAGCTTTTATTGCTTTTAAAATCCCCATGACGGCCATGCCAGAGCTAGTTGCCGGTTTTCATAGTTTAGTTGGATTGGCGGCAGTCTTTGTTGCAATATCTGCTTTTTTAAATCCTGAAATATTTAATTTAGGAGTTCCAGGAAAAATAAAGATTGCGAGTTTAATTGAAATGTCATTAGGTGCAGCAATTGGAGCAATAACATTCACAGGTTCTATAATTGCTTTTTTAAAATTAAGAGGAATAATGTCTGGATCACCAATAACATTTAAGGGTCAGCATATCTTAAATTTAATAATAGGAATTTCAACTGTATGCTTAATTTTTTATTTATGTACGACACAATCAAGTACTGTATTTTGGATAATAATTGGAATTTCTTTATTGATAGGTATTTTATTAATTATTCCTATTGGCGGCGCAGATATGCCAGTTGTAATATCGATGCTAAATTCATATTCAGGATGGGCAGCAGCCGGAATAGGTTTTACATTAGAGAATACTGCTTTGATAATAACAGGTGCTCTAGTTGGATCTTCTGGAGCAATACTTTCTTATATAATGTGTAAGGGTATGAACCGTTCATTTTTTAACGTTATTTTGGGAGGGTGGGGAGCAACTGATCAATCATCAAGCAATAACACTAAAGAACAAAAACCAGTTAAAAATGGCAATGCTGATGATGCAGCATTTTTAATGAAAAACGCTTCTTCTGTTATAATAGTTCCTGGATATGGAATGGCAGTTGCACAGGCACAGCATGCTCTAAGAGAAATGGTAGATGCTTTAAAAAAAAATGGAGTAAAAGTTTCCTATGCTATTCATCCAGTAGCAGGTAGAATGCCAGGTCATATGAACGTATTGCTTGCTGAGGCAAATGTTCCTTACGATGAAGTATTTGAGTTAGAAGAAATTAATAATGATTTTGCAAATTGTGACGTTGCGTATGTAATAGGAGCTAATGATGTCACTAATCCAGTCGCAAAAACCGATCCTCAAAGTCCTATTTATGGAATGCCAATTTTAGATGTAGAGAAATCTAAGTCAGTTCTTTTCGTTAAAAGAAGTCTTTCACCTGGATATGCTGGTATAGATAATGATCTATTTTACAGAGATAATACTCTAATGCTTTTTGCAGATGCAAAAAAAATGACAGAAGATATAATAAAGAGTCTTTAAATTTTGACAAAAATATATTGTGATATTGCTGATATAAAATTAATTAAGCTATTTAACAAAAAGAAAATTGTTAAAGGTTTTACTACAAATCCAACTTTAATGCGTAAAGCAGGAGCAAAGAAATATGAGGAATATAGCAAAAAAATATTAAAAATTACAAAAAAACCTATATCATTTGAAGTCTTTGCTGACAGTGAACATCAAATGATCTCTCAAGGCAAAAAAATTTTTAGATGGAAAAAAAATGTTTATGTCAAAGTTCCTATTGTAAATTCTAAAGGAATTTTTATGAAAAAAGTTATTAATGAATTAAATAAATCTAAAATTAAATTAAACATAACTTCTGTTTACACATCAAATCAAACCCAGCAGATACTTAAAAATATTGATAAAAAAACAAAAGTAATTATATCTATATTTGCTGGTAGAGCAGCAGATGCAGGTAAAGATCCAATACCAGAGATTAAAAATAGTATTAAATATGCTAAAAAATATAAGAATGTAGAAATTTTATGGGCTAGTACTAGGGAACCCTACAACTATCTGCAAGCAAAACAATTAGGTTGTCATATTATTACTGCTCCACCAAAGATAATAGAAAAAATAGAAAAATTTGGTAAATCTTTTCAAAGTCTAACAAAAGAAACTGTTAAGACTTTTTTAGATGATAGTAAAAAGTCTAAATTTAATCTATGAGAAAAAACTACAATAATAAAAAAATTATAAATCAAAAAAAATTATTCAAAATTGTAAAAAATTTAAAAAAATCAAAAAAAAAAATTATAATAACAAATGGTTGCTTTGATATACTCCATCCAGGTCACGTTTCATATTTAGAAAAATCGAAAAAATTAGGAGATGTTCTTATAGTACTTTTAAATTCTGATAAAAGTATTAAAAAAAATAAAGGCAAATCAAGACCCATTAATAATTTAAATTTTAGAAAGAATGTTCTTTCAGGATTATCGTCTGTAGACTATTTAACAAGTTTTAAAGATAAGACACCAAAAAAATTATATAAGGTTTTAAAACCTGATATTCTAACGAAAGGGATGGATATGGCCAAAACCCCAATTGCAGGCTCAGAATATGTAAAAAAAAATGGAGGAAAAATAAAACTTATTAAATATGATAAAAGATTTTCAACTAGTAAAATTATAAAAAAAATAAGCGAAATTTCTAAATATTGATTTTTTTTAATGCTTTATCTATGTTATCAAGTTTACTGTTAAAACCTTTGTTTAATAATTTATTTATATTCGCCTTAGTAAAACATTGATATTTGTTTTTTAAATTTTCAGGAAAATTTATAAATTCAATCTCCCCATAACCAATTTTTTTAATAATTGATCTAGCAACATCAATAAACTTAATTGATTTACCTGTGCCTATATTAAAAATTCCAGATTGATTTTTTTTTAAAAGCCAAATTGCAATTTTATTGCAATCTTCTACGAAAATAAAATCTCTTGAATGCTCTCCTTTTTTATACCCACCATATTTTCCAAATATTTTACATTTTTTTTTTCTTTTTATATCTAAGTAAAACCTCGTTATTGGACTCATCATTTTCATTTTATGATGCTCGTTTTTTCCATAAACATTGAAAAATCTTAAACCTATTACATATTTTGATTTAATTTCACTAACGAACTTATCAATTAAAAATTTTGATTTTGCATAATAATTAATTGGTTTTTGATTTTTTGAATTCTCTTTTTTGTTGTTAGCATCCAGTCCATATATAGATGCGGAGGAAGCGTATAAAATTTTAATTTTATTTTCAATTGCATATTGAATTAATTTTTTTGAGTAAAGATAATTGTTAATATATAAGTAATTCCAATTTGCATTTGTTGTGTCTGAGCAAGCCCCATAATGAAATATACAACTTATTTGATTTTTATAATCTCCATTGATTAATTTTTTTAAAAATATTTCTTTATTTTCAATTCTTATGTATTTTAATTTATTTAAGTTTTTTTTCTTTTTTTTTGTTACTCGGTCAACTAGTAAAATATTATTTTTTTTTAAAGAATTTAAATACTCAATTAAATTACTTCCAATAAATCCACTTCCACCTGTTACTACAATCATTTAAATGTTTGATAATTAATTAATTTGATATAGATAGTTCAATGTCTGCAATATTTCAATTTTTAAATTTATTAAAAATTTATGACACTAAATTTCAAAAGATAAGAATTGGCCCCAAACACGATGGAGGATACATATTATTAAATGAATTAATCAAAAAAAAAACCTCCTTAGTTAGTCTGGGAGTTGGAAATGATATTGCTTTTGATATTGATTATTTAAAAAAAAGTGTAAACTCAAAAGCATATTTGTATGACAAGACCTCAAATATAAAATCAAAAAATAAAAACCTTTTTTTTTATAAAAAAAACGTATCTGCTTTTTCAAATAAAAAAGCAAAAAATATTGCTATAAATAATTTATTAAATAAATTTAAATATAAAATTACTTTAAAAATAGATATTGAAGGAAACGAATGGTGTCTTTTAAAACAAATAAGTAAAAAAAACTTTAAAAAAATCTCACAAATGGTTGTAGAATTTCACTTAATTCATGTTGATGCTGATAAAAAAATTTTAAGCAAAAAGTATACTCCCTATTTTACCAAATTTTATAATTATAACTATAAATCGATTAATAATGATTTATTTAAAAAATATTATCAGACACTAAAAAAATTAAATGAGTTTTTTTATATTTTTCACATACATCCTAATAACTCGTTAAAAAAAATTTATATTGAAAATTTTAATATTCCTCCTTTGCTAGAGATAAGTTTTATAAATAAAAAACACGTAAAGAAAGTGGAGCTTACAAAAAATAAATATCCTATCAAGAATCTTGATTTTCCAAATAAAATTGATAGGAGTGATATTGTAAACTTCTATCCTTTTGTAAAAAAATGAAAAATTATATAAAAACAATTTCCAATAAAATAAAAATCTTAGTTGTTGGCGACCTAATGTTGGATGAATATTTACACGGTAATGTAGAGAGAATTTCTCCAGAGGCGCCAGTTCCCATTGTAAGACTAAAAAAAAAATTTTATTCTTTAGGTGGTGCAGCAAATGTTGCAAATAACATCTCATCATTAGGTGCAAAAGCAAGTATTATTAGTATTATTGGAAAAGACAATAATTCAAAAAAAATTGACACTCTTCTTAATAAAAAAAAAATAGACAAGTCTTTTATTACAAGATCTAATAAGTTTAAAACAACCCTGAAAACAAGAATTATAAGCCAAGGACAACAAGTTCTTAGATTAGATGATGAGGAAGATACTTTCTTTAAAAAATCCCAAAAAAATAAATTGTTTAAAATTTTAAAAAATAAAATTAAAAATTTTGATTGTATAATTATAAGCGATTATGGAAAAGGAGTCTGCGATTTTGATATGATAAAAAATATTATAGAATTATCAAATAATTTTAATATTCCAGTTTTTGCTGACCCAAGAAAAAAAAATAAAAATTTTGGTATTTATAAAAATAGCTATTGCATTACACCAAATATGAATGAATTGAATTCAGTATATAAAAGTGTTGGAAATACTAGTAAAGAAATTCTACAGTGCTCAATAGATATCAAAAAAAAATATAACATAAAAAACGTTCTGGTGACGAGAGGAGAAAAAGGCATCTCATTATTAAACGATAAAAATAAATTTTATACTTTTGAATCAAGCGCAAAAGAGGTTTACGATGTATCTGGAGCGGGAGATACTATAATTGCAACCTTAGCAACATTGAACTGTACTAAAATGAATTTTATACATGCTGCACAAATTTCAAATAAGGCTGCAAGCATGACTGTTTCTTATAGGGGCACATATCAAATATCAAAAAAAGAATTGATTAAAATAATATGATAAAAGGAATAGCCGCATATCTTGAAAAGATAAATAAACCTCTTAAAATTGAAAATATTTTTGTGTCAGAGCCAGATTTTGGGCAAGTTTTAGTTAAAGTTATAAACAGCAGTATATGTGGCAGACAAATTTCAGAAATTAATGGAGCAAAGGGAAAAGATAAGTTTTTACCACATCTTTTAGGTCACGAGGGATCAGGTGAAGTTTTAAAAGTAGGTATGGGGGTTAGAAAATTTAAAAAAGGTGATAAAGTAGTTATGCACTGGAGACCAGGATCTGGCATATCTTCCAATTTTCCGTCTTACAAGAATATATATGGAAAAAAAATTGGAGGGGGGTTGATAACAACATTTAATCAATATGCACTTATATCTGAAAATAGATTAACAAAAATACCGAATAAAACTCCGTTTGACTTAGCAGCTCTTATGGGGTGCGCTACCTCTACTGCATTCAGTTTAATCAATAACGAAGCAAAAATTAAAATTGGTGAAAGTGTACTAATCATTGGAAGTGGGGGAGTAGGATTAAATTTAATATTAGCTTCCAAGCTAGTTTCCGCTTATCCTATAGTAGTAACTGACATAAATCATAAAAAGCTTAAATTAGCAAAAAAAATTGGAGCAAATCAAATAATAAATTTTGGAAATATAAAAAAATTAGATAAAAAGTTTGATGTAATTATAGATACATCAGGGAACCCGGAAGCTATAGAATATGGCTACAATGCTATATCAGATAAATATGGTAGATTAATTATGGTTGGACAGCCTCACTATAAATCAAAAATAATATTTAATAATGCTGCAAAAAATTTTACTGGTAAAAAAATAATAGACAGCCAAGGTGGTAAGTTTTATCCAGACAAAGATTTACCAAGATATATAAACTTTATACTAAATAATAAAATAAAATATAAAGAAATGATTACAAATAGGGTAAAAATTAAAGATATTAATTCTGTATTAAAAAAAATTAAATCTGGACAAATATTAGGCAAGTGTATAGTAGAATTATTTTAAAAAAATCTATGAAGCTAAACAGAAGATCAAAAAATTTAAGAATAGAAACAATCAAGCTATCAAAACCAAATGGTGGATATCACTTTGGAGGTAGTTTTTCTTGTGTAGAAATTTTAATTCAATTATATGATAAAATTCTTACTAAAGATGATATATTTATAATGAGCAAAGGTCATGGCTGTTGGCCTTTTTACGTTTTGTTAAGAGAAAGAAATTTAAAACCAATTTTAGAAGGACACCCTAAGTATGACAAAAAAAATGGAGTATATTCAACAACTGGAAGTCTGGGCCACGGTTTACCAACCGCTGCTGGAATAGCTTTTTCCAAAAAATACAAGAAAGAGAAAGGAAAGGTATATATATTAATGAGTGATGGTGAGTGCCAAGAGGGTACAACTTGGGAAGTTTTAAACTTAGCTAGGCACCATAAACTTGATAATCTTGTAGTTATTTTAGATTTGAATGGCATCCAAGGGTCAGGATTTACAAAAAAAATTTTAGAAATTAAAAATTTTGAAAAAATATGTAAAAATATTGGATGGGATACAAAAAAAATTAATGGACATGACAACGATCAAATTTTTAAAAGCCTTACTATAAATAAAAAAAACCCATATATAGTTATTGCAAAAACAATTAAAGGCAAAGGTGTAACTTTTATGGAAAATAAACCAAAATGGCATGCTAATTGGCTTGATGATCACCATGAACAGATTGCAATAAAGGAGCTAAGTAAATAATGAGAAGAGCATGGGGTGAAGCGGTATTAGAAATTGCAAAAAAAGATAAAAAAATGATAATTATCAATGGTGATGTAGAACAAGAAATATCTGAATTTAAAAAAAAATATCCAAAAAGAATTCATAATTTTGGTTTGTGCGAGCAGTCAATGATAGGAATGGCAGCTGGAATGGCAATTAATGGATTAAGACCAGTTGTTTATTCTATAACTCCTTTTTTATTAGAAAGACCTTTTGAACAAATTAAAATAGATATAGATGAACAAAACCTTCCAGTATTATTAGTGGGTTATTCTGACTATCCTAGCCATGGACCAACTCACTCTCCTTTAAATCCAGAGATCACCTGTAAAGCTTTTAAAAATATTAAATCATATTTCCCAAAAAGTTTTGCCGAAGCTAAAGAGAATATTTTATATGCATATAAATCAAAAAAACCTAGTTTTGTTAGTTTAAAAAAGGATAAATTATATAAAAAGTGAAAAACGTTTTTATTAGCGGTTCAACAAAAGGCATAGGTAAAGCTATTGCTATGAAACTTGCTCAAAAAGGATTCAAAATTTTTTTGCATGGAAGATCCAAAAAAGAATTAAAAAAAATTTTAAAATCTATTGATACAAACAATGAATTTCAAATCAAAACAATATCTGCTGATTTTTCAAAAGAATCTGATTTGAAAAAAGTAAGTAATTTTTTAAAAAAAAATTCAGTAGAAATAATTATTAATAATGCAGGGCAATATTTTAATGGTAATATTGTTAAAACCTCAACCAAGAAAATGAAAAAATTATTTCAAATAAATTTTTTTTCACATTTTTCAATAATAAAAAACTTTGTAGAATGGAAAAAGGACAATTTTATTATAATTAATATAAATTCTTTTGCAGGTAAAAATTCTTCTAAAGATGAAGTTGCCTATGCCTCAACAAAACATGCTTTATATTCTTTAAGTAAAAGTCTTAAAGCTGAGTTTTTAGGAAAAAAAGTAAAAATAATTGATTTATTTTTAGGAGCTGTAAAAACAAGGATGACTTCTAAAAGAAAAAATTTTAACAAATTAATAGATCCCAATGATATTGCTGAATTTGTTAGAGATTTGATTACAAAATATCCAACATTTCAAGTTTCTGATACCAATATTTTTAAAAATTAGAAATTAGTATTTTTTTTTATTATATCGACTACGTCATATGAATTAATATTTTCCATACATAGTTGTTTTTGTTTAATACAATTATTTTTTAAATAACATGGATAACAATCAAGATTATTAATTTTTTGAATGTGGATTGTATTATTATATGAAAGATTACTTATCATCGAAATTCCCGGATGAAGAACAAATGTTTTAAGATTGAAACAGGACGAAAAGTGAGAGTAAAAACCTTCATGAGTTAATAGAAAATTAGCCTGCAAAAACAAATAACCTAATTCTCTTAAAGAAGTTTTGGATCTTAGATCTATTACATTTTCGAATTTAAATTCACTATCCAATCCTATTTGAACCCATTTGATTTCAGGCAGATCATTTATAACTTGTTGTAATTTGCCAAGATCCCATTGTTTTAAAATACTATAATGTGATTTGCCTTGTGATTGAACTAAAGCATATTGATTTGGTAAAATAAATTTAGAACTTATTTTTTGTTGCTCGGATTTATTTATAATAAATTTATTTTTTATTTCTATTTCACTTTCATTAATAATATTTTTAAATTCACAACTCATTGCTCTTATAATATGCTGACCTTTTATTTTTCTTAAATAAGTAAAATCTCCATCTTCACTATATTTGGATCTGAATTCTTTTATTGAGCCTCCTTTAAGTTTAGTTAACAATCTAAAAAAAAAGTAACCAAAGTATTTTTTTTTGAATTTTAATAACAAAAAAATATCTTTATTATTATAAAATAATTCAGGGTAATTTACGATTAAGATAATTTTAATAAATTTATTTTTCTTTTTTAGAGAGCTTGTAAGACTAGAAATACACAATTGATCTCCAATTGATCTACCATACCTAAAAATTACCAATATTTTTATTTTGGATAACAAAAAGTTAATTAGTGAGGATAATAAATTTATCATTTACAATTATTTTTTTTTTAAATCATAATATAGCATATTCAATTTGTTAATTTCTTGGCAAATTGATTTTAATGAATTATTAATGGAAAAAGCGGATTATGATATCATGATTGATATAGAGTATATTAACCTTTTAAAAACTAAATTTAATAAAAAATGAAAAACTTTACTAAGTAAATAAAGTTTTGATTGAAAATTTATATTATTACATACTTGAGAATTTGTTATACCTTAACCATGTCAAAAATATTTTTCTTTATAATAACTATATTAAGAATTTTTAAATATTTATTAAGTAAAAAAAAAAGATATTCAAATTTATTAATTAATATTTTAATTATCAGACCAAAATCAATTTTAGAAGTTGGAGTTTACAATGGTCAAAGAGCATTGGAAATGATACAGGCAGCTAGGACGTTTAACAGTAAAATAAATTATTATGGATTTGACTTATTCGAAGATTTCCAAAAAAAAATATTAAAAAAAGAATTTAGTAAAATTCCAATCAGTAGAAAAAAAATTAATTATAAACTTTCAAATTATGGGACTATAAAACTTTACAAAGGTTACACAGAAAAAACTTTGCCAGAATTTTTAAAGAAAAAGATTTTTGTAGATTTTATTTTTATTGATGGAGGTCATTTAATTAAAACTATAGAAAAAGATTGGAAATATTGTTCAAAATTAATGGGTAGAGACTCATTAGTAATTTTTGATGATTATTACTTAGGCAATAAAAAGATTTTATCAAAATTTGGAAGTAATAAAACATATAAAAAAATTAAGACCAATATTTATCAAAAGACTCTTTTGCCTTTTGTAGATGAATTTGATAAAAAATATTATTTACAAAGAATAAAAATGTTTAAAGTTAAATTAAAGTAAAATGAATGTTCTCCATTATTAAATTAACAAAATTGATATCTCGAAAAAATCTATACAAATTAATTCAACAGGAAATAGATCTTATCAAAATTCAAAAAAAAAAGATCAAAGTCTTAAATATTGGATCAAGAGGTGATATAGAAATATTTATCAAAAAAAATAAAAATCTTAAATTAATGAGTATGGATATTTCAAAAAAAAGAAAACCAGATATTGTTTATGATATCTCAAAAAACGATGTTAAAAAAAGAATTAAATTTAATCCAGATGTTATTACTATTTTTGAAGTTTTAGAACACGTCAAAAATCCTGATAAAGCAGTTCAAAATATTTATAAAATTTTGAAGAAAAAAGATGTTTGTCTTTGCTCAGTTCCTTTTAATTTTCATATTCATGATGAACCTAATGATTTTTATAGATTTACTAATTATGGTCTAAAATACTTATTTAGAAATTTTCAACATGTTGAAATTAAAAGAAGAAATGGGTGGCTTGAGTCAATTTTTGTTAATTTTGTTAGATTGTATTTTGAGAAAAATTATTTTTCAAAGTTAATAGGATTGGGATTTACTATTTTATATTTTTTTTTTTATCCGTTGATTATAATTGTGCAAAAAATATTTATTTCTAATAAACTTACAACAGGATACTTTGTAAAAGCGATAAAATAAGAAATAAAATGTTAAAAATAAAATAAAATTATATATTTCGATTCTTGTTATTACATATACAAATTATTAAATAACCTTTATAACTTAAATATATGGAAGATTTACAAAAATATTTTGCTCCAGTAAATGAAAATAATTATGTTATAATATTTATAAGTTTAATTTTGTGTATCATCTCATCCTTCATTTTAAAAATAGTTTATGTAAATAAGTCAAATTCAATCAGTAGCAAGGTACATGTTGGTTCAATTATACCAATTTTATCATTGATTACTTTTTTAATTATTTTAGTAGTGAAGTCTTCTTTGGCTTTATCATTAGGATTAATAGGAGCTTTATCTATAGTTAGGTTCAGAACACCAATAAAGGAACCAGAGGAACTGATTTATTTATTTTTATCTATAGCGATTGGAATTGGATATGGATCTGGTCAAAATTTGATAACAATTGTTATATTTTTAGTGATCATTTTAATCATTTGGTTTTTTCTCTCTTACAGAGACGCAGAAAAAGAGAGAAATTATAATTTATTTATTGAATATGAATTAAAACAAGAACCATCAAATAAAGAAACTATCTTAAATGAAATAAATAAAATTTTTGATGATTTTCAAGTAAAAAAAATCGAGATCAATAATAATACTCTAGAAATTATGGGATCAATTACATTAAACTCCACAAAGCAGATAGATGAATTAGATAAATATTTTGATAATAAGGCAACGATATCTTTCAGCGAGAATAATGTATATTTCTAAATCATCTAATGTTTAGAAAAAAAAAAAAAAATTTAAAATTTTTAATTTTTTTATTCTCAGGTTTAATTTTTTTTTCAATTATTATTATAATTACTACTCCTAGATTAATTACTAATATCTTTACTGATCTAAGAATACAAACTTGTCAACCAAAGTTTGACACTCATGAAAAAAATTACTTTATAAAGATTAATAATTTATTAGAGGGTTTAAAACTATTTGTAGTAAAGGGTTGTAACTACCCTGAATTGAAAATTGATATCAGATTTAAAAATTTAATTGAATTAAGAAAAATCAGAAATGAAGCACTAGCAATAAATGTAATTTTAAGCGAAAAAAAAAAATATTTTCCAGCTAAAATATATTTTAATAATAAAGAGTATAGAGCAGATATTAAATTAAAAGGTGCTAGAACTGATCATATCTATCAAGATAAACAATGGAGTTTTAAGGTAAAACTTAAAGATAATAAATTTATTAATGGAATGAAAGAATTTAGTATAACAAAATTTTCATCGAGGCAATTTCCAGACTCAGTTTTCTTCTCTAGTTATTTAAAAAGATATAATTTTAAAACACCAAATTTTTTTACATTCAAAATAAAATTTAATGGAGACAACTGGGGGCCAATGCTAATAGAGGAGCACTACTCTAAATCTTATAAAGAGACTAAAAGTTTGAGAGATATACCAATTATGACTTATTCTGATGGAAGTTCTCTAGAGATAATTTCTGCGTATGAGAGTATTTTTAATAAAGATTTTCCAAATCATGTAGAAGAATTTTTAGGGTTAATAAACCATAAAAGAAAAATACTTACGCAGGCTTTTAATTTAAAAAGATATATTAAAAAAAATGATATTAATTCTTTTAATCTAATTTCTTTTGCGAAAACCATACATGAAGTTTCCCTTACAGACAAAAATAAATTTGAAAATAATTTTGAGAAATTTTTAGATGTAGATCAAATGGCTTTACTGATTGCGCATAATTTAATTTGGGGAGAAGCACACTCATTAGGAGACGATAATTTTAGAATTTATGTAGATCCATTTAGTGAAAAAATTAAATATATTCCCACAGATCATATGGCAGATATGGTTGAAGTTGGAGATTTAAACTCCGTAATTCAATTATTAAATAGCTTCCATCATTTTTCCTTGTTACTTAATAATTTAGAGTTAAGAAAAAAATATCTCAATTATTTAAATCTTTTAGAACAAGACTTAACATATCAAAATCAATTGATAAATAATATCTGCCTTAAATACATTAACTATTGTAAAAATAGAGTAAAAATTGAAAATGCGAAAAAAAATATAAATTTCCTTAAAGAATATGAAATTAAAATTTTTCAAAAAAATAAAAAAAGAATTTTTGATTTATCAAAATTTTCACCTAGTGAAATATTGTCACTTAAAAAAACATATAATCAATTTGATTACCAAGATCTAAGTGTAAGAGTCTTTGAGGATGGAACTTTAGAAATATACAATTTAACACCATTCAATATTATAATTGAAGAAATTAATGTAGTGGATGATTATAAAATATTAGGAAAAAAGTGTAATAATCACAATTTTAAAATTAAAAAAAAGATCATCAAATCTTTGGAAGAGAAATTTAACAAAATATCAATTAATTTAAATAATAAATTTTGTATAATGCAAAAAGTAACTATCCAAACGAATTCAAATAATGTAAGAAAAAATATTTCTACTTATGTAGAGTCATCAAATTATAAATCAGAAAATTATAATACAAATGATCCAGAAAAAATTTTGCCTTTATTTGAGATAAAAAATAATGAAATTATTGTTAATTCTGGAAAAATTATAATAGAGGAGCCAATAGTAATTAGAAATAAAGACTTTCTTATTAAAAAAGGTGTTGAATTAGTTTTCAAAAAAAAAGCATATATTTATATTTCGGAAGGGAATCTTAAAATTATGGGAACAAAAAATTATCCTGTTACTTTAAAATCTTTTGAAGATATTTGGGGAGGCATCTACGTTGCTAACTCAAAGAAATCATTCATAAACTATGCCAATATATTTAATACTGATTATTTCAATCATAAGAATATTATGCTTACAGGGGGTGTGAATTTTTATAATTCTAATATAGATATATTTAATTCAAACTTAATAAGCTCAAAGGCTGAAGATAGCATAAACTTCGTTAATTCTAATTTTAATTTTAATTCAACTTCAATATCTAATACATTCTCAGATGGTATAGATAGTGATTTTTCATCTGGAGAAATTGTACAGTCCAAATTTGAAAATATAACGGGAGATGGGATTGATTTATCTGGATCAAATATTTTGATTAAAAACACATCATTAAGTCTAATAGGTGATAAAGCAATTTCTATTGGAGAAAAAAGTAATGTAAAAGTCCAAAACTTGAATATTTCTAATTCAAGATATGGAATTGCAAATAAAGATGAAAGTAAATTACAAGGTGATAGTATAAAAATTCTTAATTCAACAGATTATGATATTTTAGCATTTACAAAAAAACCTTACTATTCCTACTCAACTCTCAAATTAGATGATGTAGAATATGATATTAAAAAGTCTTTAATTCAAACAGGACATCAAGGCAAGATAAATAATTTAAATCTAAACACGCAAAATATTGATGTAAAATCATTATATGAATAACAGAAGATTTGAACTTAAATTTCCAATTCACAAATCTACAAATTTTGTCTTTCATACATGGATAAAATCATTTGTTAAAATGAGAGAAATTTATGATAAAAGGATAATAAATAGTATTTATTATGATAGTAATAATAAATCCTCAGCAAGAGACAATTTAGGTGGGTTTTCAAATAGGTCTAAATTTAGATTAAGATGGTATGGGGAGGGTGATTTAATTTCAAAATGTTTTTTAGAAATTAAGACAAAAAAAGGAAGAGTTGGTAAAAAAATTAATATTCCTACAGATAAGTATATTTATCAGTTAGATATAAAAAATATCTTTAATTTAAAAAATTCTCATTTTACTGAGGAAAAAAAAAAAGAAGTTTTATCTTTTTTGGGTAATGCAATTTTAAGACCATCAGTAAAAATTTCATATCTTAGAAGTTATTATATGATAGATAACCAGATAAGAGTTACTTACGATAAGAATATTACTTACGAAAATTTTACTTTTAAATTAAAAAGAAAAAGATGAATTCGATGTTTGCGAGTTTAAATTTTTAGAAAAAGATTATGAATATTTTTATAGTTTAATTAAATCTTTACCATTAACAAATAAAAGGTTTAGTAAATATCTAAGAGGTTTGGCTCACTATCATGAGGCAGTATATTTTTGAAACTGGTTGCGGGGGACGGATTTGAACCGCCGACCTCAAGGTTATGAGCCTTGCGAGCTACCAGGCTGCTCCACCCCGCGTTATTAAAATCTATTTCTTAGC
>MDTA01069797.1_pt1 | contig 14705 bp, 16 predicted proteins | sample 811151 | NCBI WGS metagenome assembly MDTA01 (sample SAMN05326648, study PRJNA326480) | marine metagenome | isolation source: seawater | place: Indian Ocean: South | collected 2010 | reverse complement strand
TATTATTAGTATTGCTATAATTCTTCATTATAGTATAAACCAGTTTTTATAAATAATTAATTTTACTAATTAAACACATTAAATATGGCTTTTTACGAGAACACAATTATTGCTAAACAAGATTTAGCTGAAAGTGAATTAAAAACTATCAAAGATAAATATAATGAAATTATCAATACCTCATCAGGAAAAGTAGTAAAAATAGAAGAATGGGGACTTCTTAACCTGGCAAATAAAATTAAGAAATATAAGAAAGGTTTTTACATTCATTACAAATTTGAAGGAAATAACAAAACACTAAATGAAATAGAAAAAAAAATTAAAATTGATAGATCAATTATAAGACATCTGACTGTGAAGTATAAAAAATTAGATATAAAAAATGAATTTTTTAAAAAAGATAAATAAAAATGAAAAAAAAAAATAAAAAATTTCAGCGGAAAAGCTCCAGTTCTCTAAATAAACTTAGCTTATTTCAAAAAAATGATAACAAGTTCTCAAAACAATGTCCGCTATCAATTAAGAATGCGCCTATAGTTGACTACAAAAATATAGGTTTGTTGAAAAAATATGTATCAGATAATGGTAAAATTATATCCTCAAAAATTACATCGGTATCGTTTAGTAAGCAAAAAAAACTTACCAAAGAAATAAAAAAAGCTAAAATTTTAGGGCTAATTTAAATGGAAATAATTTTATTGGAAAATATTATTAACCTTGGAAATATTGGGGACAAAGTAACCGTAAAAAATGGTTATGGAAGAAACTATCTTTTGAAACAAGGTAAGGCATTAAGGTTTAATAAAGAAAACTTAGAAATAATAAAAAAAAGAAAAGATGAATTAAATAAAAAAAATAATGAAATCAAAAATGAGTTTAAGGAAAAAGCAAAACTGGTGAACAACAAAACTTTCTCATTTAATAAAGAAAGTAAAGAAAATGGTGACTTGTACGGATCTATAAAACCCAAAGAAATTGCAAATTTAATTAACGAAAAAACAAAAGCCAAGGTCAATCCTTCTCAAATAATTATTAAAGATAATCTTAACAAAATTGGTTTATTTAAAGTTGAAATTCATTTTCATTCTGAAGTTAAAGCCCAGATCTCTATTAAAATAGACAAAATTCAATCCAAATAACTTTTCCACAGTTTTAAAAAAAAAGTGTGTAACTTTTTCCTTTAAAGAGTCCTTAGTTCTCATAATATGTATTAGTGGAAGAAATAAAACCTATACAAAAAAACCAAGAAAATAAACAACCATCAAATATAGAAGCCGAACAAGCTCTCTTGGGTTCAATATTAGTAAATAATGATATTATTGATGAAGTCGCCACAACAATAAATCCTAATGTTTTTTATGATCCTGCTCATGTCAAAATTTATGAGGTAATTGAAAATTTAAATAATAAAGGAATGATAGCAAATCCAATTACGCTAAAAAATTTTTTTGAAAAAGATAATATGTTAAATGAGGTAGGAGGAACAGAATATTTAGTAAAACTAACTAGATTTTCAGGATCTGTAAAGCAGGCAATCGATTATGCAAAAATTATACATGAAATGTATCTTAGAAGAGAATTGGTTTTAATTTCGGATAAGTTAACAAGTGATACTTTGAATGCAAATTCCCAAGAGCAAAATGCTGAAAATATAATAGAAGATACAGAAAGATCATTGTTTGATCTAGCTGAGAGAGGAACATTCTCACAATCATTTTTAAAATTCAATCAGGCCCTAGATCAAACAATAGAGATGGCTACTAAAGCAATGCAAAATGATCAGGGAATTGTTGGAGTTCCTACAGGCTTAACAGAGTTAGATGAGAAGCTAGGTGGTCTTCATAAGTCTGACTTAGTTATTTTAGCAGGAAGACCTTCGATGGGAAAAACTGCTTTAGCTACAAACATTGCTTACAATGCTGCCCAAAATATTTTAAAAAGACAGGAAAAATAATCTATTGCTTTTTTTTCTTTAGAAATGTCCTCAGAACAATTATCTACTAGAATTTTATCTGAGCAAGCTAGAATTAAGTCGGATGATATAAGACGTGGTAAAGTAACTGAGGAGGAAATAAATAGATATATTGAAACTTCGAGAAATATTTATAACTTACCTTTGTATATTGATGAAACACCAGCTATAACTATTGCAACACTGAGTAATAGAGCAAGAAGAATTAAAAGATTGTTTGGCTTAAGTTTAGTTGTTGTAGACTATATACAATTGATGAGATCAAGTTCTAATAAAAATGAGGGACGTGTTCAAGAAGTTTCCGAAATTACACAAGGACTAAAAGCATTAGCAAAAGAACTTTCAGTACCGGTTTTAGCATTATCTCAATTATCTAGAGCGGTTGAACAAAGAGATGATAAACAACCACAATTAGGAGATTTGAGGGAATCTGGATCTATTGAACAAGATGCAGACGTTGTAATGTTCGTATATAGGGAGGCGTACTATTTAGAGAGAAAACAACCAAAATTAGGATCCATAGAACATGCCGAATGGCAATCTAAAATGAACGATGTGAATGGTTTAGCAGATATAATTTTAGGTAAACAAAGACATGGTCCAACTGGATTAGTTAAAGTAGAGTTTGAGGGAATTTATACGAAATTCAAAGATTTGAGCAAAAATTAGGCTTAATTTTTTCTTTAGTTATAACAAAATTAAGATATATCTGAAATATATCGATGTGGTCTTATATTTATAAAAAAACAGTTATCGATTTTTCAAAATTAACCCTTTTATTATTAGCAGTAATAATAATTTTCTCTTTATATCATGCTAGGAATTTCAATTTAGATGCATCTTCTGATGCTCTATTATTAGAGGGTGATAAAGACTTAAAATATTTAAGAGAAGTTAATGAAAGATACGGAAGTAAAGATTTTTTAGTCATGACATATACACCTGTATCTAGCTTCACTGAAAAAGAAACTATTCTAAACTTGCAACTCTTAAAATCAAAAATAGAAAAATTAACATGGGTAGATAGTGTAATTACGGTAATTGATGTTCCTCTATTAAAAAGCACTGATGAGGGACTAATGGAAAGATTAAAAAATTATAAAACATTAGCTTATCCAGAGATTGATAGAATAAGAGGTTTTGAGGAAATCGTTAATAGCCCAATATATAAAAATTACGTAATTAGCGAAGATGGAAAAACGTCTGGGATAATTGTTTATTTAAAAAAAGATGAGAGACTAGCGGAATACATCAAAATAAAAGACAAATATTTTAATCAACTTGAAGATACCGGTTTAACGAAAGAAGAAAAAATTAATTATAAAAGTTTTCTTAAAGAATATGAAAATTACAAAAATCTTTATAACACAAGAAATCATCAAAATATAAATGAGATAAGGGAAGTTATTAATAAATATGGGGAAAATGCTAAAATCAATTTAGGTGGTATTCCAATGATTGCGGATGACATGATGAGTTTTATCAAAAGTGATATTATAGTGTTTGGTATTGGAGTTTTTATATTTATTGTAATTACGTTATGGCTTATTTTTAGAAACATAAAATGGGTGATTATGCCTCTTCTTGGTTGTTCAGTTTCAGTAATTATAATGATTGGTATGTTAGGATTAACAGGATGGAAAGTAACCGTTATTTCATCAAATTTTATTGCTTTAATGTTAATTTTGAATATGGCGATGAATATTCATGTAACTGTGAGATATTTACAACTTAGAAAGGAGTTTCCGGAATTAACAAAAGAACAAGCTGTCTTAGAGGCTAGTAAAAAAATGATGCTTCCAATACTTTACACTGTGCTTACAACTATATGTGCTTTTTTATCATTAATTTTTAGTGGGATAAAACCGATTATAGATTTTGGTTGGATGATGACTCTAGGATTGATAGTTTCACTGGTTGTAACATTTTTGCTTTTACCTTCGCTTCTTAATATTTTTTCAACAGATAGTGTGATAAAAGTAAAGGACACTGAAAAATCTCTCATTACCTCGATACTAGGAGCAATTGCGAAAAAAAATAATATCCTGATTTTTGGTACAACAATTCTTATATTTTTTTTAAGTATAATTGGTATTACAAAATTAGAGGTGGAAAATAGTTTTATAAATTATTTTGATAAAGAAACAGAAATTTACAAGGGAATGAAAAAAATTGATGATGATCTTGGAGGGACAACTCCCCTTAATATAATTTTAAAGTTTCCACCAAAGATAATCGAATCTAAAGATGATGATAATGAATTCTCAGAATGGGATGAGGATATTGATACAAACGAGCAAAAATCAAAATATTGGTTCACAAGAGATAAGATGGATAAAATTTTGAAAGTTCATGATTATTTGGATTCTTTGCCAGAGATTGGAAAGGTTTTATCGTTTGGATCTATTTTGAGAGTAGCTGAAGATCTAAATAAAAAGGAATTACAAAGTTTAGAAATTGCAGTTTTATATAGTAAAATTCCAGATGAAATAAAAAAAGAGATAATTTTACCTTATATTTCTGTAGAAAAAGATGAAGCAAGGATAAATGTTAGAATAAAAGACTCTTTAGAAGATCTTAAGCGAAATGATTTAATTAACAGAATTAATATAGAGCTTAACACAAAGTTAGGTTTTGAAAAAGAGGAATATAGATTAGCTGGGGTTCTAATTTTGTTTAATAATTTATTACAGAGTCTTTTCAAATCTCAAATTTTAACTTTAGGAATTGTAATTGTAGGAATTTTTGGAATGTTTTTTATTTTATTTAGAAATTTATCTTTATCATTAATAGGTATAGTGCCCAATTTCATCGCTGCTCTTTTTATTCTAGGTATTATTGGATTAAAAGAAATTCCACTAGACATGATGACTATAACAATTGCAGCGATCACAATAGGAATAGCAGTTGATAATAGTATTCACTACATTTACAGGTTTAAAGAGGAATTTAAAAAAATTAAAAATTATAACAAAACTTTAGATAGATGTCATAGCACAGTAGGTATCGCTATCTTAAATACTTCAATTACAATTGTGTTTGGATTTTCTATTTTAGTTTTGTCAAATTTTATACCTACAATATATTTTGGTATTTTTACCGGGATTGCAATGTTATTAGCAATGATTTCTGTTTTAACTTTACTTCCAAAGCTTTTATTAATTTATAAACCCTTCGGTGAAGAAAATAGAAATTTGTAATGGTGGAAAGCTTTAAAAATTTAACAACTTCAATAAATGTATTTGATATTATTTTTATCTTAATATTAATATATTTTGTTGTTCAATGTTTTTTAAATGGTTTTTCTCTAAGTTTAATTTCATTCATGAAATGGGTTGTCTCTACAATTGTAACTATAATTCTAGTTCCAAAATTACGACCGCCAGTTTCTAATTATATTGAGTCAGATTTTATAAATAACATTGGACTTGGTGCTGCAATTTTTATATTTACGCTTTTTTTAACTATAGTAATTAGTAAAGCGCTTGGAAGGGCTATTACTTGGACTGGTGTTGGTTCAATCGATAAATCATTTGGCCTAATATTTGGTTTTTTTAAAGGGTATGTCGTATCAGTGTGTATATTTTCTATATCAAATTGGTTTTATCCATATCAGAATTGGGGTATATCAGCTGAAGATGCTTTTTCTTTTAATTTAATAAATACAGGTAGTGAAATATTAATAGAAGAATTTCCTTCTAGTGAAGATTTCATTGATACGAAAGAGAAAATTGAAAAAATTTAATAAAGATAAACTTAGAGAAGAATGTGGTATTTTTGGAATATCAAATCATAGTGATGCCTCTGCATTAGTTGCCCTAGGTCTGCATGCATTACAACATAGAGGTCAAGAAGGTTGTGGAATTGTCTCATTCGATGGAAAAAATTATCACTCTGAAAAGAGGCAAGGATTAGTTGGAGATCACTTTACAAATCAAGATACTTTAAAAAAACTCACTGGAAATTTTGCAATAGGACATAACAGATACTCTACTACTGGTGAGACTTCACTTAGAAACATTCAACCTTTTTTTGCAGATCTACATATGGGAGGCTTAAGTATAGCTCATAATGGTAATTTGACTAATGCTTTGCTTTTACGAAAGTCTTTGGTTAAAGATGGAGCTATATTTAGAACCACTAGCGACACTGAAACTATTGTACAATTAATTGCTAAATCAAAAAGAGAAAAATTTTTGGATAAATTGATAGATGCACTTTTTCAGATTCAAGGGGGTTACTCTTTAGTTTTAATGACTAATAAAAAATTAGTTGGAGTTAGAGATCCACTTGGTATCAGACCATTAGTAATAGGAAAATTAAATAATGCCTACATCTTTGCATCTGAAACCTGTGCTCTTGATATTGTTGGTGCAAAATTTATTAGAGAAGTAGATAATGGTGAAATAATAATTATAGAAGACAGTAAACTTAAAAGCGTCAAGCCATTTCCACCTCAAAAATCAAGGCCATGCGTGTTTGAATATATTTATTTTGCTCGACCTGATAGTTTAATAAATGGAAAGTGTGCTTATGAATATAGAAAAAATTTAGGTTTAGAACTTGCTAAAGAAACAAGCATAAAAGCCGATTTAGTTATACCTGTTCCTGATTCAGGAGTTCCAGCAGCTATTGGATTTGCTGAACAGTCTAATATTAAATTTGAGCTTGGATTAATTAGAAATCATTATGTTGGAAGAACATTTATAGAGCCAACTCAAAATATAAGAAGTTTAGGCGTCAAACTCAAATTAAGTTCAACAAAAACTATTGTTAAAAATAAATCAATAATTTTAATTGATGACTCTTTAGTAAGAGGTACTACTTGTCATAAAATTGTTAAAATGCTTTATGAGTCAGGAGCAAGAGAAGTTCATGTTAGAATTGCTTGCCCTGAAATTAAATATCCTGATTTTTATGGAGTTGATATGCCTACCAAAGAGGAATTACTCGCTTTTAAAAAAAATAATAAAGAGATGTGTGATTACATAAAAGCAAAAAGTCTTCAATTTTTAAGTTTAGATGGACTTTACCGAGCACTTTCAGGAGAAAAAAGAAATCAAAATTATCCTCAATATAGTGATCATTATTTTACTGGAGAGTACCCTATAAAACCCACAGATAATTTAGAAGGATTCAAAATTAAACAGTTATCTCTTTTAAGCGGTAAATCTACAAATTAGTCAATCACGATCAATCGATTGTTGCTACCTAAATATATCATTGTGCCATTAATAAAAATCGGATTAGAAATTATTTTTTTTTTTAGTTTCTGTATATCGTTAATTTCACCACGAACATTAAATTTTACGATATAAGAATTTAATAAATAAATATATATTTCATTATTAACAAGTCTTATCAATTTAATATTCAAATTGTTTTTTTTTATTTTTAGGAAATTAGCAACTTTCTCATTAATGTCGTAAGAGTAAATAACGTTTCCATTAGTAGCATCTACACACAAAAGAAGATTGGTGCTTGTTACAACAAAAATTTGACTGCCTGAAATTATAGGCTCTATTTTTCCAGATAATGGAATATTCAATATAGAGGAACCATCTTTACTATTTATTAAATATAATCTTTTGTTAGTAAGAATTAACAATTTATTTGAATAAAATTTAACAGTTTGTGCTTCAAATAAGTTACTAAGATCTAATTCTAAAGACTCATTAAGATTTAAAACCCAATTTATTTTTAGGCTATTTAGATTTATAGAGTAAAGGGATCCAAAGATATTTAAAAAAAATAAATTTTCTGAACCTATCGACAAATTGTTTTGAAAATTATTTTTTATGAGAACTTCTTCAGTAGGTATACGCTTCAAAATGGCTCCATCCAATTTATTCACAAAAATTAAATTATTATTTTGATCAGCAAATATTATTTTGTCTTTAGTTAATTTAATATTTGATCTTAAGGGAATTTTATTATTTTTCGCCCATATAATTTTATTTTTAATAAAGTCAATTGCATAAAAATAACCAATATTGTCGGTTACAAAAATTTTGTTATCCTCTATAATTATATTAAGTTTTTTTTCAATATTTTTAAATTTTTTTTTATAAAAGTTAAATTTTCCCACTATTTTTTTTTCTTCTAAAGAATAAATTAAGATATTTCCTTTATAATCGCTTATAAAAACAAAATTCTTATCAAAGAAGATTTGTTCACTAGATGAATTTCTCGAAAGTTTTTTACTTGTTGTTAATATCTTATTTTTATCGTTATATTTATAATTTAAATAATTATTATTTTCATTGTAAAAAGCTTCTAACCATTTTGTTGAATTTATAATTGGACTTAAATTGAATTTATAATTTTTATCTAGATCTACAATCTTGTTAAAAGTCTTGTTAGAATTAATTGTAATTTTTGAGAAATCTTTAAAAACATCATTATTAACACCTCTATTTTCTTTAGAATTATCTTTCCAAATTCCAGACTTTTTATCAAAAGAACAATTTGTAAAAAAAACAAAAAAAATTAAAAATAAAAATAATTTCATTTACAATTATTATTGTTCAATTAAATCTTTGGCTATATTTTTAAGTTCAGAATTTGAGTCTATTAAATTTTGAAGCAATTTATTCCCCTCATCTAATTTAGAAATCTTTATTAAAAATAAAGCTTTCTTAAAATCAAATAAATCTTTTTGTTTTTTTGATTTATTAATTTTTTCAATAATTTCAAAATACTCTAAAATTTTATTATTATCTTTAACAATATCTTTTTCAAGTAGTGTTTGAAGAGCTAACATTGAGTAAAATTTATTTTTACTAAAAATAATTTCTTCGTAAAGTTTTCTAGATTGTTCTAATTCATTTGAAACCATTAATAATCCTGCTTCAATATATTTTTCAGAGATTAATTCGTTTTTTTTTGTATTATTTACTTTAAGAAAAATTATTAAACTAATTATTATTAGGAAAATTATAAAAAAGTAAATAAATTTAATTTTATTTTTATTTAAAAATAAAATCATTTTTTCTCTGTTTACACTTTTATTTTCTAAATTATCATCCATTTAAAAAGTTTTTTTGTGTTGGAAATTTTTTTGATTTTACTTCTCTAGTATATTTTTTTACAGCATTTTCAATAATTCTGTTTAGTGCTACATATTTTTTTACAAATTTTGGATAGAAACCGCTTAAACCTAACATATCGTCTGTAACAAGAATTTGACCATCACAATTCAAGGATGAACCAATGCCTATTGTTGGAATTTTAATTCTTGCTGTAATTTTTTTAGAAGCTTTAGGTGCCAAACATTCTAATACAATTGAAAATGCTCCTGCTTTTTCAATCAACTCTGCTTCTTTAACAAGCTTTGTGATTTTTTTTTCAGTGTTGCCCTCTATTTTAAAAATTTTTTTAAATTGTGGTGTATATCCTATATGTCCCATTACAGGTATGTTTGAATTAACTAATGCTTTTATAATATCAAAATTATTTTTATTGCTCTCCAATTTAACAGCATCACATTTAGTTAATTTCATAATTTTTTTTGCATTTTTTTTAGCAATACTTTTATTTTTATATGTGCCTTTTGGCATATCAACCACCAGTAAAGATTTTTTAACTCCTTTTCTAACACTCTGAGTATGTTGAATTATATTATTTAAAGTAATCTTATGTGTATTTTTAAAACCATACAAAACATTTGCCATTGAATCCCCTACTAAAATTATATCACAGTGCTTATCTAAAATTTTAGCAATATTTTTAGAGTAAGCTGTCAAACAAACAATTGGAGATTTTTTTTTTCTACTTAGAATATTTTTTATTTTTATATTCATTATGTTAACTATTCTAATTCGATTGTGCTTGGTGGCTTAGAGCTTATATCATACACAACTCTATTTATACCCTTAACATTATTTACGATTTTATTTGAAATCTTATCTAAAAACCCTTTAGGAAAACTAAAATAATCTGCTGTCATGCCATCTTCAGAAATTACTGCTCTTAATAGACACATATATTCATAAGTTCTAGAGTCACCCATTACACCAACAGTCTTCACAGGCAATAGTGCTGCGTAGGCCTGCCAGATTTTGTGGTATAAATTATTTCTATATAATTCACTTATAAAAATTTGATCAGCTTCTTGAAGTATTTTGATTTTGTCTGAATTAATTTTTCCTATTATTCTAATAGCTAAACCCGGGCCAGGAAAAGGATGTCTACCTGTTATATTCTTTTTTAAACCTAAAGAATTTCCCAGAATTCTAACTTCGTCTTTAAAAAAGTCTTTTAAAGGTTCTATTAATTTTAAATTCATCTTTTTTGGTAATCCTCCAACATTATGATGAGATTTAATCTTTGAAGTTTTACTTCCAGTAAAAGATCTGCTCTCAATTATATCAGGATAAAGTGTTCCTTGCGCAAGATATTTTACATTTTTAAATTTTTTTGACTCTTTCTCAAATATTTTTATGAATAAATTACCTATAATTTTTCTCTTTTTTTCTGGGTTTGAAACATCTTTAAGTTTTTTTAAAAAGATTTTTGAGGCATTAATCAATTTTAAATTTAATTTATATTTGTTTTTAAAAATTTTGTAGGTATATTTAAACTCATTCTTTCTCATTAATCCAGTATCAACCATAATACAAATTAAGTTTTTTTTAATAGCTTTATTAATAAGAATTGCAACAACACTGCTATCAACTCCACCAGATAATGCGCATATAACTTTATCATTTTTAACAACTTTTTTTATTTCTTGAATGAGTTTATTTTTTTGCAAAACAACATTCCATTTTTTTTTGATTTTGCATATTAAAAATAAAAAATTTTTTAATAATTGTTTACCATTATCTGTATGTGTGACTTCCGGGTGAAATTGAACTCCGAAAATATTTTTTTTTTTATTTTCAATAATTGTGAGATTAGAATTTTTAGTGTAAGCAACTGATTGAAAATTTTTTGGGAGTTTCACAACAGCATCTTCGTGGCTCATCCAAACAGCAGATTTAGAATTAAAAAAATTTTTTGTAAGTAGAGAACTTTTTTTCTTATAAATAAACGCCCTTCCGAATTCTCGTCTTTTTTTTGAAGATTTAATTTTTCCACCGTATAATTTAGCAATTAGTTGTAAGCCATAGCAGATGCCTAAAATTGGAATTTTTTTTTCAAAAATACTTTTAGGTATGCTCTGAAAATTTTTTTTTGTTACTGTTGAAGGCCCGCCTGATAATATAATTCCTCTAATATTATTGTAATATTTTAAATTTTTAATCTTCTTTGGTGTAATTATCTCAGAATATACCCCTAAATCTCTTACACGTCTTGCTATCAACTTAGTTACTTGTGATCCAAAATCAATTATTAATATTATTTCCTTATTATATTGAAATCGCATTTATTTTTTAGATAAATTTTCAATTTCTTTTTGAAGTTTTTGGCCTTCATCGCAAAGGTTAACACATATATCTATCAATCTTCTATTTAATTCTTCACTTTTTTTATAATCTGAAGACTCCAACTTTAATTTAGCTAATTGATATATTGCTTCTTCATTTTTTGGATTAAGTAAAATTACTGTTTTCAGATTCTGTTCTTGTAAATTTTTTTTATCAAGATTTTTAAATATTTTTGATAAGTATAAATACGATTGTTCACTTTTTGGATTAAAAACAATATCTTGCTCAAATTTAAACTTTGCTTCGTCAAATTTTTTGTTGTTAAAAAGATTAAGACCGTCTTGAAAAAATTGTGATTTTGCAAATAAGTTATTAGATAAAAGCACAATTAGTGTTATTAAAGTAAAATATTTATATTTCATAATTTATAATTAATTGATTTTTGCGTCATTTCTACACTATGCACCATACTTTCATAGAATCCAGCTTTTGTAATTTTAATAAATTTGGCATTTTTTGTTATATGGAATAATTTCTTAGCTCCAATATACCCCATAGAGGAGCGTAAACCCCCTTTTAATTGAAAGATAATTTTTGAAACATTTCCTTTAAATTCTACTCTTCCCTCTACCCCTTCAGGTACAAATTTCGATTTATCTTTAAAATTTCTTTGAAAGTATCTATTTGCTGAACCAGAAGACATCGCGCCTATAGATCCCATCCCTCTGTATTGCTTATAAAATTTACCTTTTACTCTAAACTTTTTTCCAGGACTTTCTTCTGTTCCAGCGAAAATTGATCCCATCATTATAGCATCCGCCCCTGCTGCCAAAGCTTTAGCTAAATCCACAGAAAATTTAATTCCACCGTCTGAAATTATTTTTATACCTTTATTCTTTAAAACTTTTTTAACTTCCATTATTGCCGAGATCTGAGGAACACCAATTCCGGCAACCATTCGTGTAGTACAAATTGATCCAGGTCCGATTCCAACTTTAATTATATCTGCTCCTGAGTTATATAATTTTTTAGCTGCCTCTCCAGTAGCAATATTTCCAACACAAACAGGTATTTTACCAACGATTCTTTTTAATTTTGACAATGTTTTAAGAACTTTTTCGCTATGTCCGTGAGCCGTATCTATTACAATTAAATCGCAGCCATTATTTATTAATGATTTGGTTCTTTCGAAATCTTCATTATTAGTTCCTACTGCTGCACCAACAACTAATTTTTTTTTCTTCACCTTTGATATTTCTTTTGTTTGATCATTAATGCTTAAATTTCTGTGAATTGTTCCTAGTCCTCCTTCTTTTGCCATTGCAATTGCCATTTTTGATTCAGTCACAGTATCCATTGCTGACGAAATAAATGGTGCTTTTAATATAATTTGATCTGTTAATCTTAACGAGAGATCTGTTTGAGAAGGTAATACATTTGAGAACTGCGGTAGCAGCAAAACATCATCAAAGGTTAAAGATTCTTTTATTGTTCCCATATAAACTTATATACAATTATTTAAATTTATAAAGTCTTTAAAATCTTACAATGTAAATAAGTCTCTTTAGAATCAGTTTTGCTAGATTGAGGTTTAAAAAAACTTACCTCTTTAAATATGGTTTTTGCCAAATTTTTGACTTCTATAAAGTCTTCTCCCATAAATAATTTTGATACAAATACGCCCTCAGGTTTAAGAAGTTTTGACGATAATTCTAATACTTCTGCGCATAATTGATTTGTTCTAATAGAATCGAGGGATTTGCTGCCAGTTGTGTTTGCAGCCATATCAGATGCTACGACTTCTATCTTTCTGCCAAAAAAGGCCTCAATTTTTTCTCTCATCTTGTGATTAAAAATATCACAATTAATAAAATTAACATTTTTAATTGGAAGCATAGGTTTTATATCGACTGATAAAATTTTTCCTTTAGTTATAATTTTACTTGCTACCTGAGCCCATCCTCCGGGACTTGACCCTAAATCTAATAAATTGGTATTTTTTTTAATGAATCTAAATTTGTCATTGAGTTCAATTAATTTAAAAGATGCTCTAGATCTGTAACCTAAAATTTTTGATTTTTTAAAAAACTGATCTCGCCGTTGTTTAATTTTCCAAGAATTAGTTTTTTTTGCTTTTTTAGATTTTTTCATTACAAAATATCTTCATGGTCTTCATCAGATATTTTAGAGGAAAATTTATTTTTTTGTTTTTTGAATAAATAGATACTAATTGGTAATGAAAAAAAATATAAGCAACCAAAAATTAAAAGGGTTTCAAAGGTGTAGAATAGCAATGCAATAAAGGTAATTCCAATAGTAAGCAGTAAAAAAATTGAAGTTTTTGAAGATATAGATATTTTTTTTAGTGAGAGAGTGGGTACTTTGCTCACTAGAAGTAAAGCTATTAAAATAGTGATGTAAGGAGTTAAGATGCTTATATTAAAATTAAAATCAAGATCACTTAATTCATAAATCAATGGCATTAAAATTAAAATACCTCCTGCAGGAGATGGTATTCCTTCAAAAAAATTGTTTTTCCAGTCTTCACTTTCCTCTAATTTGGTTAAATTAAATCTTGCTAATCTTAATACACAACAAACTGAGTAAATCAACGCGATAGCCCAACCTAGTTTTCCATAATTATTTAGTTCCCAAAAATATAAAATCAAAACTGGCGCGATACCAAAACTTACGAAATCAGTAAGCGAGTCCAATTCTTTCCCAAATTCAGAGGTACCTTTAATTAGTCTTGCTACTCTTCCATCTAATGCATCCAAAATTGCTGCAAAAAGTATAAGGGTTACAGCTAGTCCAAAATTTCCATCAATTGAGAATTTAATTGAGCTTATTCCTAGACATACTCCTCCTAAAGTTAGAATGTTAGGTAAAAGGTATCTTGTTTTTCTTGAAGAAACTAATTTAAATTTTTTATTTTGATCCATTATTCCGAAGCAATTAAGCTTTCCCCAGCTATTACATTTTGTCCTAATTTAGCAAGTACTTTTTTATTTTTAAAATAAATATCTACTCTACTTCCGAACCTTATCATACCAATTCTTTCACCTTGTTTAAGCTCTTGTCCTTGTTCAACCTCACAAACAATTCGTCTCGCTATCAATCCAGCTATTTGCACAACAATTATTTCTTCATTATTTTTATTTGATTTTATCTTGTAATAATTTCTTTCATTTTCTTCGCTAGCTTTATCTAGAGAAGCATTTAAAAATTTACCAGGCTTATAATAAATTTCCTCGATCTTACCACTAGTAGGTATTCTATTTACATGACAATTAAAAACATTCATAAATATACTTACTCTTGTATATGTGGTATTTTCCAATCTTAGTTCCTCTGGTCCAGAT
>MDTA01159731.1_pt1 | contig 14715 bp, 12 predicted proteins | sample 811151 | NCBI WGS metagenome assembly MDTA01 (sample SAMN05326648, study PRJNA326480) | marine metagenome | isolation source: seawater | place: Indian Ocean: South | collected 2010 | reverse complement strand
CAGAAATTAAAGATGCTGTATCTTATTTAAGAATTATTAATCAAAAATTTGATGATCTTGCACTAGAAAGAGTTATTGGATCTCCAAAAAGAGGGGTAGGAGAAAGCACTCTTAATCAAATATATACATTTGGTAAAAATAATAATCTGTGTCTTGAAGATTCAATTATAAAAATTCTTGAGAAAGGTGACTTTAAGCCAAAAATAAAAACAATACTTAAAGAATTAATAAATATGATTAATAAATGGCGTAAAGATTCTTTGAAGATGAAACATTATGATCTTCTTAAACAAGTTCTGGATGAATCAGGATACTCTTTAATGCTCAAGAATAAAAAAGATTTAGAGAATGAAAATAGATTAGAAAATTTAAAAGAGTTGCTCAGAGCAATGCAAGATTATGATAACCTACAAAGTTTCCTTGAACATGTTGCATTAGCAACCTCAATAGATCAAGAATGGGATGGAGCAAAAGTAAATCTAATGACAATGCATGCTGCTAAAGGTCTTGAATTTGAAGTTGTTTTTTTACCAGGTTGGGAAGAGGGTTTGTTTCCGCATCAAAAATCTTTGGAGGAAAAAGGCGACTTCGCATTAGAGGAAGAAAGAAGATTAGCTTATGTAGGAATTACTAGAGCAAAAAAAGAGGCATATTTATCCTTTGCTATGAAAAGAGCTTATCATGGTGACTGGATGGATGCACTTCCATCAAGATTTATCAATGAGATACCAGGAGATAGCGTTGAAAAAAATGAAATAGAAATTGGCGATAACGACGATTTTGAGTTTAATCAAGACAATTCAATTGAATTTGATGAAGAATATCGAAGTCCAGGTTGGGACAGATATAAAAAAAATAAACTGCTTAAATGGAAAAAATAAAAAAATTAAAACAACAGCTTAAGAAAGAAAAAATAGACGGTTATCTTATCCCAAAAAACGATGAATTTTTTGGTGAATATGTACCTTCATATAATGATAGACTTAATTACATTTCTGATTTTACAGGCTCATACGGTTTTTCAATTATTTTGAAAAACAAAAATTATTTATTTGTAGATGGCAGATATACTTTGCAAGCAAGTAGACAAAGTGGACGTTTTTTTGAAATAGCTACTTTTCCTAAATCAATGCCCTCAAATGTTCTCAAGGGTAAAAAATTTTTAATTGGTTATGATCCAAAACTTTTTACAAAAAAAACATTAAAAATTTTTTTTGGTAAAAATAAATTTGTCTTTATTCCCTTAAAAAACAATCTAATTGATCAAATTTGGAAAAGAAAAGTTTTTATAAGTGAAAAAAAATTTTATTGCTTACCTAATAATGCTGTTGGAGAAAATTATAAATCAAAAATTAACAAAGTGGTGAAATTTTTAAAGAGAGTAGGTGCTGATTATCAATTTGTTTCAGCAAGTGAAAATAATGCATGGTTACTCAACATTAGGGGAGCGGATACAAAATATAGTCCAATTCCCAACAGTTACGCCTTAATTGATAAAAATAGTAATATAAAGTTCTTTTGTAATTTAAATAAAATTTCTTTATCTTTGCGAAGAAGATTAAAAAAAATTGAATTTCACAGAATTGATAGTATTAAAGAAATTCTTTCAAAAATTAAACAGAAAAAATTTATATTAGATGAAAATTCTTGCTCTATTTATTTTGAGAAAATTATCTTAAAAAATAATAAAATTGTGGGTCAAAATGATCCTATTTACAATTTTAAAGCTATTAAAAATAAAAGAGAGATAGAAAATATTAAATTAGCTCATCTATATGATGGTTCTGCTCTTACAAAATACCTTTTTTGGGTAAAGAAAAATTTTAATATTAAAAAGATTACAGAAATTAGTGCTTCAAAAAAACTTCTAGAATTTAGAAAGAAAAATAAAAATTTCAAATTTGCAAGTTTTCCAACTATATCAGGAACTGGCCCTAATGGTGCAATAGTTCATTATAAAGCAACTAAGGAAACAAATAGAGTATTAAAAAAAGGTGATATTTATTTAGTAGACTCAGGAGGTCAATATGAGTTTGGCACTACAGATGTAACTAGAACTATCTCTTTAAAAAACACAAGCGCAAGAGTAAAGAATATTTTTACTCGAGTTTTAAAAGGTCATATAGCTGTTGCTAATTTTAAATTGAAAAATGAAACTTCAGGCTCAAAAATTGACATTGAAGCAAGAAGATATTTAAGACAAATCGGTTTAAATTACTCACACGGAACTGGGCACGGAGTTGGATATTTTTTAAATGTACATGAAGGACCACATTCAATCTCTAAAAATAATAAAATTAGATTTAAAACAGGAATGATAGTTTCAAATGAACCGGGATATTATGAAAAAAATAAATTTGGAATAAGAATAGAAAATTTAATTTACGTCAAAAGGAAGAATAAACAAAATTTATTTGAAAATTTGACTTTAGCCCCTATTGATAAAGAATTAATAAACGAAAATATACTCAGCAAAAAAGAAAAGGATTGGTTAAATAATTATCATAAAACTGTTTATAATAATTTAAAAAAAACTATGAGTGAATTTGAGATTAATGAACTTGAAAAAGCATGCTCAGCTATTTAAAATTTTATTCCAATCACTTTCATTTATAATCTTAATATTCATTTTCTTTGCTTGATCGATTTTTCTTTTTGTTGGCTTTGAATCGCCGACTATCAAAAAGTCTAGTTTTTTAGATAAAGACCCCATCACTTTACCTCCATTAATTTCTGCTATTGATTTCGCCTCTGATCTGCTCATTTTTTTAAAGCCACCTGTAAACATTAATTTTTTGTTAGCAAATTTACCTTTCTTATTTTTAGGTGAATAATTTATTACATTAAGTTGATCAATTAGATCGGTTGTTATTTGTCTGTTTATCATTTTTGAAAAGAAATTCTCAATAGAGTCAATTTGAGTTCTTCCTATGCCATCTAACTCTACTAGATTACTTAGTATTTGCCTCCTTTTTTTGTCGTCAAACAAATTTGAAAATTCTTCAATTCTTATAAAAAAAGCAGCTAAAGTTTTTGCATTTTCTTGACCTATATGTCTAATTCCAATTGAATAGATAAATTTATCTAAATTTATATTTTTTGATTTTGTTATTGCTTTTTTTAAGTTTGAAATAGATAAATTACCCCATCCCTCAAGTTTCAGTATTTTTTTAAACTGCAATTTAAAAATATCGGAAGGTTCTTTTATAAAATTCAAATCCCAAAATTGATCAACTACTTTTTTTCCAAAACCGTCAATATTCAAAGCTTCTTTTGAAACTAGATGTTTTAGTTTTTCTTTAGCAATAAATTTACACTCATATCCTTTAATGCATCTTCTCACCGCATCTTTTTTTTTTGTATTTTTGCTCAACTCTTTTTTAGTCTCTGCGCCACATAGACATTTTGAAGGAAATACAAACTTTTTGTTTTTTTCAGTTCTTTTTGATTTATCTACAGAAACAACTTGGGGTATTACATCGCCTGCTCTTTGGATATTTACGGTATCGCCTATTCTTATGTCCTTTCTCTGGATTTCTTCTTCGTTGTGAAGTGTCGCATTTGATACTACTACACCACCAACATTTACTGGCTCTACTTTGGCAACAGGAGTAATTGCCCCTGTTCTTCCTACTTGTATAACAATATCTTTTATTTTTGTTACAGCTTTTTCAGCTGAAAATTTATAAGCTATCGCCCATCTAGGTGAATTAGAGGTGTTTCCAAGCCTTTTTTGTAAATTTAAATCGTTTACTTTAAAAACAAGACCATCGATATCATAATTTAAAGAAGATCTTAAACTATCAATTTTCTTATGCTGTTTTTCAATTTCATTTATCCCTTTAACATTTTTTACTAGTGGGTTGACTACAAATCCCCATTTTTTTATTTTTTCTAAAAATTCTGATTGATTAGAAAAGGTCATTGGTTCAATAGCTCCAAAACCATAAGCAAAATACTTCAAAGGAATCTTAGAGGTTTCTTTTGGATCTTTCTGTCTTAAACTTCCGCCTGCAGCATTTCTAGGATTAGCAAAATCATCTGTTAAATTTTTAAAATCATCTTTTCCAATATATATTTCACAACGAATTTCTAATAAATTGGGTACATTACTTGAAGAAATTTTTTTAGGTATTCTGGAAATAGTTTTTAGGTTATCCAATATATCCTCTCCAACTTCTCCATCCCCTCTGGATAATCCTTTTATAAGATTTCCTTTTTCATAAATAAGAGTTGCTGATATACCATCAATTTTTGGCTCAGAAATTAATTCGAGGTTAGGATTGTCGAAATTTAAAAAGTTGTTGATTTTTTTTAAATATTCTTGCATATCACTTTTGTCAAATGCGTTTGATAAAGAAAGCATAGGACTTAGATGTTTGATCTTTTTAAATTTATTTGAGGGTGAAAATCCAACGCTATTTTCAAAAAGACCCAACTCTTTGAGAAAATTAAATTTTTTTTCTAATGTAATAATGTCCTTTCTTAAATTATCGTATTCTGCATCAGAAATTTTTGGATTATCGTATTTGAAATAATATTCATTATATTTTTTTACTAAATTTACTTTCTTTTTGTAATCTGCAATAATTTTGTTTTTACTGTTCATGATCTTATCTAATTTTTTTTAAAATTTTTTTTAAAAAACCTTTGTCTTTTTGAGATTTCAAAAAACTATCATTTTTTACCTCATAATCCTTATTTAAAATCTTATATGATTTTTCAAACCACTCGCTTGAGTTATAATTATAACCTAAAATATTCGCATATTTTTTTGCCTCCTCTTCCAAACCCAAATAATAATTTATTTCTACTAGTCTATGTAATGCTTCCTCAATAAATATCGTTTGATCGTAATCTTTAACAATTATTTTCAATCTATTAATTGCAGGTATCCATTTTTTTGTAGAAATATAGAATCTTGCAACAAATAGCTCTTTTGCAGCTAATTGATTTTGTATCAAATCTTTTTTAAATCCCAGATCAATCGCATATTCTGTATTAGGAAAAGTACTAAGAAAAAAATCTATTTTATTGTTAGCTTTAATAAGGGGTTCTAAATCTTTTTTTTCATCAGAAATTTGTTCAAAATAAATAACTGCAATTAAATAATGTGCATAAATTACAAATTTATCTGATGGATATTTTTTTAAGTATCTTTCTAAATTTTCAATAGCTTCTGTATAAAAATTTATTCCATAGAGAGAGAAGCTTGCCATAATTGCTGATTTTGCTGCAAGGTCTACATTATTAAAATTATTTTCAGCTTCTGAAAATTTTTTACTTGCATAAAAAAAATCATTTTTCTCAAACGCGTCCATCGCATCTTTATAGATAACATAAGGATTTACTTTGACAGATGGCTCATATACCACTTTTTTATCTTTTGAGCAGGAAAGGATAATCAAAGTAAATAGTAATGCTAATGAAAGTCTAAATCTCATATATTAAATTAATATCAGATTAGATAAAAAATAATAAGATTTATATTTGTTGCCTATGCGTTAACAGCAATTTTTGTTGATTGAACAGACTTAATTTTTTCAGAAATCAACAATTCTTTAACTTCAACGTACTCAAAAGCAGATTTAATTTTTAATAATTTTCTCAAAAACTTATTTGTTAATTCATGCCCCCCTTGGTGACACTTAACATTTCCCAAAATTCTAAACCCGGAAAGCATGAAGTCCCCAGCTAAATCTAAAATTTTATGATTAACAAATTCATTGTCATTTCTTAATCCATTTTTGTTCAATATTTTGTCTTTATCTACAACTAAGGCATTTTCTAAAGTCCCACCTTTTGCTAAACCCATTTTTTTTATTTTTTCAATATCTTCGTATAAACAAAAAGTTCTTGAATTTATAACTTCGTCAAGCTCATTATTTTGGAAATTTATTTTATTTTTTTGTTTTCCTATAATTTTATTTTTGTAATCTAATTCAAATTGAACTTCTAATGAAGAATTGCCTTTTTCTATTGAAATTTTTCTTTCACCGTCCATTAACTCAACTTTATCTAAAATTCTTAAGTATTTTCTTTTTTTTTCTAATTCTTTTAAATTTTGTTTTTTTATTTCGTTAATAAAAATAGCTGCTGAACCATCCATTATTGGAACTTCTTCGTTATCAATTTCGACTATAGCGTTATCGACTCCAGCAATGTAAAATGCAGCAATCAAATGTTCCACTGTTGAAACTTTTGTTCCAAACTTGTTTTCTAATGTCGTACAAAGTTTAGCTGATGAAACATTGTCATAATTTGCGAAAATTTGGTTATTTTTTTCTAGATCTATCCTTTTAAAAACAATGCCTTGATTGGCAACTCCAGGTAAAATTTTAAGAGTAGACTTTTTACCTGTGTGTAGTCCTATACCCTTCAAAGTTATAGGTTCAGAGAGTGTTTGCTGATAAATTTCTAACATGCCGACTTTATAACTAAAAATTTTGATTAAATTAAAACAACAAATGTTTCTAAAAATAACAGACTCAGTCAGAGAAAAGATCAAAAAAACGTCTAATTAACGACTTTCTCTCTTGGACGATCGGAATAGCTTCTCTTTTCCACCCATATTGAACAAGATTATAGGCGTTTTCATAAATTTCATCTTCGATGGGATTTTTAATAAAATTTAATTCATAATTTTTGTTTGAAAAAACATTTTTATATATAGTTTTGAAACTTTTTTGACTTGCGTTATCGTGAATTTTTAAAAAAATTTTGAGATTTCTTTTTAAAAAACTTTTTACATTTATATTTTTTAGTAAAGTTATTTCTGCAATTTCTTGAAGTCGAGCATTTGCAATATCTTGAATAATTTGTTTTTTTATTTTCCTAAAATTCTGATCTTCAAAAAATTCCTTTTCAACAAAACTATCGTCTTTAAAATTTTTTGAAAAATCTGAATTTATTAAAATATTTCTTACAATTTGTTTGTTTAAAGCGACCACTTTTGAAATATCGTTTATAATTAAATTTGAACCAAAATTAAATTTTTGAAAAAACCTTAATGTTGAATTTTCAAAAAAAGATATGTTTATATAGTTTTCATAAATTTCAACCTTAAAAAAATTATCTACATCCAAGTTATCATTAATAATTTTTGTGCCTAATATAAAGTTCTTAGAAATTATTTTTTTTATTCTCAAATTACATTTATCAAATACATTTTTCAAATTTTTATAATCATTACCATTAATTAAAAAAAAGGATAATTCATGTGAGTAGAACTCCCCGAAAAGCCCTATTGGTAAATTATTAATTTTTTTTTTGTCTAATAGAAAATTAGAATTAAATATATGAAGAATTACTTTTTCTTTTTCAGTTTCAAGAATCTTTGTTTTAAGATCGTTAATAATATATGTGACATTATCTTTACCTAGCTGTGAACCATTTAGTTTTTTAAATCCTGTAAAATTAATTAACGAACAATTAAAATTATCTATTATTAAAATCACTTCTTTGAAAATACAGCCTATCTCCTTTTCAATAAGATAAATATTTTCTTTTAAAATTTTCATTAATAAATTAAAATCATTAAATCTTTTATTATCAATTTCAACCTGCGGAACTTTTTTAGAGTAAATCAAAGTAAAATGATCGTTTTCATTTTTGTTCCCTACTACAAAAATAAAATCAAAATTATTTATTTCAATAAATAGGATTGGAGAATTGTTTGACATTACTTATTTTAAAATAAGTTGATCTTTTATTCTATAATCAAAAATTTTATATTTTGTAGAGTTGACTTGATCTTTTAAGAGCATAAAATTTAAAAGACTTTTGTCATAATCATTAATCGGTAACTTTATCAATTGATTCTCTTCTGTTAACAGATCCCACCTTTTTGACTCAAATAAATAAAATTTTTTTATCTTGTTAATTGGAAAATTTATGCTTCTTAAATTGTAGTGAAATTTTGAGAAATTTTCTTCATCACCAAAAACGATAGGTAGATCTGCAAATATCTTGAATTCAAGAAAATCAATTAAATCACCATTCATTGTGAAATATTTTTTTTCTTTTAAATGTTGAATTATAGCAATAGGTTTTTTTTCATTAATTTTTATTTTAATTTTATTAGGATAAACTTTTTTAATTTGATAGCTTTCTATAAATTGAATTTCTTTAAGACTTTTTTCTATATTTTTTTTATCTAAAAAAAATATGTTTGTTTCATATAAAAAAGATAATTTAGTCTTTATGTTTTCATCTTTAATGATTTCATTATTCTCAATAATGATGTCTTGAATATTGAATTTTTTAATATTGTTATCAAATTTTACATGATAAGTGCTAAAAAGTATTAATAGTATCGAAGCGATAAAGAATCGTTTTTTCATCTACGAATGCTTGCGTTGAGTAAAATTTTTTCTATTAAGTTAGGAAAAGTTATACCGCAATAACGAGCTATTTCCGGTACAAGAGAAAGGTCAGTCATCCCTGGTTGAGTATTAATTTCTAGTAAATAAAACTTATTTTTGAAAAATTTAAAATCTGCTCTAGTCACGCCTTTACAATCTAGAGCATTGTGAGCTTTTAATGCAATTTTAAGGACTTTTTTGTAATTATTTCTTTTTAAGTTTGCTGGCATGATATGTTGAGTTTTAGCCGATCTATTATATTTTGCTTTATAATCATAAAATGATCTTTTAGGAATTAATTCGATAGCTCCTAAAGCTTTCTTATTTAAAACAGCTGCCTGAATTTCTTGGCCTCCAATATACTCTTCAAATATGAGTTGCTCATATTTTTTAAACAAGTATCGAGCTGATTTATAAAGATATTTTGAATTTTTTATAATTTTTACTCCTAAACTTGATCCTTCATTTACTGGCTTTAGAACAATTGGAAATTTAATTTTTTTTTTAAATATTAATTTTTTTAAAAGGTTAAAATTATAATTATTTTTATTTATAGAAAAATATTTCGGGGTTAAAATTTTATTTTTTGTAAATATTTCTTTAGATATAATTTTATTCATAGCGTTGTATGAACTTATAACTCCAGAGTGGGTATAAGGAATTCCTAGATACTCGAAATAACTTTGGGCTATACCATCTTCACCATCCCTCCCATGTAATGCATTAAAAATTACATCTATTTTTTGTGTATTAATTAAATTTAGATTTTTGTATTTTGGATCAAATTTTAGTACAGAATAATTTTTTTTTTTTAAAGCTTTAATGCATGCCTTGCCACTATCAAGGCTTACAGATCTTTCACCTGACGTCCCACCAAAGACGACGGCTACCCTTTTATATTTCTTTTTTTTCACCTTCTATTTTAATCTCTAATTCAAGATTAACTCCTGTTTTTTTAAATACAGTTTGTTTTACTTTATTAATTAGTTTTTCAATATCAGATGATTTTGCATTTCCGTTATTTACAAAAAAATTGCAATGTTTCTTTGAAATAACTGCATCTCCCTCATGAAATTTATCACAACCTGTTTCCTTAATTATCTGCCATGCTTTTTTTTCATTATTAAGGTTTTTGAAAGTGCTTCCACAAGTTTTTATTTGACTTGGTTGAGATAATTTTTTCTTTTTAATCATATGGAGTTGTCTTTCCTCGACAATATCTTTATCAGTAACTTCGCCTTTTAATTTAACGGATATGATGATTAAATTTCTAGATAAATTTGTTCCCCTATAAAAAAAACTTATTTCATTCCTGCTTATTTCCTTTTCTTTCATATCTTTAGTGTCAATAACTTTTATAGAACTTAAAACTTTTGAAATGTCATTACCATAACAACCGCTATTCATTATCACTGCTCCTCCTATAGAGCCTGGAATACAAGAGAGAAATTCAAGATTACCAATTCCACTGTCTTTTGCAAAATTTGAAATTTTTCGATCAAGTGCTCCAGCACCTGCCTCTATAGTATCTTTATTTATTAAATTAATTTTTGAAAAGTTAGAACCAAGTTTTACAACTACTCCTTTTATCCCATAATCTCTTATAAGCGTGTTTGAGCCAGCTCCAAGAATAGTTAATTTAAATTTGTCATTCTTTACTTCATTTAAAAACTCAATTAATTGATTTTTATTTTCTGGTTTAAAAAATAATTCAGCTGGTCCACCTAGGTTAAACCAGCTGTATTTTGAAAGATTTTCATTTGACGAAATATTCTTACTAAATTTTTTTATTAATACCTGTTTCATAATTGTAGAGATCTTTTGAGTTCTCTCATATATTTTGAAATTGATCCAGCTCCCATACCAATTATAATTTCGTTATTAGTTAAATTTTTTTTAAAATATTTTTCTATTTCGTTATAATTTTGAATAATTATCACACGAGTTTTCGACAATTTAACAATCAATTTTGCAAAATCAAAAGTATTATATTTTAAATTTCTTTTTTCTCCAGCAGCATACAAAGGGCATAATAGGACTAAATTGGTATCCACGAAGGATTTGGCAAATTCCTTTTTTAAAGAAAGCACCCTTGAGTATCGATGAGGCTCAAAAACAGATGTAATTTTCTTGTCTTGATGAACATTTTTAACTCCCTCCAAAATAGATTTTATTTCAGTTGGATGATGAGCATAATCGTCATAAAAATCATTATTATTTTTACTAAATATTTTTGTCATTCTTCTTTGAACTCCAGAAAATTTTTTTAATGATTTTTTTATTATGTTTTGATTAACACCAAGATTTAAGCAAACGGCTATTGCTGCAGTAGCATTTAATATATTATGCTTCCCTAACAATTTTAATTGAATATTTTTTATTTTTTTAATTTTTTTTTAATGTCCTTATATCTTAAATCAAATACTGAATAATCAATTTTATATCTTAAATTAGAAATATGGTAATGAGAATTTTTATTTTCACCATAGGTAAGTATATTCTTATTTTTAATTTTTTTTAATATTTTTTTTATATTTTGATTATCTTTGCAAACTATTGATTTACCTGTAGGAGGGGTTTTTTCTATAAACTTTATAAAAGAATTTTCCAAATTCTTGTAATTTTTATAATAATCAATATGCTCATAGTCGATATTTGTTACAACAGAATAATTTATTGGTAATTTTAGAAAACTACCATCAGACTCGTCTGCTTCTAAAATAGCCCAATCACCTTTACCAAGTTTAGCGTTGCTGTTAAAAGAATTTATTACACCCCCATTTATTATTGTAGGATCTAGTTTTTGATCTGAGAGTATTTTTGAGACTAATGAAGTTGTTGTTGTTTTCCCGTGAGACCCAGTAATTATAATATTTTTCTTTAAGGAAACGACATCTGCCATTACATCTGCTCTTGAATAAATTGGTATTTTTTTTGTCTGAGCGTACTTTATTTCACTGTTATTATTTTTAATTGCAGACGACCTAACAAGTATTGTGGAACTTTTAACATTTTTTTTTGAATGACCAATAAAAACTTTAATTCCAGCTTTTATGCAAGAAACTATATTTTTATTTTTGTTCTGGTCGCTTCCTTGAACTTTGAATCCCATATTTTTCATAATTTGTGCTAAACCACTCATACCTATTCCACCTATACCAACAAAATGGATAATTTCTTTTTGACCTAAGTTAATTTTTTTCATTAATAATTTTTGTTAGTTCTTTATTAATATTTTCATAAACATTTTTGTCAGAATATTGATTGAAATTTTGTTTAAGCTTTTTCAATTTTGAACTGTCTTCATAAATTTCCTTAATAAGGTATAAAAGTTTGTCATTCAAATCTTTTTCTTCTATTAAAAAAGCAAAATTCTTTTTTTGATAATATATTGCATTTTTTAGTTGATGATCATCTGCTGAAGAAGGAAGAGGCACTGAGATAAATGGCACTTTTGAATTGCTCAATTCAGCTAACATACTTGAACCAGATCTAGTGATTGCAAAATTTACTTTAGAAAAGTAATTAATAAGATTATTGCTAAAGTTAAAAGTCTCAAATTCAATTGAATTCTTTTCATAAAACAATTTTAGATTTTCATTTTGACTTGATAAACAATGTTGATAAATTTTGAGCGGTATTCCCAAATTTGCACAATTTTTGAAAATATTTGGAAGAATTTCTGCAAATATTTTTGCAGCTTGGCTTCCCCCTAATACTAATATATTTATCTTTTTTGTCTGATCTTCAATAATATTTTTTTTTGGAAATTCAATTATTTCTTTTTTAATTATATTTCCTATTTCAATAATCTTATGATGATATTTTGGTGGAACACCTTCAAGTTCTTTTGTTGAAACAAAAATTTTTTTACAAAATGGTAATAAATATTTATTTGCTTTCCCTATTACTAAATTATTTTCATAAACTATAAATTTTACTTTTAAAATACTTGCGGCAATACAAATAGGAAAAGAGGCATAGCCTCCCATGCCAAAAATAATTTTTGGTTTTTTTATGATTAAAATAATTATCGATTTAAGTATTGAATAAAAAATTACAATAGAAGAAAAAAATATTGTAAAAATATTTGTAGTTAATAATGGTGATGATGACATTATAGACGTTTTTAAATTTCTATTTTTTTCTAAATATTTAGATCCCCTTTTATCCGATATCAATTCCACGTTATAGTTTGTTTCAATCAAATGCTTAGCTAAATTATATCCCGGAAATACATGCCCCCCAGTCCCGCCAACAGCTATTAAAGCTTTAATTTTTTCACTCATAAAGATAGGTTTTATTTTTTGTAAAATTTAAAATTACTCCTGCAAGAATCGAGCTTCCAATTAATGAAGAGCCACCATAACTTAGAAAAGGTAAAGTCATTCCAGTTGAAGGGATCAAATTAGTATTTACACCAACGTGAATAAATGTCTGAAATACTAAAAGTGATGCTAAACCGCATAATGAAACTTTTATTGATTTATCTTCTTGATTAATACAATTTTTTATTATTCTAAATGAAATATACAAGAAAATTAATATAATTAAGACTGAAATAATTGAGCCAAATTCTTCTGAAATTATTGCTATAATATAATCAGTGTGTGCTTCGGGAACTCTATCTTTCAAAATTCCTTCTCCCATTCCTTGTCCTTTTAACCCACCTAATTTGATTGAGTTTAGTGCTGAAGAAGATTGAAACGCATCTCCTTTAGATGGGTCAAGGAAAGTTATTAAGCGATTTATTATGTAACCAAATTTTTCTGGCATAAAAAAAAGTAAAGAACTCATTGTAATTATAAAGATAGAAATAAAACAAAAAATAAATAGTAAGCTTACTCCTGAAATAAATACTATGGCTAACCAGCATAGAACTAACAAAATTGATTGTCCAAGATCTGGTTGATTGATTAATAAAGTAATTACTAATAATAATAATAAGAAACTATAAAAATATTTTATTTGAGGATTTTGAAATTTTTCTGTAGTTAAAATTTTTACCGAAGCAAGTATAAAAAAAGGCTTTAAAACCTCAATCGGTTGTAACCTTAAAAAATAAAAATCTAACCACCTTTTCGATCCTTTAACCTCTACTCCAATTAATGGAACTAATACTAAAAGAATGAAAGACGCTACAAATGAAGGAATAATAAATTTTTTTAAAAGCGGAGTATCAATAACTGAAATTAAGATCATTATTATAAAAGCTATAAAGGTAAAAATAAGATGCTTTGAGAAAAAGAAATAATAATCTTTGTTTAATCTTTCTCCAGCTAATGAGGATGTTGAGGAAAACGAAAAAAATAAACCTAAAACGAATAAAATAATAAAGCTGAAAAAAATTTTTTTTTCTATATTTCTCCAATAATTAGTAATTTTAATTTTATATGTATTTTCTTGCATAAAATTTACATAACTTTTTAAATTCGTCACCTCTTCTCTCAAAATTTAAATATTGATCATACGATGCAGAGGCTGGGCTAAGCAAAATTATATTATTTTTTTTCTTTAACTTTTTAATGTCTTTAAAGATTTGATATATTGAATTTTTCAGATTTCCTGCCACAAAATAAGGTAAATTATTTTGTAATTTCTTCTTAAAAAAATTAATATTTTTTCCTATTATATAAGACTTAATAATATTTTTTTTCAAATTTTTTAAGATAAATTTATCATTTTTTTTTGGAAGACCGCCAACTATCCAATATATATTTTTTGTATTTTCTAAAGCGTACTTTGTTGATTGAAATGTTGTTGCTTTAGAGTCATTAATGAAAGTACAATTTTTCTTTTTTAAAAAAATTTCATACCTGTGAGGTAAACCAGAAAACGAGCTTAAACATTTTAAAAAAGATTTCTTACTTATTTTGAAAAGTTTTGATAATTCAAGAGCATAAGACATATTTTCGTCGTTTATTTTTAACCTAAGATAATAATTTCTAATCTTTGATTTAATTTTTTGATAATCATTAAATTTAGGGATTATTAATTTACCTTGCAGTTTTCTTTTTTTGTATTGGTATTCTAAATTTTTGTTTATTAAAGAGTATTGATTTTTTTTTTGGTTTTGAAAAATTTTAAATTTAGAGTCTATATAATTTTTCATATTTCCATGCCAATCTAAATGATCATTGGTGATGTTAAGTAATAAAGCATAATCAGGTTGAAGAAATTTAGAATAAGCAAGTTGAAAAGATGATGCCTCAATTACTAAAAGAAAATTTTTTTTAGCACTTAAATTTAATACTGGGGTTCCAATATTTCCTCCCACTAATGTATTAATTTTATTTTTTTTAAATATATGATAAATTATTTTACAAGTAGTTGATTTACCGTTGGTTCCAGT
>MDTA01086367.1_pt1 | contig 14721 bp, 8 predicted proteins | sample 811151 | NCBI WGS metagenome assembly MDTA01 (sample SAMN05326648, study PRJNA326480) | marine metagenome | isolation source: seawater | place: Indian Ocean: South | collected 2010 | reverse complement strand
TCGATCAACACCGCGTCAAAGTCAGCTCGACGCATGCGAACGACCTTTTCTTCTGGCTTGGACGCAATGATCCGAGGGGTCACCTCTTTCGCTTTCTGCAACGCAGGCGATGCCGGGGCTGGATTCCGTTGACTTCGTCGCCGCGAACGCCGGCGACGGCGCTTCTTTACGGATTTAGCCATTGGCTTCGTGCCGGAATCCGCCTTTTCCTTACCCGCGTCCTCGACGACCCGATGTCCCGCATCCACAGAGACAGGTATCGGACGAGCGACCTCCGTTAAGGCGACCTTCGGCTCGGGAAGAGACGAGGGCGGCATCCCCTCATCAACAACAGGAGAAGACGGGGGCGAGTTGAAGCCCCCAAAATACCAACCAAGCCCCAGAAGAACTCCAAGGGCAATGACACCATAGGCGCCGCGCCGTTGGTTGACAGGCTGCGGCTCAGCGGGATGTTTGTTGGGCGCAGCAGCCTCCATAACAACCGGCGGTTGAGGGGAAGGTACAGGACGGGGTCGAGAGCCTGGCGCCAACGGATCTGCTGCCACCTTCGTGGCTTCATCCGGAGCCGGCGCTGGTCCCGTCGCCTCCTCGGGGAGCAGCATCGGTAACGGTACCGGCGCGTTGGCAGGCTCAACGAAGAGTGCTTCTCGCCATGCCGTGTAGCGTCGAGCATCCCAACGACCGCCGACCGCTTCGAGGCACTGGCTTAATGCGTCAGCAAATGCGGCGCAGTCAGAGAATCGCTGATGTCGATCGTGGGCTAATGCTTGTGCGAGCACCCGATCCACCGTCTCAGGAAGATCCGCCTGGAAATCGCGGACGCTGGGAACATAGCAACGTAAAACCCGAGAAAGGGTGGTCACCTCTGTGTTGCCCAGAAAGAGACGACCTCGGGCAAGAAGTTCGTAGAGAACCACTGCAAGGGCGAACTGATCCGTTCGCCCATCAATATTTTCACCACGGGCCTGCTCTGGACTAAAGTAAGCGACTTTACCTTTTAAAATTCCGGTCTGAGTTTGCTGCTGATTACTGGCGGCTCGAGCAATACCAAAGTCCAGTAACTTCCCCTGCCCAGCTGGAGTCACCATGATATTTTGCGGACTCACATCCCGGTGAACCACCGCAAGGGGCGCACCCTGATTGTCGGTCATTTTGTGAGCGAAATCCAACGCTTCGGCGATGTCGAGACCCACTTGCAGCACCACGGGGAGTGGCAATCCATTGTGACTGCCCTCAGCCCGGTGGCAAAGGGTACGGAGATCTTCCCCCTCCACGTACTCTAGGACCAGGAAGAGTTGCCCATCATCATCACCAAAATCTTCCGTCCGAACGATGTTGGGGTGCTGCAGAAGGGCTGCGAGCCTCGCCTCATCTTCGAAGCTTTTTACAAAGCGTTCCTCCTCGGCCATGTGTCGATGAATGCGCTTGATGACCGCCCGACGACTAAATCCTCGAGGCCCCGTTTGCTCGGCCAAATAAACCTCGGCCATACCGCCCACACCCAAGCGTTTGATGAGCTTGTAACGACCATCGATCAACTCATCCAAGAGGGGCTCCTCGACCACCTGCTGACTATCGGCCGATGCACCCAACGCGTCAACCACTGCGATGGTGTCGGTTTCAACACCTTGCCCTGAGGTCAATGGAATGATTTCCTAACACGGGGAGCGATGCATGCGGTTCTGGCTCAGCCTTATTATTCTAACAGCCTGCAGCGGACCCAATGTCGACTTGAGCAGAGACTGGCAGGCGCCGGCTGCTCCACGTCTTTGTGGCAATGGGGTGATCGATGAGACTGAGGAGTGTGATGATGGCAACATCGATGACGATGACCAGTGCCTGAACAATTGCGTTCAAGCCCGTTGCGGTGATGGCAAACGCCGAACTGATGTGACGGACAGCAGCGAGGCGACCTTCGAAGCCTGTGATGATGGCAACTCCAACGATCAGGATAACTGTACCAACGATTGCAACGTTCCCTACTGCGGCGATGGTGTCACGTGGCTGAGTGAAAACCCACAGACGGGACAAGCTCAAGAAGCCTGCGATGATGGGAATCTTGTGGATGATGATGAGTGCACAACGGACTGCCAAACGGCGGCCTGTGGCGACGTGATCATCCGAACAGATCTCGAACAAGATCATCCAGACTTTGAAGAATGTGACGATGGCAATCGTGAGAGTGGCGATGGATGCACCGAGAATTGTGTCTCCGAGCGTTGCGGCGACTCGATGACGATCGCCCCTGAAGAATGCGATGATGGTAATAATGAAGACGGGGATGCCTGTACTTCGCAGTGTATTGCCGCCAGCTGCGGCGATGGAATTGTTCGCAACGACCGAGCGCCTGGTGAAGCAGGTTACGAGGAATGCGATGACGGGAATCGAGACAACACGGACAGTTGCACGAATGGCTGCGCAATCGAACGTTGTGGGGATGGTATTCTGAGTTCCTCTGAAGGCTGCGATGATGGCAACGACAACCCTGAAGATACGTGTACGAATTGCGCTCCAGCCAGTTGCGGCGATGGCGCGGTCCAAGATGGCGAAAGCTGTGATGATGGCAATGCGGTCGATACCGATGCATGCACGTCCAATTGCCTGACAGCGTTCTGTGGTGATGGCTTGCATCGCCAAGATCGGGCAGAGGGTGAGGATGGCTACGAAGCCTGTGATGATGGAAACCCGTCAAACTCGGATGCGTGCACGTCAAACTGCCGTGTCGCTGTCTGTGGTGATCATCATCTCTTTCAAGCCCAAGAGGCTTGCGACGATGGAAACCTCATCGATGGAGATGGTTGCGAGCGAGACTGCACCTTGTCACCGAATTATTCGCTGCTCGCTGCAGGCGATGGCTATTCGTGTGCTCTAGCAACCGCGGAGAATGGGAGAGGCATCTACTGCTGGGGGAAGCCTGTCGACCGACGTGTTCGGCTGCTAGACGAGGATCGAAGGATTGAAGTGGAGAGGGTCATTCCCCCCCTTCTCCTTGAAGGATCCGAAGCGGCCGTCTCGGTTCAGGGTGGAAGCACATTCAGTTGTTATCGAACCCGTGACGAGAACGTTTTCTGCTGGGGCCTGAATTCGAGCGGTCAGCTGGGTCGAGAAGGCGATCCTATTCTCCCCCAAGCCAATCAATTGACTGCCGAACAAGTAAGAGGGCTGGACTCCATTCGCTTGCTGGCCCTCGGTGATGCCCACGCCTGTGCGCTTGGTCGCGATGGTCGCTTATTTTGTTGGGGGGAGAACAAACACCAACAAGCGCGCTACCTTCCCCGGGACCACCCGGAACGCAGTGTGGATCTCACCAGCCCCGTCGAAATCGACGTTCCGGGGCAGCCACAGAAACTTGCGGTAGGAGCGGAGCATACCTGTGTCCTGATGGCGAACGGTCACGTCAGTTGCATGGGGCGTAATACGGACGGACAAATTGGCATCGGTAACTTCACCAACTCTGCGAACGCCCGGATCGTTCTGAATCTTCCAGGTGTTGTCGGGATCGCCTCCAGCACCAAAACAAACTGCGCATGGAACCGCGAGGAGACGTACTGCTGGGGCAACCACTTGTTTGGCCAAATTCCCAGCGAATATGTGGAATCACCGCAGGAGGCCCGACGCTCTGGAACTCCCCAAGCGTCGATGCAAAATGAGCATTTGCCTCACCCGGTCACTTGGATGGTGGGTGGTGGCGACGCTTTCTGTACGCCAAATGAGGACCGTCTGTTGATGTGCTGGGGACACAATCACCAGGGGCAACTCACGGGACGACGAGAGACGATCGTGCACGCCACACCTGTGCCCGCCGGCAACGATAATGTGGTGGCAAGATCATCGGTGATCGCCATGGGAGCAGGTCACACCTGTGCGTCGAGTCCAGGGGAACCGATCAGATGCTGGGGGCACAATTTAAACGGACAACTCGGCGGCGAAAGCGGTCCAGAGTCGCTCCTGCTCTGGGATCCGAACGCTGCCAACTAGAAATGAATAGCACGGGCATCGGCAGCCAAAGCCGCTTCTTTGATGGTTTCAGAAAGTGTTGGGTGCGCATGACAAGTACGAGCTAGATCCTCCGCACTCGCCCCGAAGGTCATCGCCGCCGCACACTCGCCAATCAGCTCGCCGGCGCAGGGTCCCACAATGTGGACGCCCAGAACCCGGTCGGTCTCACGGTGAGCGAGGATTTTCACCGAGCCCTGAGGATGTCCGTGCGCCTGTGCTCGTCCGTTCGCCATAAAAGGGAAGCTTCCCACTTTATAACCAATTCCCGCATCCTGAAGCGCTTCCTCCGTCTTGCCGACACTGGCGACCTCCGGCTCTGTGTAGACGATGCTCGGCACCAAATCGTAATCCACATGACCATAGCCAGTGATCATCTTCTCGACGCAAGCAACGCCATCTTCTTCTGCTTTGTGGGCGAGCATCGGTCCGGGAATCACATCGCCGATGGCATACACGCCCTCAATCCCGGTGCCGAAATCATGATCCACCTCAATCTGCCCTCTGGAGTTGGTCGCCAAGCCAATCGCATCGAGGTTCAGCCCGGTCGTGTTCGCCCAGCGCCCCACCGAAACCAAGACCCGATCGCAGGTGATTGGGTCGGCACCTTCCACCTCCACGACACAGCCACCGGCCTCTCGACGAGCCCCCGTGACTTTCACACCCAACTGAAACTTCAGCCCCTGTTTCCTAAAGATCTTATGAGCTTCCTTCGCGATCTGCCCATCGCACCCCGGTAAGATTCGGGGCAAATACTCAAGCACGGTGACCCGGGCACCGAGACGATGCCAGACACTGCCCATCTCCAAACCAATCGCGCCTGCGCCGATCACGACGAGATGCTCGGGTACCGAGGGATAGGACAGCGCTTGGGTACTGTTACCAATAAGGTCTCCGTCTTCTTCAACACCCCCAAGCTTGGCGGCAACTGAGCCGGTAGCAATGATCACATTCTTGGCGCCGATCACCTGCTCATTGTCGTCGCCGACGACTTGTACCGCATGAACACCATCGGTCGCCGGACCGACAAACCGACCCAGTCCAGAATATCGAGTCACCTTGTTCTTTCGAAACAGCCCGTTAATGCCCTTGGAAAGTCCTTCCACAATACCACTTTTGCGCGCCATCATGGCTTCAAGATTCAAAGAGACATCCGCCACATCCACACCGTGTCCTGCAAGGTCCTCGCGAGCAGCACGAAAACGCTCACTGGATTCCAACAAGGCTTTGGAGGGGATGCAACCGACTCGAAGGCAGGTACCACCAAGCTTTTGCTCCACCTCAATGCAAGCCGCATCCCACCCCAACTGAGCTGCACGGATCGCCGCCACATAGCCTCCGGGTCCGCCGCCAATGACGACAACGTCGTGAACTTTTTCCATGGAATTAAGCCTCAATAAGTAGTCGAGAGGGTTCCTCGAGACACTCTTTCAAGCGCACGAGGAAACTGACGGCCTCACGGCCGTCAACGATGCGATGATCGTAAGTCAACGCAAGATACATCATGGGCCGAGCAACGATCTCGTCGCCCACGACGACCGCTCGTTTGACGATGTTGTGCATACCCAGAATACCGCTCTGCGGCGCGTTGATGATCGGCGTCGAAAGCATGGAACCGTAAATACCACCATTGGTGATGGTAAAGGTTCCCCCTTGAAGTTCATCGAGCGCCAAATCACCACTACGAGCTCGAGCACCGAAGTCGCGAATCCGCTTCTCGATCTCGGCAAAGCCCATGCGCTCGGCATTTTTCAACACGGGAACAACCAAGCCTTTGCCACCGCCGACAGCGATGCCGATGTCGGCATAGTCGTGGTAGACAATCTCTTTACCATCGATTTGCGCATTGACGGCCGGATACACTCTTAGCGCTTCCACTGCCGCCTTCACAAAGAAACTCATAAACCCGAGTTTCACGCCATGGCGAGCCGTGAATGCCTCTTGGTGACTCTTGCGCAAACCCATCACTGCGGTCATGTCCACTTCATTGAAGGTGGTCAGCAAAGCAGCGGTTTGCTGAGCTTCCACCAAGCGAGAGGCAATGGTGCGCCGCATCCGACTCATCTTTTGCCGTTCCGTGGCCCGGCCCATGGATGGATCTGCTGAGGCAACAGCAGGAACAGCCGCTGGACTTGGCTTCGCCGCAGCAACGGCTTTCATTGCATCCTCTTTGAGAACACGTCCCCCTGGCCCCGATCCGGTCGCTGCGCTGACCGGCAGTCCGCTTTCGTAGAGTACTCGTTCTGCAGAGGGCATGACCCGGGGGGCCTCGGTGGCAAGGGCGGCTTGGGCAGCCGGTGTGGGTGCAGGGAGTTCCGTTTGTGGGACAGGTACAGCGGGCGGTGGTGTTGCAGGCTTGGGCTCTTCAACCTTCGGGGGCGCCTCAACCAGAGGGGCTGAACTCGCCACCTGCACATCGCCAGCCTCCATTCGGCCAATCACCTGACCCACCTGCACGTCGTCACCATCCGCCACCAGGATTTCGGTAATCGTACCGCTCACAGGTGCAGGCAATTCCAAGTCAGCCTTATCGCTGGACACTTCGGCGATGGGCTGGTCAGCCTGTACGGTATCCCCCACAGCAACCAACCAGGTCTCGATGGTGACCTCCGTAATGGACTCACCGACGGACGGAACACTGATCTCAACAGTCATGGTCTTTCCTTATGCTTCCTCGATGCCCAAAGCTTGGCGGCAAAGCAGATCTTGTTCATATTTGTGACTTGCGGCTGAACCCGTTGCGGGGCTGGCGCTTTCAGGGCGACACACTCGCTTCAAATCGAAACGGCCAAAGGGGCGACTGCCTAGACGATGGAGCAACGAGGGCCAAGTACCCATATTCTCTGGCTCTTCTTGAACCCAATAGAGCGGAGTTTCATCAGCGTAATCCTTGAGCGCTTCCTGCAACTCGATATCCGGCAACGGATACAATTGCTCCATCCGCACGATCGAAACATGATCCATACCATGTTCCTTCCGAGCCTCGCAGAGGTCATAGTAAACTTTACCGCTACAGATCAGAATCCGCTTCGTCTCCGCCGGATCCGGTCCGTCATCTTCGCAGATCACCTTCTGAAAGCCCCCCTGTGACAAATCGTCAAAGGTGCTGGTCGCCGCTTTGAGGCGCAGAAGACTCTTGGGCGTCATAATCACCAACGGCTTGCGGATTCTTCGCCGAATCTGCCGGCGCAATGCGTGAAAAATTTGGGCACTCGTGGTCAGATTCATCACTTGAATATTGTCTTCGGCAGCCATGGTCAGAAAGCGCTCAAGTCGAGCGCTTGAGTGCTCGGGCCCCATCCCCTCAAAGCCATGAGGTAGCATCATGACCAGACCACTGAACCGATTCCATTTGTCCTCTGAGGACGTAATGAACTGATCGATGATCACCTGGGCACCGTTTGCAAAGTCACCGAACTGAGCTTCCCAGATCGTTAATGCTTCGGGCATCTCCAATGAATAGCCGTACTCGAAGGCAAGGACGGCGCATTCAGACAACGGACTATCCCAGACCCCGAAATCCCCAAATTTTTGGAGTGGCACATAAAGACTGCCGTCGACCGTGTCATGAAAGACCGAGTGTCGATGGGCGAAGGTGCCTCGCCCAGCGTCCTGACCTGAGAGTCGAATCGGCACGCCCTCATCGAGGAGTGAGGCATACGCTAATGACTCCCCAGCCCCCCAGTCGAGGTCCTGTTCACCAGCGGCCATCTTCGCCCGTGCCGCCAAAATTCGTTTCAATTTCTTGTTGCCCTGAAAGCCCTCAGGCCAGCCCAACTGTCCTTCGAGAAACGTTTTCAGACGAGTCTCATCAACATGAGTATCAACCTCCGGGCAGTCTCGATCCCGACCACCGCAGTAAGCCATCAGGGTCACACCCTCTTCTTCGATCGATTCGAAGCCATACCCTGGAATTGGCTTCAAATCTTCAACGACGGCGATTTCAGGGGAAAACGATTCGTGATCGTTGAGTTCACCCCTCGCTTCAGCCAAGCAACGCTCCAACCGATTGCGGGTACGATCCATGATCGCTTGTCCGTCATCGGCGGTCACCTGCCCCATCGCTTGGAGGTTCTCGAGGTAACTCTCACGGACGGTCCCACGGGATCGAATGGCGTCGTACATCAAAGGATTTGTAAAGGTCGGCTCGTCACCTTCATTGTGACCATATTTCCGAAAGCAATACATATCGATGATCACATCCCGACGGAACTCATCACGGAACTCCATCGCCAAGCGGATCACCTGACTCACCGCTTCCGGATCTTCACCGTTCACGTGGAAGACGGGGACATCCAACATACGAGCCACATCGGTAGAATAGGCCGTCGACCGGCTCGACTCTGGGGGGGTCGTAAAACCAATCTGATTGTTGACGATCAAATGGACGGTTCCACCGGTCCGGTATCCCTCAAGCTCACTGAGATTTAGACTCTCTTGAACAACGCCCTGACCAGCAAAAGCAGCATCGCCGTGAATCACCAAACCCATTACTTGCTTGCGTTCTTCGTCGTGCAGCCGATCCTGGCGAGCGCGCACTCTACCCATGACCACAGGTCCGACAAACTCGAGATGACTTGGATTAAAACAGAGGGTGAGTTGAACCTGCTCACCTTCACCAAAGCTGCGTAACGAAGAAAATCCCAAGTGATACTTCACGTCACCGCACCCGATTTTTGCCATGGCATCCGCATCATCGAATTCAGCAAAAATCTGCGCCGGTGACTTGCCCATGATGTTGGCCATGATGTTCAGGCGCCCTCGATGCGCCATTCCGATCACAACATGGCGAACCCCTCGCTGAGCCGATTCTTCAATCACCTGGTCCATCAGCGGAATCAACGTCTCTCCACCTTCGAGACTGAAGCGTTTCGCTCCAAGGAACTTCTTGTGAAGAAATTGCTCAAACTGCTCCGCATCTGTGAGTTTCGACAGAATGCGAAGTTGTTCCTCTCGAGACAGACTACGCCGATTCCCAGTCGACTCCATTCGGGACTGCAGCCATTGCTTGATGCCGATGTCATCGATGTGCATGAATTGAACACCGATACTGCGGCAGTAGGTGTTTCGGAGCCGGTCGATAATGTGTCGTAACTTGATCGAGCCCTGATCGCTAAAGTGACGACTCGTAAACTTAAGATCTAAATCTTCTTCCGACAGACCGTGGAACTCAAGGGCCAACTCTGGGTGCTCCGTCGCTCGCCGGTCGAGCGGATCGATACGAGCGATTGTATGACCGCGGACACGATAGGCATGAATAAGCTGATCCACTCGCTCTTGTCGCATGTTGGTCCGACGCAAGCGCTGGCTGACGGTCACCACCATACTGCGAGCAATGCGTGCATGCTTTTCCATGATGGCGTGGAAGTCGCGCGCCGGCAGCATCAGCAACGTACTCTTTTCGCTCGTTCGAGCCGTGGCTGAACGGGCACGGTCGTCGAGGACACTGAGTTCGCCAAGGGGCTCACCAGGGCCCAAAGTAGCGATCAAAATACTGCCTCGAGTCACCTGAACAGAGCCCGAGAGAATCAAATAAAGGGCATCGCCTGGATCCCCTGAACTAAAGATCACCTCACCTGCAGCCATCGTAATCGGTGCCATGCGTTGTGCAATGGCTTCCAACTCCGTCTCGGTCAGGCCTGAAAAGAGAGGTACTTGACTTAACACATCTCCCGCAGGCTTCGTCGATCGAACCGCTGGCGGCGTCGGTCCCGGAATGGGCGCTCGAACAGGTCCCCCCGCCGGATCAAACAAACTCCGAGTGGGAAAACTAGGTCCTTCAAGACTGTCGTCTCCTTGCAAGAAAGCTTGCCAACTCGGATCCACGCTCTCGGGGTCCTTCTGAAACTTCCGAAGTTGAGCTTCCGCATAAACTAAAGCGTCTGGATTCAACTCGGCCATGTGCGTCCCATCGAGGTTAGCCAAGTTCGCTGTGCCAGTGCCACAACGCAGTGACAAGGTTCCCTGCAAAAAAACGCCAGAATACAGATCGGTGCGTCGTTAGACGCTCATCAAGTTAGGCATCGTTGGTCAGATGCCTAAATCGCCCCCAAAACGCTGATCAACAGATAATAAAATCGCCATAAGACAAATAAAAAACCTGTTTAATCAGTACCTTTTGACTCCACACAACCCAGCACCACTCCCCATGCAACCCCACGGTCTCTAACGATCAGATGGTCAGCACCTCGCCACTGGAGGAATTGTTGAAGGAGTCCAAGACCCACAGGAAAAACATCTGCCCGGGCCAGGGGCAGGTGAAAATCAACGATACGTTTGGGCACACTCATAGAGATCAAATCATCGAGAAGGGCATCGAGCGCCCGGGACGAGACTCGTACGTGGTCGATATGAAGGGGATCGTAGACCTCCATTTTTTTTAAACACATCACCAGGGTCGTTGCCGTTCCCGCCACCGCAACAATAGGCACCGATGGGCATGATGGAAGGGTTTTGAAAGCGTTCAGAATATCCGCTTTTATCGCTTTCCATACCGAATCCTGGGCGGGCGCCGTCAGCGACCATCGCTCCAAGAGACGAACGCTCCCGATGGGTAAGGACGAACGCCAAACAATTTCGCCGCGGGCGTCCGCCAGGATGAACTCCGTCGATGCCCCCCCCACGTCCACAACCAACGCTTGCTGGCCTGGGTCTAAATGATCCAAAGCCGCCCGTGCAGACAACTGGGCCTCCTCTGCCCCTGTGATCGCTCGGACATGCAGCCCAAATTGGGCAGCCGAATCGATTAACTCCTGTCGATTGACCCCCTCGCGAAGCGCCGCGGTCCCAACACATTCGATGTGTTCGCAGCCAAGTTCTTGTGCCCAGCGATGATACTTCTTCAATGCGGATAAACTTCGCTGAATCGCTCTCGTACTCAATTGCCCCGAGCCATCGAGCCCCTCACCCAATCGACAAAAGGTCACATCCGTCGCCACCACCTGTTGAGTTTCACTGTCGAGGACGAGAAAAACACAACTGTTGCTCCCCAAGTCGATCGCCGCTACCCGCATTTGCCGCAAGCCCCCACCAATTCGAAGTTTTGTCGGGCTGCGTCGTTGTTGCGATGAAGGAATTGCGCCATGGCTATCAACTTAAGTGACGATGACGCCCCCGTCAGCGACATTAATGTGACGCCGATGGTCGACGTCATGTTGGTCTTGTTGATTATCTTCATGATTACCGCACCCATGCTGATGCAGGGTGTGAAGGTCAACCTTCCGCAAACTGCTTCGGCTCCAATCGCAGAAGAAAAGGAACAGTTGGTGCTGACCATGACCGCAGACAAGCGCTTCTTTTTGGGGAAGGTGGAGATCCCGGCAGCTGTTTTGGCAGAAAAGCTTCAAGCAAATGAGCGGATTCGCCAAGAGGGAGCCCTGCACCTCCATGCGGACAAAGCCTTAGGCTACGGCGAAGTCATGGAAGTGATGTCCATCCTGCAGGGAGCGGGAATCAAGCAGTTAGGGATGGTCACCGACCCGCTGGGGAAAGCGGAATGACCCCTCCCCAAGCGGCACCCCGGAGTCGGAGGCTCATCACAGCGCTGCGTCGAGTACCTGTCGCCCTCACCGCCAGTTTAGCGATTCACGTGATGCTGATCGGTACAGGCTTCCTTCTGAGCGGTGAGACGACGGCAGCACCCCTCAAAAAGGTCATCGTCGCAGAACTTGTCGTTCGGGCTCCGAAGCAGAAAGCGAAGGCACTCCCCCGACGCCTTCGCACGCAGAAGCGACGAGCGAAACAAAGGCGTCGTCCCCGGAAACCAGTGGTCACGGAATCGGACCTCAACTTGGCGGCAAAAGCCTTGGAACGCACTCGCAAAGAAGTCGAATTCGATCAGGCGCAAGACTTGGCGTCCGAAGCCCTCGCCCGAGTATCGACTCAGGATCAAACCGGTGATCTTCCCAAGGAAGCCCAAGGCAACCCGGAAGGAAGCGATCAAGGCACTCGAAGTGATGGAGCCATCCAGGAGCAAGCCCAGGGCTATCTTGCGGACTGTGCTCGAGCGATTAAAGACCACCCCGCGTACACGATTCCGGATACTCTGACACCAGCGCAGCGAATCCGACTCAAGGTTGAACTCTTCCTCCGCATTGGTCCAGACGGCAGTTCTCTCGAAGTGAAGCTTGTGAAATCGTCTGGGCATGGGATCTTCGATCGAGACATGCTTGCTGTGGCTCGCCTGGTAAAGTTTCCTAAACCCCCCGAAGCATTGATTGCGCGCATGGCAAAAGGCATCACAGCGGAGTTGAGACCGTGAGGCGCGTGCTTCCCCTCGTCTGCTGTTTGGCTCTACCGGCAGCAGCGGCTGATATCGAGGTCAGCGGCGCGAAGGTCCAAAGCTACCCCGTCGCGCTCGCTCCCCCGATCAGTACGGAGGCAGGACTTCGCCAAAGGGGCCAGGAGGTCGCCGAGAGAGTCCGTGCCCTGCTTCAACTGACGGGCATGATCAAAATCCTCGACCCTGCTTCTTTCTTGGCACCGGCAGATGAGGGGATCGAACCGAAGAAAATTCAGTTCGAAGCCTGGCGACAGATCGGTGCGAAGGGGCTTCTCAAATTCGCTTTACGCCGTAGCCAACGGGCGGTTGTCATCGAGTATCTGGTTTTCGACGTCCGTTCCGAGCGACCACTGGCAAATGGCACCTTACAAACCGGTGAGGATCGGCTCGAAAACCTCGCAGGACAACTGGCTGATGCCATCCTCCTCGGACTCACGGGAGAACCCGGTCCTTTCCGAAGTCAGATCGCTTTTGTTCGTCAATCAGGGCGCCACAAAACCGTTTGGATTTCTGATCCAGATGGGGCTCGAGCTCGGCTGATTACGCCAGCCAAAGGACTGCATATTTTACCGGCGTGGGGCCCGGGCGGTCAGAGCGTTTATTTCACCAGTTATGCTGCCCGAAAGCCCCACTTGTACCGAATGCCCATCCGTGGAGGACGTTGGACGGCAGTGAGTCGTCGCAAAGGCATCAACACGGGGGCTAAAGTGAGTCCAGTCGCTGTTACCGTCGATGGTAAGACCTACCCTTATTTAATCGCTTTAACGCTAAGTAAAGACGGCAACGCAGAAATCTATTTGATCAGTTTGAAGGGGGACATCGTAAAAAGAGTGACGAATCACTGGGGTATCGACTCCAGCCCCACGTGGAGCCCGGATGGGAAACAACTCGCTTTCGTGAGTGAGCGTGGTGGCACACCCCAAATTTATGTCTCCAAAGTGGATGGATCCGAACTCCGACGAGTCACCTGGAAAGGGGACTACAATCAAACACCAGCTTGGAGCCCAAGAGGCGATCTGATCGCCTTCGTCGGACGGGACGAACGAAATGCTTTCGATATCTTCACGGTGGCGACAGCCGATGGCAACGTCAAACGGCTGACTCAAGCGGAAGGGAACAATGAAGAGCCAACTTGGGCGCCAAACGGCCGACTTATCGCCTTCACGTCAACTCGAGGTGAAGGGCGCACACAACGGGTTTGGGTGATGCGAGAAGATGGTCGTCACGCCACGTTGGTCAGCGGTGTAAAGGGCCGAGCATTTACACCGCGATGGAGTCCTTTTTTACCTTAGTCTAAACGAATTGCCACCCTGTGGCGTTTTCCGTCTCGAAGGGCCTCCTTGTGTCTTCTGCGCGAAGTCTCTCGCGCGCGGCGCAACGGGGCGATGGAAAGGGACGGCATGCCAAAGCTAGCGGTTGGGCTCGATATTGGCTCCTCGCAAATCAAAGTGTGCGTGCTCAAACAGCGGGGCAAGAAATATCGGCTCGTCAACTTTGGCCTGCTGCCACTTCCCCCCGAGACCATCGTGGATGGCGAAATTCTCAACTCGGCTGCTTTGGTCAGTTCCATCCGAGAGCTTCTGGCGAGTCAAAATATCCGAGTCCGAGACGCGTGCCTCGGCCTTGGGGGTGCTTCGGTCATCTTGCGACAGATCAGTCTTCCCCGGATGAGCGAGGAAGAACTCGAAGAAAGCCTAGCCTGGGAAGCAAAGCAATACATCCCATTCGATCTAGAAGAGGTGTATTTGGATTTTCATATTAGCCCACACGCGCCGGACGCGGATCAAATGGATGTGATCCTCGTGGCTGCGAAACGTCACGTGGTCGATGATTACTGCGCCGCAGCTCGACTCGCCGGACTCAATCCAGTCGTCGTCGACATTCATGCTTTTGCCCTGGTCAATTCGCTAGAAATCTCGCGCCCTGATCTGGCAAATACCTGTGTCTGCCTGATCGATGTCGGCGCCAATCAGACAGCCTTTGTCGTCACCCGGGGCGGCGAGGTCATGCAAAGCCGATCCCGAGAAGCCGGCAGCAACAGCATCACCGAAAATTTGCAACGGAACCTGGCAATCCCCTTCGCGCAGGCGGAAGCATTTAAGTCCGGTGGCGCTGGAATGGGTGTGGTACCTGCTGATGTTCAGCAACTGCTCGAGCAGGGTTTCAATGAACTCGCTGATGAAGTTCGACAGATGCTCGATTACCACATCGATCAAGGGGGGGACCCCCCAGAGATCGGCTTGGTGAGCGGCGGGGGGGCTCGCTCTCAAACCCTCATCCAAGCCTTGAGTCAGAAACTCGGCTTCCCCTGTGAAGCGACGAACCCCTTCGGGCAAATGGTGTTGGCAAATAAAGCCATCAACGTCCCACTCCTCGAAGCCGTTGCGCCCCAGGCGGCCATCAGCGCAGGCATGGCAACACGGGCATCTCTTGATCGCCTGAAC
>MDTA01181971.1_pt1 | contig 14723 bp, 13 predicted proteins | sample 811151 | NCBI WGS metagenome assembly MDTA01 (sample SAMN05326648, study PRJNA326480) | marine metagenome | isolation source: seawater | place: Indian Ocean: South | collected 2010 | reverse complement strand
GTTATTGCAGCCAATTCCAGGATAATCTGGTGATGCAGGATGAAAATTTATAGCTGAGATAGAAGCATTAGCGAGAATTTCAGATGAAAGAACCCATCTCGATAAATATGAAATTATGTAATCTCCTCTCCAAGTGATCATTTCTTCTGGGACTGGGTCATTCCATTCACCAAGGATGACAGTGACATCTTTAAAATTTGTTTTTATGAATTCTATGGCTCTGAGACTGTGATCATCATCTCTTTTACCTAGGAAAAGTATTGACTTATTTTTCAAAAAATATCCCTCTCAGTTAATTTTTTAGCTCAGATCCAGTTCTTTTGAAAAACTACTTGGCATGCATACTACCCTTTCAAAAAGCCAGTCTGTATTTACAAGCGGTACAAAAGTCTCAAATTTCTGATTTATTTTTAGTTGATGCATTGGTTTCCATGCTGGCCTTGTCATCACACCATTTTTATTTGTAATTTCCAGGATATCGTCCCTTTCTCTTATATTTTCTGCTAATAATGCATTCAGCCAATAGTTGCTTGTAGTTCCATCAATTTCTCTAACAAATTCAATTGAATTATCTTTACCCCATTTTTGATAACTGGAGGCAATATTTCTCTTTGTTGCTAAAAAAGTTTTTAATTTTTTCATCTGGGCAACCCCCAATGCAGCATTGAGATTTGGCATTCTGTAATTGAAACCTATTTCATCGTGATCAAAATGCCACTCATGATTAACTTTGGCAGTAGTGGTTATGTGCCTGAATTTCTCTCCCAGATCTTTTTTCTGAGTCAAAATCATTCCCCCACCTCCGGTTGTAATGATTTTATTTCCATTGAAACTCATAATTCCAATATCAGCTATAGTTCCTGTATGAGTTTTACCAATAAACGTACCAAGAGACTCTGCCGCATCTTCAATTAGAATAATATTGTGGAGATTACATATTTCTCTCAACTCATGAACTCGACCTGCCAAGCCAAAAGTATGCATCACTATGCATGATTTTATTCTTCGATTAGTAAGCTTATTCCAACAGAATCCGTCTTTTCTCATTTCGCAGTGCGAGGATAGGAATTCTTTCAAGCAAATTGGCGATAGACTTAAGGTATCCTTATCAACATCCAGAAAATTTGGAATTGCACCACAATATGTAATTGCATTGGATGTTGCCACAAAGGTTAGCGATTGTGTAATGACTTCGTCATTAATTGAGACTCCAGAGATCTTTAATGCGGTATGCAGTGCAGAAGTACCGTTTACGGTTGCTACAGCATACTTTGACGATGTAAATTTTTTTATCTCGTCTTCAAATATTTTTATTGCTTTCCCCACACTTGAGACGAATGTTGAGTCAATGACATCTTCCAAGTATTTTTTTTCATCATTATCAAAAAATGGTTCATGCAAAGGTAGATTTTCAGAATTTTTATATAATTTCTTAGTGAAATCTACGAGATTCTTATACATTGAAAATATCTGCTTTATATTTGTTTAAGTTCTCTGGTATTAGAAGCCAATCTATCGTTTTCTTTAGCCCTTCATCAATTGCTATTGATGGTTTGTAGGAAACAAGTTCATTGATTTTTTGATTGTCACAAACCAATCTGAAAACTTCGCTATTTTTTGGACGTATCCTTTTTGGATCAGTTTGTATTTCTATATCAGAACCCATTAGTGTTTTAATTTTATTAACCAGATCACCTATGCTTATTTCTGTATTAGAGCCAATATTTACAATCTCACCATTCGCTTTTTCGCACCCACTTAGTAGTAAAAATCCATTGCAAGTATCTGATACAAAATTAAAGTCTCTAGTCGGCGTAAGGTCACCGAGATCTATTTTGCTTAATCCATTTGCGATTTGAGTAATTATTGTTGGAATGATGGCTCTTGAGGACTGCCTTGGTCCGTAAGTATTGAATGGTCTGGCTATTACCAATGGCAATTCGAAACTATTGTAAAAGCTCATAGCCATTGCATCAGCAGAAATTTTACTTGCACTATATGGAGACTGAGCTTGGGTTGGATGTTTTTCATCAATCGGAACATAGTTTGCTGTTCCATAGACTTCACTTGTTGATGTATGAATCATTTGCTCTATTTCATTGTCTAGCGCAGCTTGACAAATATTCATCGTTCCTTTGATATTTGTATCAACATAGCTTTGTGGAGCTAAATATGAGTATGGTATTCCGATCAATGCTGCCAAATGAAAAACAATGTCTTTTCCTTTTGTAATTTTTTTACAAAAATCTGGATCACGGATATCTCCAGAAATTATCTCAATATCATTTTTGCACTCCACTTCTTCAAGCCAACCCCAATCATTGAATGAGTTATACATTGACAAAGCAGTGACATTAAAACCCTCTCTAACCATTAACTCAGTTAGATGCGAGCCAATAAAGCCATCAGCTCCAGTAATAAGTATATTTTTCTTCTTCATAAATTTTTTGTTGTGCGAGTAAGATAATTTCGTTCAAGTAATTATCATTAATCTAAACTTATTGGACTATAATAAACTACAAAACAAGATGAGAAAAAAAATAGTAACAATTCTCTATCAAAAATGAAAATCATTCGCTTTAAAAATAAGGATCTCCATGGCTTTGGAAGACTCAAAGATGGGATTGTAACCCCGCTTAAAGGTGGCAATACTCCTTTTGATTGCGATCTTTCTGAAGACTGCTTTGAAAAAGATATTTGTTTCAAATTAGAAGATTGCCAGCTTTTAACTCCTGTTAATCCATCCAAGGTCATTGGAGTTGCTCTTAATTACCCTGGTGTTTCAAATCAGGAGCCTTCAGAAGAGCCCTTGGTTTTTCTAAAATCAAGTAATGCAGTGGTTAGTTCGGGTACAGATGTTTCATTACCAAGAAGTTTGCCTGCCTGGGGTGAGTCTGAACTTGCAGTTATCATTAAAGATGAAACTAAGAATATCTCTGAAAACCAGAAAGTTGAGGACTGTATTTTAGGTTACTGTGTTGCAAATGATGTAACTTGCGATAATACCCAGAGAAGAGATCATCATCTTGCTATCTCAAAGAGTCAAGATGGTTTCTGTCCAATTGGTAGCTTTATTGAAACCGATTATCAATATGAAAATAAAACGATAAGGGGTTACCAAAATGGTGAATTAATCAGAGAGGGTAATACAATCGAAATGCTATTTGATGTAGAAAAAATTGTTAGATATCTGTCAACTTGCATGACCTTATTTCCAGGAGATATTATTCTTACAGGTGCTCCCTCAAGAGTGAGAGAGAAAATATATCTTTCAAAAGGGGATGCTTACAGAGTTTCTATTGAGGGCCTCGAAGAAATCACTACACAGTTTATTTGATGAAGAAAAGAAAGGAAATAATTGCTTTTGATGTTGATGGTGTGATCTTTGATAGCACTGAAGAGTGCCTTGTCATTGCCTGGAATGCACACCAAGAGCTAATAGGAAAAGATGAAAAAATATCTCACCCGTCAGAAGCAAAGGAAGATTATGATCAAAAATTTAGATCTATAAGAAACTATGTAAGGAGCATGGATGAATATTTGGTCATTTTTTATGGCAACATTTCGGAGAATCCAGACCAAAAAGATTTTGAAAAATGTCTGGGCTCAATTGATGATGATCTCAAGAAACTTTATACAAAGTCTTTCTATAATCAAAGAAAGGAATATAAATCACGATCATATGAGCAATGGATAAGATTGCATTATCCTTATGAGAGCATTCTTGAGATTTTGGAGCTATGCAGCAAAAGAAAAGAGCTCTTCATGGTTACAGGAAAAGATAAAGGCTCGGTTAAGGATCTTCTAGATTATTTTGCCTCAGATGTCGTTGTTCAAGAAATCTATGACAAGCATGCAGTGGAAAATAAGTTGATAGCTCTAAAAAAGATAGCTCTAGATTGCAATGTTCAACACAGTGAAATGAAATTTATAGATGACAATGTGACACACCTATTTGAGCCTCAAAAGAATGAATTCAATATAGCTTTGGCTGAATGGGGTTATGCAATGCCCGATCACATTATGGAGGCGAAGAAAAGAAATATTCCGATCTTATCACTGAATGATCTGAAGAATTTTATTGGGCTTTAAAGAAATGATTAATAGCCACTATTTTTTCGCATAAAATATTTTGAAAGAAGAGAAAAAATCTATTGCTTTATTTACAGATTGCCTGTGTTTTGAGAGTTTTTTTTCAGCAGGCCTGCTAAAAGCCATTGGTTCTGATTGGTATTTTACATCTGAGTCAAAAATATTTTTTCCATTTAGAAAAATATTATCGAATTCACTATCAATCAGCTTCAAAAGACTTGATTACACAAGTTATTCAAATACCTTATTTGGAAAGAGCACCCTTTACGAAACTATACAAGAAGAGACGAAAGCAACAATTAGAGAGCTTTTAGCTTCAGATATTTACAGCGGAGAAATAAAAGACTTTTCTGATGATCATAGGCTCAACAGAGAAAAAGCAAATCACTTTCTAACTGTTCATTATTTTCCATATGTTTATCGCTTTATTGAGATTAAAAATATGCTGATTCACCTTGAGAGTAAGAATTCAAAAATTATATTACTTAACTCTCCAATTACTGCTTTTACATCAAATATAGAGAATTTAAATATTGGCAATTATCGAATGATATTTTCAAATTTCTTTGGAATCAAAAATAGGGAGCATTATTTCTATGATTACACCCATGTAATGAAACCATATTTTAGATCTAGGAGAATTTTCTACTTAAAGGAGATACTCAAGACAATATCCTTAATTACTTATTCTGTCTCATTTAGAGGATCTAAAGGTAATAAAAAAGAGCAGAATTGTCTCGGCATCGAAATGCTTCAAAGAAAAATTAACCCAAAAGGCACTAATGATCTCTTTTTTGTGGATAATGAACAGTTGCAAGACTCAGATTGTTGCATAATTGAAGAGAGCATTTACACCTCTTACTACAAGAAAGATTCTTATGATGTAATCAACTCTAGAGACTTCAGTAGACTCAAATTCTTCAATTACAAAGCTCTAATTGGCCAAAGAAGAGAAGGCCAGATTAACAAAGAGTATCAAACTTATTTTTTGTTAAAGATAATTAATTTCAGCTCATTCTTTAAAAAGATTCTATGTTTTTCCCTTTATCTTCTCTATTCATCACCAAATAAGAGACTCAACAGTTTCTTATTGGAAAAGTTTGAATTTGATTCATATATTTGGTCAGAAATCTATAAGAAATTTAATATCAGTGTCGTTTGGACAATGCTTGACGGAGGCTATCAGCAGGTCTCAAAGAGTCAAGCGATAGAAAGAAATGATGGAGTATATTGCGGTTCTCATTGGAGTAACTATCCAATGATACTCGTATTCAATTATAAGCCTTACGATATAATGTTTTCCTGGAGTGAGCATTTCGAGAACCTTTTTTTGAGTGAATTCAGTCACTCAGAGTTTCATCATATAGGTTATACGTCCTCTGATTATTTTGAATACCATAAAGCCACTGCAGCCAAGCTTAGAGATGAATACCCTGGTAAATTAATAATTACATTCAATGACAACATTTTTCATAATGATATCGCAATCTCTGAATCTCACTATGATGATTTCTATTCTCTAGCAATAAGGGCAATTGAGGAAAATGAGGATATAGTAGTTTTTATCAAACCAAAAAGAGTCAGTTTATTTCATGAAAAGATTGAATCCTTTAAGAAACTACAGGTTTATTTAGACTCGGGTAAAGCCAGGCTATTCTCACCAGAGAATGAAAGATCAAAAATTACGCCTGCTGAATTGGCAATGGCATCTGACTTGGTCATCGGGCTTGGAACAAGCACAACAACGCTCGAATCATTCATTTCTGGTACACCAGCAATCAATCTAGATCTATGCAAATTTCCGAATAATGAGTTTTGTGTTAAAGGAATGAACAAAGTTGTGTTTGATGACTCTAGTAAGATTATTGACCTGATTAATGAATATCAAACAACAACAAAGGAATCAATGCACAAAAGACAAGAAGAATATTACAAAATACTTGACCCCTTCCTTGACCGAAAATCTGGTTATAGGGTCGCTAAAAAATTGAAGAATATATTGAATAGAAAGTCTAATTTAGACACACTACAATCATGAAATCTAAGTCTAGTGATTTTATACCTCTTGGTGCGCCTACATTTGGCACGGATGACATAAATGAGGTCATAGATAGCCTTAAAAGTGGTTGGGTTGGAACTGGGCCAAAAGTTGGCCAGTTTGAGCAAGACTTTGGAAACTATGTAGGCTCCCAATCATCACTAGCAACAAATTCGTGTACCGCAGCCCTACATCTCTCTTTGATGTCCATAGGTCTAAAGCCAGGTGACGAGGTGATAACAACGCCCATGACATTTTGTGCAACCGTCAATACCATCATTCATGCTGGTGGTAAACCGATCCTTGCTGATTGCAATAAGGAAGACTTTTGTATCGATCCAGAAAAAGTTTCAGAGAAAATAACAAAAAATACAAAAGCAATACTTCCTGTTCATTTTGCAGGCCATAGTTGTGATATGGAAAATATTATGCAGTTAGCGAACGATCACTCACTCAATGTTATTGAGGATTGTGCACACGCTATTGAAACAACTTATGAAGATAAACATGCTGGTACTTTTGGTGATTTTGGGTGCTTTAGTTTTTATGCTACAAAAAACCTTGTTACAGGCGAGGGAGGCATGTTAATAGCTAAAGATGAGGAAAAACTTCATCAAATCAAAAAAATAGCATTACATGGCATGAGTTTGGATGCATGGGATCGTTTTAGTGAAGGTGGATTTAAGCATTACGATGTCGTTGCTCCTGGATTCAAATACAACATGACTGATATACAGGCTGCCTTGGGCATACATCAGTTGGCAAGAATAGAAGAAAACTGGTTAAAGAGACAAAAAATCTGGAAGCTTTACTCAGAATCTTTTTCTGATTTACCGATTGACCTTCCTTCCAATGAAGCAAAGCTCAATTCAAAACATGCACACCACCTATATACAATACTTATTAGGGATGATGCTCCCGTTAACAGAGATGAATTCATTTTAAGAATGCAGGAAAATAATATTGGAACAGGGGTACATTACAGAAGTATTCCAGGTTTTAGTTATTATCAGGATAATTTTGGCTGGAATCCAGATGATTATCCCAATAGCACTTCAATCGGTAATAGAACAGTCAGTATCCCGCTATCACCTGGCCTAAGTGAAAATGATTTAGATAGGATTGTTGATAAAGTTAATAGCATTCTCAAGTAATGACCTATAAAATCCACCGATAAGTAATCATTTGTACAGAGATCACCAAGTGATAGCAATTCTTGATTGTGAGATGGGTAATCTTCAGTCCGTATTTCATGGAATAGATTCTATGGGGTATGACTGCGAGATAATAAAGAGTACTGAGTTAAATGATGAATACACTCATCTAGTTCTACCTGGTGTTGGGAATTTTCATCAAGTCATGTCATCAAAAAATATAGCTGATATCAAAAATATAGTACATAAATTTGCTAAAACAGGTAAACCCATTCTTGGAATATGCTTAGGAATGCAGTTATTGTCTGATTGGGGAGAGGAAGGAGGAGGAACAGAGGGATTAGGACTAATAGGAGGTAAGGTACATAGATTATTTGAGAGTAAAATAATTAGACTGCCACATGTAGGGTGGAATTCTGTCAACTTTTTGCATGATCACCCATTATTCTCAGGACTAAAGAACAATCTAGATTTTTACTTCGTACACTCCTATCAATTTATTCCAAAGCATGAAGAATCTATTTATGCGACAACAAACCATGGAAACGATTTCACAAGCATTGTGGCAGAACGCAATATCATTGGAGTTCAATTTCACCCAGAGAAGAGTCAAAGTAATGGCCTCAAGATGTTAGAGAATTTTTGTGCTTGGGACGGCAAATGCTGAAGAAGAGAATTATTCCTATCCAATTGCTAATTAATAATAGGCTCGTTAAAACAATTGAGTTTGGAAAATATAGAGATGTTGGTAATCCAGTTTCAAGCTCAAAGATTTATAATGATAGCGATGCTGATGAATTAATTTTCCTCAATATTAATAGGGAGGAAAGATCTATTGAACCACTTTTAACATTGATAAAAAAGGTTTCGGAGGTTTGCTTTATGCCATTATCCCTCGGAGGAGGAGTTAAGAGTATTGACGATGCATCAAAGCTTATCCAAAATGGAGCCGACAAGATAGTGTTGAATTCAGTAATTTATGATGATTTGGACCTAATAGAGAAAATTGCTTATAAGTTCGGAAATCAAGCAGTTGTAGCTTCTATAGACGTAAGAATGAATGACTCAAGAAATAAATATGATCTATATTCTAATTGCGGAAGAAATATCGAGTCAGTAGATTTAATTGATCACTTAAAGTTAATAGAAAATCAAGGCGCAGGAGAAATATTAATTACCTCAATTGATCAAGATGGAATGATGAAGGGTTATGACAAAAATCTAATTAAAATTGCCGTTGAAAATACAGCTATTCCTATAATTGGCGCAGGCGGAGCTGGTACTTTTGATCACTTGAAGGACGTCTTTCTTCAAACCGATGTGAGTGCTCTTGCATGTGGAAGTCTCTTTAATTTTGGAGATAACAATCCAATAAGAGCAAAGGCTTTTCTAACCAATTACTCAATCCCATTCAAAGTAATTTAGCCATGAAATATGATCCTATAGATAAAATTATTCTTTTTGGTGGATCCCTTACAATAGTCGGACTTGCACACTGGCTTAAGAATGAATCTATAGATGTTAAAATTTATACTTCTAAAAGGCATTCTATTGAAAGGCTTACCGATGATGAAAACCTTGAAGAACTCATTAATGAAATTGGTGTGCCTTATGTAATTACAGAGGATATTAATCTCGAAGATTCTTTAATTAATGAAATTACATCAAATACTATGGGTATAGGCATTGGCGAAGCTTGGTCATTTGATTCAAAAATTATTGATGCTTTTAAGGGCAAGCTACTTGATTTTATGGGTATACCTCTCCCAAGATATAGAGGTGGAGCCCACTATACTTGGATGATTCTAGCCAATGAGAAAAATAATGGCATGAGATTACAAGTCATCAATGAACATATGGTTCAGGGTGTATTTGATTCGGGTGAAATTGTTTATAGCATTGATTACCAAATGAAAGAATCGGATGTCAAACCATCAAATTACTTTGAAAGAGAGGTTAATGAGAGCATAGAGTTTTTAAAATCTTTTCTTCTTGAGGCAAGAGGAGGTAAAGAATTTGACTTAAAAACTGTTGATGAGTCAGAATCCTTATATTTTCCTAGACTATATACAGATATTCATGCATGGATTGATTGGCGAAGATGGGATGCTGATGATATTGAAAGGTTTATAAGAGCATTTGATGATCCATATATGGGAGCAAGGACAACTTTGGGCGGTAAATATTTGAGGTTAAAGGATGTCGAGCTAATATCTGATTCAACTAATTATCATCCTTTTCAATCAGGACTGATTGTTAGGAAATATAATAATCAGGCGATGATCTCTTGCAAAGGCGGGATTATTGCTGTTAGCAAGATTATTGATGATGAAGGTAATAATCATATGGATTCTATTGTTATTGGAGATAGATTCTTCACTCCAGAAGATACAATTGAAAAAGCACTCAATTATACTGCAGTATATGATTCAAAAGGTCTAAAGGATTAGGAATATAGTGAATCAAATTAAAAAGAAAAATTTAAAAGCAAACTCTATAGAGTTAAGGCCTCTATCAGAAAATGACTATTCTGATGAGTATTTGATGTGGTTAGAAAATGAAGAAATCAATAGATATCTTGAGACTAGATGGGAAGAACAAACCGAACAAAAAATAAGATCTTTTCTTAGATCAATGGAATCAAGTGAGAATAATATCTTATATGGAATGATCCTTGATCAAAAGCATATTGGCAATATAAAGATAGGTCCTATAAATTGGAATCATATGGCTGCAGATGTCGGCTATTTCATTGGATCAAGAGATGCTTGGGGTAAGGGTTTGGCAACAGAGGCAGTTCGAAGAGTAACCGAGTTCGCGTTTGAGGAATTAAAATTAAACAAATGCAATGCTGGTGTTTATTCTGGTAATCCAGGGAGCATTAGAGTGCTTGAAAAGGCAGGATATACTCTTGAGGGTTGTCAGAGAAGTGAGTGCATGGGCCCTGATGGTTGGGAAGATCATCTCTTATATGGTTGTCTTAGGAAGGAATTTAGTTGATATCAGGTGATTATGAAAGATAGAGCAAAAAGAATGAGAGATTTACTCAACGAAATAAATCCTTTGCAAAGGATGCTCAATTCACCTGGACTTGACAAAACATTCGAAATTTTCAAAAGGGAATTCCCAGATGCGGTAATACATGAATACCCAGCAGGAATGGAAAGGGAAGATTGGATTGTACCTAGGAGCTGGGAGGTTATAAGCGGAGTAATGAAGGATAAAGCAGGTAATGTAATAGCCTCAACAGAAGAGTGCGAGCTTTTTGTTGCTCCCTATAGTGAGCCAATAGATGGATGGTTTACAAAAGAAGAAATTGAAAAACGCTTAATGACTAGAGAGGACGTACCTGATTATTTTCTACTTCAGCATAGAAATACTTATGATTATCAGCTCAATGACTGGGGTATTACACTGCCTTTCAACCGATGGTCTGCGCTTAAAGATGATGAATATTACATCAACATCGATGTCAAATGGGGTGATGGAAGTATGAAAGTAGGCGAATATATTCTTCCAGGTAAAAGGGATGACATACTTTGCATTTGTGCTCACATAGATGAAAGATGCAATGATGATCTAAGTGGTTGCATACTAGGCATGGAAATTATGAAAGGCTTAGAACAGATTGAAGATAGAGAATTTACCTATCAACTTTTATGGGTTCCAGAAATGTTTGGTCCTATTTTTTATGCAAATGAAAATCCAGATATCATTGAAAAGACTTTTGGGATGTTGAATTTAGAAGCTGTAGGAGCAGGAGATGAGTGGTGCCTTAAAAAAGCATGGAAACCTGATACAAGATTAGAAAGAATATTAAGAAATGCTATGAGAGCAACCGGCTTACCATTCAACGAGCTAGAATTTTTCGAGGGATATGTAAATGATGAGAAGGTGTATGCTTGGCCAAAGATTGATGTTCAAGGTGTTGCAATACAGAGATATCCCTTTGCTGAGTATCACACAAGTGGAGATACGGTCGACTTAATAGAGGATAAATTAATGTTAGAGTCGCTTGAATTTTCAGAGAGATTCATCAGTATCTTAGAAAATGACTATATTCCATATTATCCAGATAAGCTTCCTCCATGGCTTACTAGAAGAAAGCTTTATTTTGATTCAAAAATGGATCCTGAGAATCACAATAAATATAATAATCATCTACTTTATAATGTTGATGGTGAGAAATCTGTGATGGATTTATCAGAAAAGGCAGATCTCAAATTTGAAGTTTCATTATCATATTTGGAGCAGTTGCACGAGTCAGGTGTTATTGAAAAAAGAAAGTTGACCTATAAAGAATAAAGTCAATTAGAGGTAAAAATGCAAAAATGTAATAACTGTCATCTCCCCGAAACTTATGAAACTTTTCAATTTAATAAACAAGGAGTTTGCAATGTTTGTGTACAGCATGAAACTAAGCATGAGGTAATTGATTGGGATAAAAGAATGGAGGCCTTTGAAGAGCTTGTGGAGCAATTCAGGGGTAAGGGAGACTATGATTGCATCGTTCCATTTAGTGGCGGTAAAGATTCAACATACATCTTATATAAGATCATTACTCAGCATAAGCTAAAACCACTTGTTGTCTCTTGGGATCATGGTTTTTATAGGGAAGGCCACATGAGGAATGTAGAAAGGACCTTGAAGATTCTCGGAGCCGATTATCATGTCTTTAGACCAAATATGAAGGTTGTAGGAAAACTCATGTTGGAATCTTTAAAAAGAAAGGGCGACTTCTGTTGGCATTGTCATTCTGGTGTTTTTGCTTACCCAATGCAGATAGCTGTTAAGTTCAATATACCTTTGCTGATATGGGGAGAATCCACAGCTGAATATACAGGTTATTATGATTTTGATGAGGATGAATGGGAAGAACAGGACGAGGAAGCATTCAATCGGCATGTGAATTTAGGTATTAATGCTGAGGACATGCTGGAGTTTCTTCCAGATTTAACAGAAAGAGATCTGAGGCCTTATGAGTATCCAAAGTTAAGAGATCTAAAAAGAATTGGATATAAGAGCCTTCTTTATGGCACTTTCATTAAATGGGATCCATGGGAGCAAACTAAAGTTATTCAAGAGGAATTAGGTTGGGAAAAGGATGAAGTTGAAGGATTGCCTGAAGAATTTCATTTTGAGAAGCTCGAATGTAGGGTAAATGGAATAAGAGATTGGTTGAAATATATAAAAAGAGGTTTCGGAAGAACCGGGCAATCTGTAGCACGTGAGATTAGAAATGGTCGCATGACAAGTGATGAGGCTATTAAGTTAATAGAGGAATATGAGGGAAGAAGGCCAGAAAGTTTGGACTATTTCTTGAAGATCCTTAACATCACAGAAAAAGAATTTATGGAAATTGCACTTGAGCACCAAATTTCTCCATGGGAGTATGATGAGTCTAAGGTTACTAGGGGCAAAAAGATCCATGATCAAGATAAATGGGAAGATACTCCTATTGTCGACTAAATAAGATTATCAATTTGGAAAAAATTTGAAGTATTGCACTGAATGTCTTTTACCTGAGACACATGAAACAATAGAATTTGATCATGAGGGGGTTTGCAATATTTGTAGAAATCATGAATTCAAAAAGGAAAAGATTGATTGGGGCAAGAAAAGAGAAGATTTTCTCAATATTATTCAGGAATATAGGGGTAAATATGCCTATGATTGCATTGTTCCTTTCAGTGGCGGAAAAGATAGCACATATACTTTATACCAATTAGTAAAAGAGTTTGGTTTAAAATGTCTGGTTGTATCTTTCGATCATGGATTTTATCGGCAAACTCTAATTGAAAATAACAAAAGAGTTTTCAAGACCCTTGGTGTTGACAGCATGGTTTATAAGCCCAACTGGCTAACCGTAAGAAAGTTAATGCTAGAATCCTTGTTAAGAAAGGGAGACTTTTGTTGGCACTGTCATTCAGGAATATTTGCCTACCCAATGCAGGTAGCAATTAGTCACAATGTTCCTCTTGTTATTTGGGGTGAGCCTCAAGCGGAATATACAGCTTATTATTCATATGAAGATACTCTGAATGAGACTGAAGAAGTTGATGAAAAAAGGTTTAACCGATTTGTCAACCTAGGAATAACAGCCGATGACATGATAGGCATGTTAGATGATGATGACATTGATCCAAGAGACATGGATCCATTCAAATACCCTAAGCTAAGAGATCTTAAAAGAATTAATTATCGTTCAATATGTTTGGGAAGTTACATTCCATGGGATGTTAAAAAGCAAGTCGAATTAATTAAGAAAGAATTAGGATGGAAGGAAGATTTAAATGCAGGGATACCACCAGAGTATGGATATGAAAAGATAGAGTGTCAGATGCAAGGCATAAGAGACTATTTGAAATATATAAAAAGAGGTTACGGTCGGACAACTCATCTTACTACCATCGATATACGCAATAATAGAATTAAAAGACAAGCAGCAGCAGAATTAGTGGAAAAATATGATGGAAAAAGACCAGAAAGCTTAGATCATTTTCTAGACATGCTTTCACTTACAGAAGATGAATTTAATAAAATTGCACTTCAGCATACTGTGCCACCTCATATTACTGACTTTGAAAATATTGAAACTGGTCAAATGCTTCCAGATCGTCCAGACTGGGATAACACAGCCAAACTTGATAGGGAATATACCCTCGGCAAGATGAAAGAACTGATTAAAGCTGTAAAATAGGTATCCGTAAAAAAATGTCTACTAGGACTGAATACATCCTTCAAAAGAATCTTACTATATGAAAATTTTATTAGAGTTAGCAAACCGAAATGCTGAGGTTTACCTGAGCCTTTGTATGGCTTTAAAGAGAAAATACCCTGATTTAGAATTTGCCTGTTTCTCAAGAGATATGTCTACCACTAAAATATTTGAAGACTCTAAAGATCTAAGATTCAGTATTTATGATCCATATACTAAAAAAAATCAAACATATAGCCACCACGATGAAGATATTGAACTTATAAGAAAATACGAGGACTTTTCTGGCCTTACGATTTGGAAGATGATTGCAGCAGATAGGTTAATTGGATGGAATGATCATATCGGAAATTACCCAACCTACATAAATAAAAATCTTAGAAGTGATCACGAGTATGTGATTGCAAAAGTTGCAAATGAAATCAGAGGGATTTCAAGAATGTTTAATGACTTTGAGCCGGATATCTTCATCCCTGCCCAAAAAATGGGAGGTATTAGTGTTTTTATACTTGAGGGCATGTGCAAAGCATCGGGCGTTCACTATCTAATTCAAGATATTTCTCGAATATCGAATCTTCATAGAATTACCGAAAATGCAATGATGCAGTCACCAGAGGTAAATAAGGACTATGAATCATTGATGAAAAAGAATGATATTGAAAGTTGCTCAGAAGGTAAGAAGTTGCACGATGACATTAAGAATGATTTTTCAAATCTGGGC
>MDTA01197788.1_pt1 | contig 14724 bp, 14 predicted proteins | sample 811151 | NCBI WGS metagenome assembly MDTA01 (sample SAMN05326648, study PRJNA326480) | marine metagenome | isolation source: seawater | place: Indian Ocean: South | collected 2010 | reverse complement strand
TTATCCATATATTTTTTTAGAACAGAGGGTATTGTTACAGATCCATCAGAATTTTGATAATTTTCCATTAAAGCAATAATTAGTCTGCCAGTTGCTAATCCTGAACCATTAAGTGTACCGACAAATTCAGCGCCTTTATTAGTTTTAAATTTCGTTTTCATTCTTCTGGCTTGAAACATACCACAAGACGAACAACTTGAAATTTCTCTATATTTGTTTTCATATGGTATCCAAGTTTCAATATCAAAAGTTTTTTCAGCGCTAAAACCCATGTCTCCAGAAGATAAAAGAACAATTTGATACGACAATTCCAATTGTTTTAAAACTTCCTCAGCACACCCTAACATTCTATTTAGTTCTTCCTCGCATTTGCTGGGTTCTACTAAGCTTACTAGTTCCACTTTATAAAATTGATGTTGTCTCATCATACCTTTTGTATCTTTACCGTAGCTTCCAGCTTCACGTCTAAAACAAGGAGTGCTAGCTACAAATCTTAAAGGTAAATTTTTCTTTTCTATTGTACTTTCTCTAAATAAGTTAGATAAAGGGACTTCAGCTGTAGGGATTAAAAATTTTCTATCATCATTTTTTTCAGTAAATATCTCATATTGATCTTTCTCAAATTTAGGTAATTGACCTGTTCCAAACATTGTTTTTTCATTTACAATTAAAGGAGGGGATATCTCAATATACCCGAATTTTTTTGTGTGAATATCAATCATAAAGTTAATTAAAGCTCTTTCCAATAAAGCTAGTTTATCTTTTAAGACAACAAATCTAGAGCCAGATAATTTAGAGGCTGTATCGAAATCCATATATTTTTTTCCAAGCTCAATGTGAGATTTGACTTTAAAATTAAATTTTTTAGCATCATTTGATTTTCTAATTATTTTATTAGATTTATCATCCTCTCCAACTGGAACATCATCCAAAGCAACATTTGGTATAGAAGATAAAATTAAATTTATATCGTCTTGAACTTTTTTCTGAGAACTTTCTAAAGATTGGATTTGCTCTGTTAATTTTTTGGATTTATCAAAGTTTTTTGGATCTTTTTTTTTTGATATTAATTTTTTTTCATTTTCTAATTTTTCTTTTTTTTGGATTAATTCTCTATTATTTTGATCTAATTTAATTAACAAACTTAAGTCTATTTTTGTATTTCGTTGCTTAATTTTTTTTTCAAAAAATTTAATATTTTTTCTAATTTCTTTTATATTATGCATTATTTTTTTTCTCTATTAGTCTTACAGTAATAATAGATAATTCATATAATAATAAAAGTGGTAAAGCTAAGCCTATTTGAGTAATAGGATCTGGTGGGGTTAAAATAGCGGCTGTAGCGAAAATTATTACAACAAAATACTTTCTTCTTTTTTTTAAATAGATAGAGTCAACTATTCCAACTCTTGCTAATAAACTTAAAACTACTGGTAGTTGAAAACTTATTCCAAAAGCAAATATAAGTCTCATAACTAATGACAAGTATTCATTTACTTTGGCTTCAAGTTGAATTGCTAAAGAACCAGAATCTTGGACACTTTCAAATCCTAAAAAAAACTTTATGGCCAAGGGCATTATAAAATAATAAACGAGCATACCTCCAAATACAAAAAGTATAGGAGTAGCTATCAAGTATGGTAGAAGTGCTTTTTTTTCATTAGTATATAAACCTGGAGCGATAAACTTCCAAATCTGAGTCAAAAAAATTGGACTTGTAATAAAAATAGATGCAAAAAAAGCAACCTTGAGGTATGTTAAAAATGCTTCGTGTAATGCAGTAAAAATTAATCTCCGTTCAAGGTTACTTTCTAATACAGCTTCAGAATAGGGTCTGACCAAAAATTTATATATTTCCTCTGAGAAAAAATAACAAATAACAAATGAGATTATTAAAAAAATAAAGGATTTTATTAATCGCGATCTAAGCTCAGTAAGATGACTTATGAAAGTGTTTTGATTAGGTTCTTTTTTACTTTTCATCCGATTTATCTTTATCTTTAGTTTTTTCTTCTAAATTAGTAATTTCACTCATGTCTTTTTGAACATCAGAAAAATATCTTTTTATAGACCCTACCCATGAACCTACTTTTTTCAAAACTATAGGAAAATCTTTTGGTCCAATTACAAGTATTGCAACTATGATTATTATAAGTAATTCAAACCAACCAATTTGTGGCATTAAAATTAATTACTGTTAGAATTATTTTTATCTTCAGTATCTTTGTTAGATGAGTCAGAGTTGTCTGAGATGCCTTTTTTAAAACTTTTGATCCCTTTGGCTACGTCCCCCATTAAGTCAGATATTTTGCCCCTTCCAAACAAAAGGACTACAAGAACTACTACTATAGCTATTTGCCAAAATCCAATACTCATAAGATTGTTATATACAAAAATATTGACTAAATAAATAACTTTATTCGGTTAATTTTTCATTATCATCAATGGCACTTTCAATATCTGAATAGATATCTTCTTTTGTTTTTGAAGATTGTTCTGAAAAAAACTTACTAGTACCAAATATTGATGAATTTACAGCAGATGTATCTATTAAACCTGCTGAACCTAATTCATCAACTGTTGGTAAATCAGATAATTTTTGTATATTAAAGTGATTTAAAAAATTCTCTGTAGTTACATATTGTATTGGTTTACCTGGAATATTTTTTCTCCCAGAGGGTCTTACCCAATCAAGTTCCATTAATATTTCAATCGTATTTGATCCAAACGCAACACCTCGAATTTGTTCAATTTCAGATCTAGTAACTGGTTGATGATAAACAATAATTGACAATGTTTCTATAGTAGCTTTGGATAACTTTTTTTGAGTTGATTTTTGTAAGGCCATCGTATTTGAAAGATCTGAGGCTGTTCTAAATGACCATTTACTTCTTATGCAAACTAAATTAATCCCTCTAGACTTATAATCATTTTGTAATTTTTCTAAAATTTTTTTTACATTTGTATTTGTCTGAAGTCTTTTTTCAATTGTTTCTATATCGAGAGGTTCAGAAGCAGCAAACAAAATAGCTTCTATTTTTCTTTCGATTTTTGATAGTGAGTTAGGAAAATTGATTATATTATTTTTTTTCTTGTTCATTTACTTTTTTTATTAAAATGTCATCAAAAATATTTTTTTGCATCATATCAATTATACCTTCTCTTGTAAGTTCTAAAGATGCAGCAAAAATACCAGATAATCCTGTTCTTTTTTTTTGTATATTTTGTTTATAATCCTCAGGAATAAGATCTATAATATTTTTCCAATTATTTAAGCTATCCAGGTTGTTCCTTATATTTGCTATACCTTGCTCGGTTGATAAAACTGGTAATTTCGGTATGTTTACTCTTTGAAAAGATTTTTGAGCATTTATATTAGCATAGGTTTTAAGTAACTCATATAAACTTACATCATAAATTGGGGTGTAAATCGATTTTATACCGCCTCGCATACCTCTAAAAAAAATATCTCTTCCAATTCTTTTTCTTTTAAGTAATTGATCTGACAAAAGTCTTATTAATTCAAGTTTTTTTAATTGAAGTTTAAGACGTTCAGCAACCTCTAGGGCTTTAAAATCATCATCCTCATCCTCTGGTAAAAGTAATTTCGATTTTAAATAAGCTAGCCAAGTTGCCATTAATAAAAATTCAGATGCAGATTCTAAATTTAAATCTTTATTTATTTTAACAAATTCAAGAAATTGGTCAGCTAATTTTGTAATGGAAATATTAGCTAAATCAACTTTTTGATTTTTTGCTAACTCTAACAATATTTCTAGCGGTCCATTGTAATTTGGAATATCTACTAAAAATGAATTATTAATATTCGACTCCATAATAAATACTATCTTAAAAATTTATAAAATTCTGATGTTTTTTTTTTAGTAAATTCATCTATAGGTGGAATATTTTTAAGTAATTTAAGCGACTCTTTCGGTTTACCATTGCAATATAAAGCCAAATTGCAACCAGCCCTTAATGATCTTAAAGCATTTTCAACTAAATCAAATTTTAATGATTTCATTCCAATATCATCAGAAATAATAATGCCTTTAAATCCTAATTTTTTTCTTATGTAGTTAAAAATTATTTTTTTTGAATGTGTAGCGCAATTTTTACTATCAATTTTTTTAAACATCACATGAGCTGTCATTGCAAATAATGAACTATTATTTTTAAAACATTTAAAATCATTTTTAAGTAAATAATCAATACTCTTTTTAACTATTGGTAATTTTTTATGGGAGTCAGAAGTGGCCAATCCATGTCCAGGTATATGCTTAATAACTGTGGAAATCTTATTTCTTTTATATGTTTCAATACAAACATTGGAAAGTAGTTTAATAGAATTTATATTAGAGGAGTAAGTTCTGTTTTTCAAAAATTTATTTGTGAAATTATATGACATATCTAAAACAGGGATTGTGTTAATGTTAATACCAAGCGCCTTTAAAATTTTACATATTTTATCTGAATATTCTTTATAAAGACTAAGGCCGATATTATGGTTAATTTTAAATATATTTCCAAAGTATTTTTGTGAGTATAAATCATTATCTATTATTCTGTATAACCTGGAAACACTGCCTCCCTCTTCATCAATTAAAATTGGATATCTTTTATCCTTCGTAATTTTTTTAATTGAAAAAATGAGTTTTTTTAATTGTAAATAATTTTTAATATTTCTACTAAATAGAATTACTCCCCAGGGCAAATGATGTCTAAATATATTTTTTTCAATTTTTGTTAACTTCAAACCATTTAAACTTATTATTACTGCTTTTTTTTTCATATTCTACTGAAATAGTTCCCAAAAATTTCTTTTGTAGTTTTGTTTATTTAATTTCTCAAAACCTGTGTTAAATTCTATTACATTTTTAGTATCATTTGAAAGGATAGGTAAATCATCTACTTTTTCTAGAATTCTGCTCTCTAAATTTGTCCTATTGTTTATAACAAGGCTAACATTTTTTTCTGAAAAATAATGACTTAAAACTATACCAAAAAAAAGCATTATAAATAGTAAGACAAATATTTTTGCTAAATTACCTATCATTACATTTTATTTGGAAGCGACACATTAAGAATATTCATTCCATTTTGTAAAACTATTAATATAAGTTTTAAAATAATTATTATGCTTTCATCAGCTTTACCATCTTTAATGAATTTATATTTTTCATTTTCATTACCTTTGCTCCAATAAGAATGAAATAATGTCGCTAATTCATAAAGATAAAAAGGAATTCTATGTGGTTCATATTTTTTAGATGAAATTTTAATTATTTTAGGCCACTCTATTATTTTTTTAATTATTTCTTTTTCATATTTGTTAAATTTTACATCTTTGTTAATCTCTGTTTTTTTTTCAATTTTTAAGTTAATTATTCTTAAAATTGATTGAATTCTTGCATGGCAATATTGTACATAAAAAACAGGATTTTCTTTAGTTTGTTCTAAGACCTTTGCAAAATCAAATTCTAGCTCAACGTCATGACTTCTGTTAAGCATCATAAACCTTATTGAATCCTTACTTACTTCATTTAACAAATCAGTTACAGAAATAAATTCTCCTGCTCTTTTAGACATTTTGAATGGTTTTCCATTTTTATATAACTTAACCAGTTGACAAACTTTACATTCTAGAACTGTTTTATTCTTTGAAAGTGCTAAAACAGCGCCTTCTATTCTTTTTACATAGCCTGTGTGATCAGCGCCTAATATATTTATAAGTCTATCAAACTTTCTTGAAACTTTATTAAAATGATATGCTAAGTCATTTGCAAAGTAGGTCCAGTTACCATCGTTTTTTTGTAATGCTCTATTAGTATCATCACCAAATAAAATAGATTTGAAAATTAACCTTTTAGTTTTTTTCCAATCTTTTTTTTCTTCTCCTTTAGGTGGCTCCAAATACCCCTCTTCAACATGCTGCGTTTCTTTAAGTTGTTTAATAGCAGTATTTACAGTATTAGATTTTACAATTGATTTCTCCGACGTAAAATTGTCATGAGCAATACCAAGTTTTTTTAAATCTTGTTTTATCATGTCCATTGAATGCTTAAGTGCTTCTTTCTCTAAAAATTCATAATTTTCCTCTAAAGAATTAAAATTGAGTTTACTATTAAAGAGAATTTTCTTGGCAATATCTTTTATATACTCACCTGGATAAAGATCTTTTTGATTGATAAATTTCTCATTAAATTTGATTTCTCTAATTCTAAAAAAAACAGATTTCACAAAATTATTAATTTGGTTACCGTAATCATTAATATAATATTCTTTAACTACTTTATTTCCATTGAATTTTAAAAGATTTGATAATACATCTCCAAATATGGCTCCTCTGCAATGCCCAACGTGCATTGGTCCTGTTGGATTAGCGGAAACAAATTCTACATTATATAAAAGATTGGTTTTTAAAGACCCATAATTTTTATTTTCTTTAAAGATATTATTTATTATACTTACTATTGCTTTGTTCGAAAGATAAATGTTTAAAAAACCAGGCTTTGCAATTTCAATTTTCTCAAAATCTTTAATGTCAGCTTTGATTAAATCTTTCAATTTTATTGCTAATTTGTTTGGGTTTAATTTATTTGTTTTAGCTAAAATCATACAGATATTAGATGAGAGATCTGAGTCTATATTTGATGGGGGAATTTCTAAGTTTATACCTTTTAAATTTTCAACATCTTTTAAATCAAGTTTTCGTTGATTTGTTTTTATACAATTTAATATTTTTTCTAAATAGTTTTCAAATATATTCATTTTATTTGTTTGTATAAATTTATTGCATATCTATCCGTCATACCAGCTATAAAATCACAAACAATTCTATCGATGTGAATTTTTTTAAAACTATAAGAATCAATGAATTTTTTTGGATTTTTTTTTATGACAAAAAATAATCTTTTTATTATCTTTTTTCCCTGATTGGTTTTGTGGATAACATTCTTGTGATAGTACATATTTTCTCTTAAGAAAAGTTTAATTTTTTTATCAAATAATTTCATTTTTCCAGAAAAACAAACTAATGGATATGAAGACTTATAAACATCTTTTATATTTTTTATTTTTCTTTTTCTTAAATTTCTTTTGGTGTTCAAAATTACATCCTTTACCATTTCATTTATTATTTCTCGTATTATTTGTCTAATAACTAATTCTTGTGAAAATTTCGGTATTCTTACTTTGTTTTTTTGTATTATTTTTTTTAAAACAGGAATTTCACTAATATCTTTTAATGAAAAAAGTTTTGCTTTTAATCCATCTTCAATGTCATGACTGTTGTAAGCTATATCATCAGAAATAGATGCTATTTGAGCTTCCAAAGATGGGCTATCACTAAAATTAATTTTTTTCTTAAAAAAATTCCTCCCTAATATATTATTTAATTTTTTTTCATCTTGAATTGGACCGTTATGTTTTATCAAACCATCTAATGTTTCAATAGATAAATTTAAACCATTAAAATTATAATATTTATTTTCTAATAATGTTACAATTCTTAAAGTTTGAATGTTATGATCAAAGCCTCCACTATTAATCATACACTCATTTAAAGCTTCTTCTCCTGCATGTCCAAATGGTGTATGTCCTAAGTCATGAGCCAGACTTAAAGTTTCAGATAAATCCTCATTTAATTTAAAAACTTTTGAGAGAGTTCTTGCTATTTGAGACACTTCTAAAGAATGAGTAATTCTAGTTCTGAAATGATCTCCTGTTGTATTAACAAATACTTGTGTCTTATGCTTAAGTCTCCTAAAAGCTGTTGAATGTATGATTCTATCTCGATCTCTTTGATAGGGCGATCTTAAATTGCTTTTTTTTTCAACATAAAATCTTCCCTTAGAATTAGTAGAAGCAGACAACTTGGAAAAGGTATTGCTTTGCATATATGTATTATAACTTATATACTACATAATAGCTTATTATGACAAAAAAAATTGAGTTTACTGAAAGAGCAAAAAAACAAATTGAAAAAATGACCTCAGAAAAGGAGTCTAAAAAATATTTTAGAATTTCTGTTAAAGGTGGAGGTTGCTCAGGATTCAAATATAATTTTAGTTTTGATAACTCAACTTCAAATGAAGATGTTTTGTTTAATAATGCGGTAATTGATAAAAAGTCATTAGATATTATCAATGGATCCGTAATTGATTTTAAAGTTGAGATGATTGGTGAGTCATTTGTTATAAACAATCCTAAAGCTTCATCTTCTTGTGGTTGTGGTTTATCTTTTTCTGTTTAATGAAAATTGTATCTTGGAATGTTAATTCAGTTAGAGCTAGGATTGCAAACATTTTAGATTATATTAAACAAGCTGATCCTGATATTTTACTTCTTCAAGAAATAAAAACTCAAGATGAAACTTTCCCATATGGAGAATTTAAAAATAAAGGGTATCATTCATATGTTTATGGTCAAAAAAGTTACAATGGAGTAGCAATAATATCTAAAATAGATATCAATAATATTGACAAAAATTTTATTAAAGATGAATTAAATCACTCGAGAATTATTACTGGTGAGTTTAATTTAAAAAAAAAGAAAATTGAATTAATTAATATTTATGTACCAAACGGTAATCCAATCGATACGGACAAATATAGTTATAAAAAACTTTGGTTAAACAAATTTATTTCCAGTGTTAAAAAAAAAATTTCTAAGAATTCGAACTTATTAATTGCGGGTGATTTCAATATAATTCCTGAAGAAATTGATGTTTACGATTTTAAAAGATATGAAAATGATGCTCTTGGCAAGTTAGAAATAAGAAAAAAATTTAGAGAATTATTAAACCTGGGATTTTATGATGTTTATAGATTTAAAAATAAAACAAAACAAGAATTTACTTTTTGGGACTATTTTGCAGGTTCATGGCAAAAAAATTATGGGATGAGAATAGATCATTTTCTTTTATCCAATAATTTAATTGAGAATATAAAATCTATTGATATTAACAAAAAACCTAGATCAAAAATAAAGCCTTCAGATCACACACCAATTGAGCTGCAGATTAATTAACTCGACCATAAATATCTTCATATCGAACTATATCTTTTTCTTTTAAGATGCTGCCTAATTGAGCTTCCATAATCTTAACTGGTTTATTTCCAAGATTTTGAATTCTATGTATTGCCTCTTTAGGTATAAAAATTGTCTCATTAGGTTTCATTGAAAAAAACTTGTTTTTTAAAGTAATTTTTGGTTTTCCCTGAGTTACAACCCAATGTTCAGATCGATGAAAATGTTTCTGTAAACTTAATTTTCCTTTAGACTTTACAATAAGTTCTTTTATTAAAAAATTTTTACCTTTATATAAATTTATATAACGTCCCCAGGGTCTATAATAGATATTCTTTTTCTTTAAATATTTTGTTTTATTTTTGTTAAACATTAGAAGGATTTCTTTCCAACTCCCGAGATCAGACCAGGGAATATCAAGCTTTATAGCATTAATATTTTTAGTTTTTTCTAAAATAGCGTAATCAAATGATTTTGCTGAATTTTTAATAAAAGTTTTTTTATCTAGATAGTAAGTATTTTTTTTTAATTTGCCTTTGAGGACTGACTTTAGTGAAGTTTGAAAAATATTTCTTTGATAAATTTTAAAATTATTGATAAGTGACTCTTTTGTTAAAAAAAAAATACCTGAGTTCCAATATCCTCCATTTTTGATAATAGTTTTTGCTTTATTTTTACTAGGTTTTTCAAGAAATTGTGTAACTTCATTTAAATTGTTTTTTCTTCTCGTAACAAAATATCCAAATTGATCAGACGGTACCTTAGGTTTAATTCCAAATATAAAAATATTTTTATCATTTAAAAATTTCTTATTTCTTTTAATTTCTGCATTAAATTTGTTCACTTTTTCAATAATGTGGTCAGCAGACAAAAATATCATAGGCTGTTTGTTAGGTATATCTTTTATTAACGCCGAAGAAAGAATGGCTGGTCCTGTGTTCCTTTTTGCTGGCTCCAATACAATTTTATATTTTTTAATCTTATATTTAATTAAGATTTTTTTGATATTTTTTAAATATTTTAAATTAGTGCTTATTATTGGAAAGTCAAATAAGGGGTTCTTAATTCTCTCTAGAGTCTTTCCAAATAATGTCCAACCACCAAAATCAATAAATTGTTTTGCCTGATGATTCTTTATATTTGGCCAAAGTCTCGTTCCTGCACCACCACATAAAATTACAGGTCTAATTCTCATTAAATTTTAGAGTACTCTTTTACCTCTTTTTTCTTACCCGGATGAGTTGGAGCTCCAAGATAAGCAGGACCTACAGTTTGAGCATATTTCCATAAAGTGCCCGAACCAAAAGCTGATTTTTTAGCTTTCCATTTCTTTTTTCTAGAGGCTAATTGTTTTTTTGTAAGTCTCGCATTTATAGTTCCTTTTTTTGCATCTATGTCAATAATGTCACCGTCTTTAATTAAAGCTATTGGTCCTCCTAAAGCAGCCTCGGGTCCAACATGTCCAACACAAAAACCTCTCGTAGCACCCGAAAATCTTCCATCAGTTATTAAAGCAACTTTTTCTCCTTTTCCTTGGCCATAAATGGCACCGGTAGTTGAAAGCATCTCTCTCATTCCAGTACCTCCTTTAGGACCTTCATATCTTATAATTATAATATCCCCATCTTTGTATTTCTTGGTCTGAACAGCTTTCATAGCATCTTCTTCATTATTGAAACATCTAGCTTTACCTGTAAATTGTAATTTTTTAAGGCCTGCAATTTTAACTATAGCACCCTCTGGAGCCAAATTTCCTCTTAACCCTACTACTCCGCCATCAGGAGATAATGGATTATTGTATTCTCTTAAAACTTTTTGGTTAGTATTAAAATTAATATCTTTTAAATTTTCTTTCATTGTTTTGCCTGTAACTGTCATACAATCACCATGAATAAAACCACCATCAAACAATGTTTTCAATAACATAGGAACACCTCCAGCCTCCCACATATCTTTGGCTACAAATTTTCCACCAGGTTTTAAATCAGCAAGATATGGAGTTTTTCTAAATATTTTTGCAACATCCATCAAATCAAATTTAACACCAATTTCATTTGCCAGAGCTGGCAAGTGAAGAGCTGCATTAGTAGAGCCGCCAGTTGCTGCAACAATTGTTGCGGCATTTTCTAATGATTTTTTTGTAACTATGTCTCTTGGTTTAATATTTTTTTCCAACAAACTCATTACTGTTTGTCCACTTGCAAAAGCGTACTTGTCCCTTTCTTCATATGGAGCAGGTGTACCTGCAGAGTATGGAAGTGCAAGTCCTATTGCTTCAGATACACAGGCCATAGTGTTGGCTGTAAATTGACCACCGCAAGCTCCAGCACTGGGACAAGCAACTAATTCTAATTCTCTTAGTTCTTCAGAAGACATTGATCCTGAGGAATGTTTACCAACAGCCTCAAAAACGTCTACAACTGTTACGTCTTTACCTTTATATTTTCCAGGTAGTATTGAGCCTCCATATATAAAAACACTTGGAACATTTAATCTAAGCATAGACATCATTAATCCAGGTAAAGATTTGTCACATCCCGCAATACCAACCAAAGCATCGTAGCAATGTCCTCTTACGGTTAACTCAGCTGAGTCTGCAATAATTTCTCTAGATATTAAAGATGACTTCATACCCTCATGCCCCATAGCAATACCATCTGTTACAGTAATCGTACAAAATTCTCTTGGTGTGCCACCGAATTGTTTAACCCCTTTTTTTACTGATTGTGCCTGTCTCATCAATGCAGTATTACATGGAGCTGCCTCGTTACATGTTGAAACGACTCCAACAAAGGGTTTGGCAACATCTTGTTCTGTCTCACCCATGGCATAGTAAAAAGAACGATGAGGTGCCCTATCGGGACCTAAAGATGTATGGCGACTAGGTAATTTTTTCTTGTTAATTTTAGACATATTTAATTAATACTAGATACAATACTTCTTAATTTTTCTTCTTCAATAGTTAATTCTTTGACTAATTTTTTATCATTTTGAACAATTTCTTTTGGAGCATTCTTTAAATAAGCCTTATTTTTAAGCTTATTATTTAAATTATTTAGTTGATTTTTAATGCTTTTAATTTTTTGAAATATTCTTTCTTTTTGAGATAATAAATCAACATCCTCATCAAATATAAGTGTTAGTTTTTCTTTTAATACTAGGATATCAATTGAATTATTATTATTGGAAGAATATTTGACAATGCCATTAACTCTTCCAACCTGTTTAATTAAATCTAAATTATTGTTGATTAATTTTTTCAAATTGCTCGATTTTTCAGTGAATGATAAATTGCAAAATAGTTTAGGAGTAATTTTTAGTTCCGCTTTTGTAGATCTTATGTTTGAAATTAACTCAATTACATTATTTATATCGCTTTGATGTTTATTAAATTTGACAATATTTTTATAATTTGGCCAGGAAGATGATATTAAATGATCATTAAAATAGGATTTGTATTTATTTTTAGACCAAACTGACTCAGTAAAAAACGGGATAAAAGGATGAAGCACTTTTAAAATATTTCCCATCATAAAGGAGGAGAATAATCTCGCTTCTCTAATTTGAGACTTATTTTTTGAATTAAAAATCGGCTTTAAAAACTCTAAATACCAATCACAATATGAATGCCATACAAATTGATAAACCTTTTTGGAAGCTTCATCGAACCTAAAATCTTCAATATTTTTTGAAACAATTTTTTGCATATTAATAAACTCATTAAATATCCATTTGTTTATTGGAAGTTTCAATGATTTTAAATTCATTTTTTTGTCTAATTTGCAATTATTTATTTTTAAAAAATTGTTAGCACTCCAAATTTTAGTAATAAAATTTCTATTACCTGTAACTCTATCTTTTGATAATTTTACATCTCTGCCAGGTGATGCCATTGAAATTAATGTAAATCTTAGACTGTCGGCTCCATACTCATTTATAAGTTCTAGAGGATCAATAACGTTCCCTTTTGACTTAGACATCTTTTGACCTTTTTCGTCTCTAACTAAAGCATGTACGTAAACTTTTCGAAAAGGAGTTTTGATATTAAAGTAATTACCCATCATTAACATTCTAGCTACCCAGAAAAAAATTATATCAAAACCTGTCACAAGAACTGAGGTAGGATAAAATTTAAAAAGTTCTTTAGTTTTAGAAGGCCAGCCAAGAGTTGCAAACGGCCATAAAGCTGATGAAAACCAAGTATCTAAAACGTCTGTTTCTTGAGTTAACGTAAACGGTTTATTTTTGTTTTTTTTCTTAGCTAAAATAGTGGCATCTTTTTTGTTTTCAGCAACAAAAATATTTTTACTTTCGTCATACCAAGCTGGAATTCTATGTCCCCACCAGATTTGACGTGATATACACCATGGTTCAATATTTTCCATCCATTGAAAAAATATTTTAGTCCAATTATTTGGGAAGAAAGAAGTTTTTCCCTCTTTAACTATTTTCTTTGGTTTAATTGATAATTTTTTAGCGTTAACAAACCACTGTTCTGTTAATAGCGTCTCAATTATAGAGTTAGAACGATCTCCATAAGGGACTTTATTACTTATAGTATCAATTTTTACAAGATTACCTTTTTCTTTTAATTCTTTTACTAAAAGTTTTCTCGCTTCAAATCTATCCAAACCAATATACTCATTAATTCCATTTTTATTTATTTTTCCGTCCTTTTCAAAAATATTAATAATTTCTAATTTGTTTCTTTTACCTACATCATAGTCATTAAAATCATGAGCAGGAGTTATTTTAACTGCACCAGAGCCTTGTTCGGGATCAGCATAATGATCAGCTATAATTTTTACTGTTCTATTAACAACAGGGATTATGACATTTTTTCCTATTAAATTAGTGTATCTTTGATCTTTAGGATTTACTGCTATTGCTGTATCGCCCATCATGGTTTCAGGTCTAGTAGTTGCAATAGTAATCTTTTTTTCTGAGTTTTGTATTTTATAATCAATATAATATAATTGAGACTGAACTTCTTTTTGAACTACTTCTAAATCTGAAATAGCAGTTTGAAGATGAGTGTCCCAATTTACTAATTTTTTATCTTTATAGATTAAATCGTCATTATAAAGATCTACGAATACTTTAATAACAGCTTTTGATAAATCTTTATCCATTGTAAATCTGGTTCGCGACCAGTCACAAGAACAACCTAATTTTTTAAGTTGATCTAAAATTATACCACCCGACTCCTCTTTCCATTTCCAAACTTTTTCAATAAATTTTTCCCTGCCCAAATCGTTTTTTTTAGTACCTTCATTTTGAAGATTTTTTTCGACTACAGCTTGAGTTGCTATTCCTGCGTGATCAGTTCCTGGTTGCCATAATGTTTCCAAACCTTTCATTCTATTAAATCTAATTAGAACATCTTGCAGACTATTATTTAAGGCGTGACCCATATGCAATCTACCAGTTACATTAGGGGGTGGTATTACCACTGAAAAACTTTTTTTAATCTTGGATTTTTTAGGTTTAAATAATCCTTTTTTTATCCAAAAATCAGAGATTTTTTTTTCCTCTATAAGATGATTGTATTTTTTAAATTCCATTTTTATGAATTATTATAGTTTATATCAAATGAGCAAAAACCTAAAAGAGTTAGATTTTCCTTTATTGAAGCTATTAAATGATTTAAAAGAAGCATTATTGGCCACGTGGCGGAATGGTTACGCAGAGGAT
>MDTA01196039.1_pt1 | contig 14724 bp, 12 predicted proteins | sample 811151 | NCBI WGS metagenome assembly MDTA01 (sample SAMN05326648, study PRJNA326480) | marine metagenome | isolation source: seawater | place: Indian Ocean: South | collected 2010 | reverse complement strand
CTCGGTGGAATAAGCCTGCCCGGGCTCGACCGGGAAATTTCAAGGGCCGCCTCTGGGGATCTCCCACAGGCGGCCTTTTTCTTACTCCTCCCGGACCCTCCAGAATAGTGCAGGGAGGTCCCCGGGAATTGCCGGGAGAAGAGTCCTTACCGGGGAACCCGTACCCCGGACCCCCGACTGGCGGACCCTCCAACTTACCAGGTCAGCCGATTGCTCGATCGCGTAGGTCTTTCCACTGGCGGTCGTGAAGGTCAGGGAGACGCCCTCAAGCGCCCCCAGGGCAGGAAAGACGGGACTGAGGTTCAAAATCGCCAGGGTGGTCCGTACCGCAGGGGGATCTGGAAACGCCACCACACTATCCAGCCACTCCAGATACCGGGTAACCCGGGTCTGGTAATCGTAAGCTCCATACTGACCAACCCTGACCCCTCTGGGCCCATCCCCCCAGGAGTTCAGTCCCGCGATGTAGGACACTCCGTCCACCTCGATAAAAGCCGGGCAGCCACTATCCCCTGCAGCCCCAACCCCCTCCAGTTCGGTCACTCCCTCCTCCCCCGGTCGCTCGAAGAGGATCTCAATGAAGTGGTCATTAACCTGGCTGACAATGTTGGTGCACTTACGCAATCTGCCGTCGTTGCTGGCTCCTCGCTCTCCGCGCACCCCGGTTCCGCTGTCTCCCCGGCCAACGAGGGTAATAAGGGCGCCTGTTTCCTCCGGTCCACGGTAAATCGGAAGCGGAGTGACTCCCTTCACCGGTTCGGCCAACCTCACAAGGGCAATATCGTAATCATCCCTCCTCCTGTTCCACTGCGGGTGGAGAATGACTTCGGCCACCGTGTGCGGCACTCCATTGACCTGTAGCACCTTTCCCGCATTCACTTCCGCCGCACAGTGAGCTACGGTCAGGAGATAGGACTCGTGAACGAGGGTCGCAATGCAGTCTCCCCTCTCGATCAGGTCCACGAGGGCTGGATAGTCCGAATCGAGAACAAGGTAGTCGGTATCAGGTCGGTCATCCCGGATGATGATCCCCGATACTACACTCAGCAGGAGCACCCATAATCCAAAAGATGCGATCACGCACTTCACTCCCTGTGAACCCGAAGGCATGTCTCGAACTTGCTATGCTCTCCCGGGAATTGCCAGACCAGGATTATCAGGGACAAACCCCTCGCGGCCGTCCGCTGTAGGGACCTGAGGAGCGCTCACTCCCCGGACTGCCCCCCGAAATGCGCTACGATTGCCCGCACCAATCCCGGAATGTCACTCTCACTGGCTTCGATCACCGGTTCCTGGTTCTTCTCCCGGAGCTTCCCGCTCGTGACAGGCCCGATACTGGCCGCCCTGCAGCCTTCCGGCCAAGGGATCCCAAGGGCAAAAAAGCTCTCCACGGTGGAGCCACTCGTAAACGTGATTACATCAGCCCCATCCTCTGCCAACCGCTCCACTGCTCCGGTCGGGTCCTCGCTCTCCGGAACATTACGGTAGGCGATACACCTGTCCACGATCGCTCCCTGGTCCATGAGTTCATCGTAAAGGACATCTCTGGTTTCCTCTGCCTTAACCCACAGGATGGTCTGACTCTCAATATGCTCTTTTTTGAAAGCCTCCACCAGGCCCTCTGCTACGAATTTCTCAGGGAGCAGATCCGTGGCAAACCGATACTCCGCAATTTTCCTCGCGGTTGCTGGACCAATCGCCGCGATCCTGGGCTTTCCAAAACTTCTCGCATCTTCGTAAGCCGCGAAAAAAGCCTCGAAGAATCGCTCTACCCCATTGGGGCTGGTGAATACCACCCAGTCATAGGTGTGAACATCGGTCACCAGACGGGAGAATTCCTCGCGATCTGCAGGGGGCTCGATCCTTATGGTAGGCAACTCGACCACGTCGGCTCCCAGTTCCAGCAATCGGGCACTTAACTCTCCGGCCTGTTCCCGGGTGCGGGTCACCACCACCCGCTTCCCAAACAGGGGGCGGTTTTCAAACCAGTTGATCTGCTCGCGCTCCCTGACCACTTCCCCAAGGACTGCGACAGCCGGAGACTTGAATTGTTCCCTTTCCGCGATCTCCGCCATCGTCCCGAGGGTTCCCTCGATGGTGCGCTGGCGTCCCGTGGTTGCCCACCGCGTCAGGGCCATCGGGGTGTCGGGGTTCGCTCCGTTCTCCACAAGGGCGGACGTAATCTCCTTCAGACGCGAGACCCCCATGAGAAACACCCGGGTACCATCCGCCTCCGCCAGCTTACGGTAATCAAGCCCCGTCTCCTCCTTGCTTGGGTCCTCGTGTCCGGTGAAAATCGTGAGCTGCGAGCAGTGGTCGCGATGTGTCACCGGAATTCCTGCGTAGGCCGCTCCTCCGATTGCAGAGGAAATCCCGGGCACGATCTCAAAGGGCACCTCTGCAGCAGCCAGCTCCGCCGCCTCTTCCCCACCGCGCCCGAAGATCATGGGGTCTCCTCCCTTCAACCGGACTACCGTCTTCCCCTCCCGGGCCTTCTCTACGATGAGGGCATTGATTCCCTCCTGGGGAATGGCATGGTCCGCAGCCCGCTTTCCGGCATAGATTTTTTCACAATCCCCGGATACCCAGCGAAGAAATTCCGCACTGCTCAACGCATCATAGATCAGGACATCCGCCTTGGCCAGGCACTCTCTCCCTTTCACTGTGAGGAGTCCCGGGTCCCCGGGTCCAGCTCCCACCAGATAACATTTCCCGGTCATCTCTCCCCTCCTGCGTCTCCACCATTCTTAAGGGTATCAAGCAACTGCTCTGCCAGTCCCTCCGCATCATCTCCTTCGCCCGACACCTCTCCAATAAGAGGGTCGGCTTCGCCGTCTTCGAATACAACTGCCCGCATGCGGATCATTCCGGTCACCTCTGCCCCGTCCTCATCTCGTATCACTTTTCCTATCACTCCTACCGGAGTCTCACATCCGGCTCCCAGCAAGGCGAGAAAACAGCGCTCCGCCCTTACTATAAGCATCGATTCCTTATCATTCACCGCTTCACACATCGATCGCATCCCTTCATCACCGGATCGAATCTCGAGGGCTACCGCCCCCTGGCCTGCGGCAGGCACAAAACTCTCCTCATCCAGTTCTTCGGCATGGGCGATCTTCCCCTCACTCTCAACAACTCCATCACGCAACAGGCCAAGCCTCATCAACCCGGCCTGAGCCAGAAGGATCCCGTCAATCTTCGGAGATTCATGTAACTTCCGGATCCGGGTGGGAACATTACCCCGGATATCAACAATATTAAGATCGGGACGCAGCGAATGCAGGAGGCGCTGGCGCCGCACCGAGCTGGTGGCCACCGTTGCTCCCTCACTCAGTCCGCCCAACCCTCCCGGCTCCTTGGCAATGAGCACATCCCGGAAGGACGCCCTCGGCAAAACAGCTCCAATGGAGAACCATTCCTCCAGAAAGCTCGGCATGTCCTTCAGGCTGTGCACCGCCACATCAATCTCTCCCTCCTGCAGCGCTACCTCCAGCTCCTTGATGAAGACACCCTTGTCGAGATGACTGGCCCGGGCCACCTCACTTAGCGGAACATCGGTTCTCTGGTCCCCTGTGGTCCTGATGATCCGCCTCTCCACCTCCAACCCCGGAAAGGCCGAACACAGGGCTTCCTCTACCATCCCTGCCTGGGCAAGGGCGAGGGCACTTCCGCGCGTCCCGAGAACGATCCTGTCCTGCTCAGCCATCTCACTCACGGTGTGAACAATCCACTCCCAACCAGTTCCTGGTCAATAATGCTCTCACAGAGTTTGATCTGCTCGGCCCGTTGCCCCTTCGCTTCCATCGCAATCTCCTTGAGGGTATCAATATCATAAAGATAGACCTCCTCGATCTCGCCCACCTCCGGTTCAATATCCCGCGGAACGGCAATGTCGATCAGGAACAGCGGACGGTAGCGGCGCTGGCGGCGTACCGCCTCCACATGGCTGCGATTCATCACGGCGTGGGGAGCTCCGGTCGAGGAAATCACCACATCCACCTCCTGCAGGACCTTCTCCCAGTCATCGAACCGCACGGACTGCCCCCCCAGTTCCGCCGCCAGGGCTTCTGCCTTTTCGAAGGACCGATTGGCCACGAAGATGCTGCGTGCTCCCCGCGAGAGCAGACTCTGGGCTGTCGTCCGGCTCATCTCCCCAGCGCCAATGACCATCACCCGGCTGTTGCGCAGGTGCCCGAAGATCTTTTCCGCGAGGTCAACCGCAACGCTACCCACGGAGGTCTGTCCTTCCTGGATCCCCGTGTTGGTCCGGACCTTCTTGCCGATGCCGAAGGCCTTCTGGAACAACTGGTTAAGCATCCGTGAAGTGCTTCCGCTCTCCAAGGCAGCCTTGTAGGCCTTTTTAGCCTGCCCAAAAATCTCAGTCTCTCCCAGAACCATGGAATCAATGCCCGAAACCACCCGGCAAAGGTGGCGGGCCGCTTCAAGTTGCTGCTTTTCGTAGAGGTGCTCAATCCTCAGGGGAGTGCCTGCCTGCGACTGCAGGAAAGAACGGAGCTGATCACTCGCAAAGCCACAGTCCGGGGCTGCCGCATAATATTCCGTCCGGTTACAGGTCGAGAGTACCACACTCTCCTCAACCCCCTCCACCTCACAAAGCCTCCCCGACTCCTCGCCCAGCCTGTTCTCGGGCACGGCAAAGAGCTCCCGTATTTCCACGGGAGCGGTCTGATGATTGAGACCAAGGCAGACAACGTTCATTTACACGAAGGCAAAGACCAGAAGGGAGAGCACGAAGACCAGGATAACACTGCTTGAAAGGCGCCGGGGAGTGATCCCACGCCAGTAATACATCACAACCACCGCGAGGTAGGCCACCCAGGTTGCTATCGCAGCCACCAGATGACTTCCGGAAGAGTCGTCCCGCTCCATCATGAAAGCCGATATGATTCCCACCGTCAGGATGCCCGCCCCCAGTGTGGTGAGCCTCGCTACCGAGTCCAGCAGGGAGCGAACGGGGGGCAGGTTACGAAACAGCGAGGAGCCCAACCGGTGTTCCTTGAGCTTCTTGTTAAGCACAAGAAACATCAGGGCCGCAATTGCCGCCAACGCGAAGGCTCCGTAAGACAAAACCGAAAACGCTGCGTGAGACTCACCCCAGGGATCGATTTTCTCTACCTTCGACGGATTCCCGTCCATCATCCCCGGTATAAGAGCCACCAGTTGGAAAATTGCTACCACCGGAGCGGTAAAGAGCCCGAGAAGTGAAATCCTGTAAGTTGGCCCGACTACCAGGTAAAAGAGAACAAGGGACCAGGCCAGAAAAGCCAGGATCTCACCATAGTCTCCAAGTGGGCACTTACCTCGTAATTCCCCCCTTGAAGCAAGAACCCCGAGCTGACACATGAAAGCAAGGATCATGCAGACAATCGTCCCCATCTGGCGCGTCCCCGCCTGCACCGCACGTAAACCCAATGCCCCGCCCATGATGACGAACGCCGTTGCCGCAACTAAAAGCCACTGGGCCATGACATTTCCATGCTCCCCGGCACCTCTTTCTGCAAGTGAAACTTCCGGGGTATTGATCTAAATTTGCACATCCCCCAACCGGCAGGGGGAATTAATAGGCCTCAGACAACCAGCAGCAATCACTCCACCTGTTCTCCATCAGCACAGCCAGCCCCCGTCAACCCATGGACCCTTCCCATGCCGGAAGGATTTATCTGTCCCCTTCTCCTTCCGCGCGATAAGCACACCCCATGCCCGAGGTCGACACCCTCCAAACCGCCGTTCGTGACATTCCTGATTTTCCCAAGCCGGGGATTATCTTCAAGGACATCACCCCCATTCTCGGGGACGGGGAACTCTTTCAGACCTCCATTCGTCTGCTGGCGGAAACAGCCGGAAGCACACCTATTGACAAGGTGGTCGGCATAGATGCGCGTGGATTCATTTTTGCCGCTGCGGTGGCAGACCGCCTCAAGGCCGGATTTGTCCCCATTCGCAAGAAGGGCAAGCTTCCCTGGAAAACACATGAGGCCAGCTACACTCTCGAGTATGGCGAGGCTGTGGTAGAAATTCATCAGGATGCGGTAAAACCCGGCGAAAAGATTCTCCTCATTGACGACCTTCTCGCCACCGGTGGAACAGCAGCTGCAGCAGTAAGCCTTCTCGGCCAATTAAAGGCCGAGATTGTTTCCGTCTCCTTCCTGATCGAGTTGTCCTTTCTGGAAGGCCGCGCCAGGCTTGGAGATCACTCCATTGCCTCGATATTATCGTATTAGCAGGTCCGACACCTGATGTCGGAGAGGCTTGCCCCTCCAAAGATCCCCCTCGCTAGAGGAATTTTCCCGATAGCTCTCCCCGTCGGACCGGGTTAGGTTCAGGCATGTCCCGTTTCATTGTTCCCGCGGTAACCCTGGCCTTGAGCCTCTCACCTGTGACCGGACAGGACCGGGATGAAGCGGAACGCAATCCAGCCACCGAAGAGGAACTCAGCCCACCTTCCGAAAATCCCTCCCGGTCAGTGGAAGAACTGGCGAAACTGGCGCGTCGTTCCGCAGTGGTCGTTCGCCATGGTGGACGGACCGGCGGAGAAGGAGGCACCGGGAGTGGATTCGTCATTTCAGACAAGGGATTGATCGCAACCTGCGCCCATGTGATCGGTGAGTCCAGGCCACTTACCGTTCATTTTGACGATGGCTCCGAGCACGAGGTTACAAGCATCCACGCCTGGGACGCAAAGCTCGACCTCGCCGTGCTTCAGATCGACTCCGGCGACAGGGCCCTCGTTCCACTCAAGCTGGCGGAACCCGAGTCCATTACCCAGGGCTCTGAGATAGTAGCCATGGGCGCACCTCATGGCCTCGAATTCAGCGTAGTAAGAGGAGTTCTATCTGCCCTGCGGGAGTTTGATGGCCGGGCACTCCTTCAGGTCGCCATTCCAGTCGAACCTGGCAACAGTGGCGGCCCCATCCTGGACCGGAGCGGTCGGGTCCATGGCCTGATTACCATGAAATCGGCAGTGACCGACAACCTGGGATTTGCTGTTCCGGTGGGTGCGCTGCACCGTCTCCTCGCAAAACCCAATACTGTTTCGATGGAGAAGTGGCTCACTATCGGCAGGATAGACCCCAAGCGCTGGAAGACGCTCATGGGATCAAACTGGAAACAGCGTGCCGGGCGTATCACCGTCAGCAATCCAGGTGACGGGTTTGGGGGACGCAGTCTCTGCCTCTCACAACGGGAAATGCCTGAGCTACCCTACGAGATTTCCGTGGAGGTCCTCCTGAGTGACGAATCTGGAGCTGCCGGACTGGCCTTTGAGTCAGATGGAGGAGACCGCCACTACGGCTTCTACCCCAGCAGTGGAAACCTCCGGCTTACCCGCTTTGATGGACCCGATGTTTTCAGCTGGAACATCCTCCAGCAGATCCAGAGCGACGCCTATCGCCCGGAGGAGTGGAACCGCCTGCGAGTCCGTGTGGAAGAGAAGAGAATCACCTGCTTTGTCAATGGAGAGCGGGTCGCGGAACTGGAAGATCATGCTCTACGGGGCGGGAAGGCCGGGCTCGCCAAATTTCGCCAGACGGAGGCCACCTTCCGGAATTTTCGACTGGGGCCCAACCTCGCAGAAAAAGCGGTTCCCCCGGAACTTGTCAGCAGGATGGAGAGGCAGATAAGCAGACTCAAAAAAAACCCCGATGACGAGAGGGCTCTTGAACGCCTGAGCAAGACTCCAGACCTTGTCCGCCCCCTTCTCAAGCGGGAGGTGGAAGCCCTGAGAACCCAGGCTGACGCCTTGGAGCAGAAATCACGCGCGATTCATCGACGAGCGGTTGCTGATCAGATCACCAAGGTTCTTACCGGAAACAAAACCGACCGTGCCTTCCGGGCAGCCCTCCTAATCGCCCGGCTCGATAATACTGAAATCCAGGTTCAGGACTATCTTGAGGAAGTCGACCGAATGGCATCTGAAATCGCCGGCCGCATCCCTGACCAGGCCGGAGCAACCGGGAAAGTCGACGCGGTACGAACCTATCTTTTCAAGGACAACGGATTTCATGGTAGCCGAAGTGATTACTACAATCGCTCAAACAGCTACTTGAATGAGGTTATTGACGACCGCGAGGGCATTCCCGTCACCCTTTCCCTTCTCTTCATGGAACTGGCACGACGGGTGGGCGTGGAGGTACATGGACTGGCGCTCCCAGGTCATTTCGCCGCCTGCTATGACGTCGACGGCCAACGCACCATCATCGACCCTTTTGAAGGCGGAGAAGTGATGAGTGCGGAAACTGCGGATGCCCTCCTCGCTGACGCCGGGATGAACGAGAAGTCCTCCGAGATGGAAATAGCCAGGCCCGGAGAAATCGTGATCCGCATGCTTCGAAATCTGCAGGCCATCGCAATCGAGGAGAAGGAATTTCACGATGCCCTGGACTACGTGGACATCATCGCGCAACTCAACCCGGGGTCAGCGCAGGACCGACTGAACCGAGCCCTCCTCAATCTGCAGACAGGGAATCCTGAACAGGCTAAGCCGGACCTTCAGTGGATTCTCGACAACGAACCGGAGGGTATCCATCTCGGCAGGATCAGGGAACTGTTCGAGCGCCTCTAGGGTCCCCGAAGACTTTCGATCTTGCTCCAGACACTTCCGGCCCGCATCAGCAAACCCTCCCATTTTCCCTCCTCTCCCCGCACCCTGTTCCCGTGGCTACCGAAGAGCCCCTCAACCCCGTCCCCGAAGCCCTCGATCCGGTTCGGATCGCGGAACTTGCCGCAGGCGAAAGACTGCAACTCTACAAGGAATACATGTCAGAGGAGAATGCCCGGGTCCGCAAGGCACATGACCAGGGCGGAGGAGGGTGCGAGGTCGCCTCTTTGCGCTCCGGGGTTGTCGATGTCCTCCTGCGTTCCCTTTTTGAAACCGCGGCCATCAAAAGCAACTCGTCAAATTCACTCACTCTGGTCGCCAATGGCGGCTACGGACGGGGACTCCTCAATCCCGGGTCCGACATAGACCTTCTCTTTCTGCTCTCCCAGCCCTCTCACAATCTCGACACCGAACAGAAGGAACTGATCAGCGATATCCTCTACCCGCTTTTTGACCTCGGGTTCAAGGTCGGCCACGCCTCCAGGTCCATTCCCGAATGCATAACGGAAGCTCGACGCGATCCAATTACCCGAACCTCCCTCTTCGATCACCGGAAACTTTGCGGGAACGAATCCCTTTACAGGAAGTTTACCCAGCGCTTCCGTCAGGACTGCATCAACAGGGACCAGGCTATTTTCTTTGAAGAGCGACGCTCCGACATAGAGGCCCGCTACCGCAAATTCTCTTCCACCGTTTTTCTCCAGGAGCCAAACCTGAAGGAAAGCCCCGGAGGAATGCGCGACTTCCATAACCTGCTATGGATCTCGGATGCCCTCTTCAACACCCGCGACCTTGAAGAACTCCGCCGGCGAGGAATCCTAACCACCAATGCATGCAACGAGTTACGCGAGGGATTCGATTTCCTCCACCGGTTGCGCAATTGCCTTCACTATCACACCGAGAAGTCGACCGACATCCTCACTCTCCGGTTCCAGGGAGTAGTTACCGAGGCCTTCAAATACCGTCATAAGACCAAGTTACGCCGCATCGAAGCCCTCATGCGGGACTACTACCTCCACGCCCGGGATATTCATCAGCACACCGCCAGTGTCTTCGAGATCGCAGAAATTGAAACTCCAGTTCTCCGTCCCTTCCGACTGCCCTCCTGGGTTCCCTTCAGCAGGAAATCGGGAGCCAAGAAATTTGATGGATTCACGGCCACGGAGGGGCGACTCTTCGCCGAACACGAGAACATCTTTGCGGAAGAACCAGGAAGACTCCTCCACCTCTTCCTCCATTGCCAGAAACATCATCTGCGCCCTTCTCCGCCCCTGCGTAAACTCATCAAGGCCAACTGGCACAGAATCGACAAGAGCTTCAATTACAACCAGGAAAACCGTCGCACCTTCCGGACTATTCTGGAAAAGAAGGGGCAGGTCGCACGCACCCTCCGACTCATGCACCGATGCGGAGTTCTTGGTCGCTATTTCCCTGAATTCGGAGCTCTCGAATGCCTTGTTCAGCATGAATTCTTTCATCGCTATACTGCCGATGAGCATACCCTGCGCTGTATCGACCAACTGGACGCCCTGATAGAATCTGACGACCCGGCGCTTGCCCGCTACCGGCAGATTCTCATCGATATTGAAGACCCCTATGCCCTTTACCTTGCCGTTCTTCTTCATGACTCCGGCAGAGCCGAGAACGTGAGGGAGCACATCGACGGCTCACAGGTTCTCGCCAACAAGGTCTGCAAGCGCCTTCACATCAGACACGGGCGAAGACAGCTCATCATGTTCCTCGTCGATCATCATCTCACCCTGTGGCGTTTTGCCACCAAGCGTAACATTGATGACCCTGATGTGGTGGCGGAGTTCGCAGGGCTCATGAAGAACCGGAGATTCATGGACGCCCTCCTGCTCTTCACCTATGCGGATTCCAACGGAACTAACGAGGACGCCTGGGGTCCATGGAAGGAAGCCCTCATCATCCAGCTCTGCAAATCTGCTCGGGCCGTCCTCAAACAGGGATACGGTGCCTACGACGCAGAGTTCCGCGGTAGACTCGATAAACTCAGGGAGAAAGTCCGGAATGAACTGCACGTACGCTACGCTGATATCACCGACGAGCATTTCCGGAAGATGCCCAAGCGCTATTTCCGCTACCGCGACGCACTGAGCGTGGGCACTCATATCCGGGCCATCTGGCAATATTTCGATCGGCGGCGCAGACGCCCTGATACACCTTTTGAGGCTGCCGTCCAGTGGATCGAATATCCCGAGCAGGGTTACACCGAACTAACCGTTGCAACTCACGACCGCCATCTTCTCCTCGAAAAAATCTGCTGCTCCCTGGCCGCCCACGAAATCAACATCCTTTCCGCTGATATCTACACCCGGGAAGATGGAGTAGCCCTCGATATTTTCCGGGTCTGCACTGACGATATGCAGGCAGTAAAGAATGACTATCGGCAAATGAGCGTGGTCATGACCCTCTATGAAATCAACCAGCAGGAAAACTATCTTCCCGGCCGTTATCTTGAGGCAAAGAACAACTTTCTCAGGGAAAATAACGATGATGCCATTCCCTTTCCTGTCCGAGCCTACATCGACAATGAGAGTGATCCCCGCTTCACCGTGATCGAGGTTCAGGCCATCGACCGTATTGGACTTCTCCACGATCTCCTCTACACCATCAATCAGCATGGCCTCCACACCATTCATGCCCGGATCGCCACCGAAAAAGGCGCCGCGCTGGATACTTTTTATGTTCGGACCAGAAAAGACGGAGACAAACTGAACCAGATAGATACTCAGGCCTCTCTCCAGGAAGCGCTTGAGGAAGTCATTCGCGCTCCCAGATCGGTCAACCCCGGACTGTCTCCGGCATGACACGCTCCCCACGAACACCGCCGCGCGAAGGATCGATCACTCCTGCCCGGCACCCTGATCTGTTCCCTTCAGGCTAACGCCGGAGATTAGGCACCACCAACCTCTCACGACCGGGGTTGCTCATCACCGCGCCTGCTGCCACCCATTGGTCGTAGAGAGCCCAGCCCTGCTTCACCAGTCCCAGCGTTCGCCCGAAGCGGTCCTGACTGCCCAGAACTACACAGATAAGAAGGCGTGGGGTAAGCCGGGTGGCCCCATCTGGCAACTTTTCCACCACAGGCCGAAGCTCCGAGCTGGTGGCAAGACACTGACCCGCAAGCCTGGTCAATCCGGTCTTGATTCCGTTTATATTCTCCTGACCGAGAAGTCGGTTGGTATTCTGCACCTTGAAGGCCTTGGTAGTTTCCCCATGCCGGAAGGACAGATCGCGGCTTTTCTGTTTTACAAAGAATGCGAATCCTGGATCTCGCATGGCGTAGATGCAGAGCCGCGCCATGTCTGTCGCAGTCGAGTAACCCCGCCCCCTGGAGACATACAAGCCATGCGGATTAGCGAACCTCGTTCTCCTCATACCCAACTCTCCGGCCAGGGTATTCATCTCGGCAACGAAAGCCTTCACCGGATCCCCGGCCTGCCCCCTCGCCACAAGGATGTTATAGCCAACATGATGGGCAAGGGACTGGGCTGCAGAATTATCCGATCCCATAATGGCTGAATAGAGCGCATTGCGCAGAGAAATGCGATCACCCGGAAACAGGCCCATGGGATTTGAACCTCCCAGGCTGGCAACAGAGGGCGGAACTACCATCTCCGCTCCCAGGTCAGTTCTGGTGGCCTTGGCCCAGTCCAGAGCAACCATTGCGGTGGCCACTTTCGTAAGACTGGCTACAGGCCGCTTATCCATCGCCCCGGCAGCAAGAAGAATCCTTCCGGAGTTAGCCTCTACCACCAGATAGGACTCCTTGGAAAAACTCGACATCGTGCCCAGAAAAAGCAGGAAGGCAGGAATCAGGCCAGCTGAGAGAAAGTTAGGCACTACAAACAATACTCTTGTTTCCCCGATAATATAGCCTCTCGAGGCTACCGCCGACAACCCCAATCCCCGGTCGCCCCCCCTCACCCCTTCCCTGTCGCCCATTTCCCTTGCGACCAAGCCCGCTCCCGGGTAGCTTCCCGCCGACACGGAGAACTCTTCGATGCGCATGCTTGGCACTCGATTCCCGAACAGCAGTCAGAATGGCACTGCCCTGACACCAGACGGGAACCTCGGATCAGTCGCCGACTCAATCAGGCAGCTATCCACCTATCCGGCCATCCGGCCCCTATCTACGGGAACGCTACCAGAAACACGCCAAGCACACGGATCCGTTACTCTACTCTACCGAACTCAGGAATCGCGAACGCACCAAATGACGCTACCTAAGCCAGTTGTGCTCACTCTGCCTGAGGATCTTGAGAGTCCGCAAGATGCCATCGATATTCCTGTCGCGTTCCCGTGCGAACCCGAAACGAAACAAGATACATGTCCGATTCTTCGACCCCATCACGGCGATCTGATTCCGGAGGAGGCTCCGGTAATCGCCAAAATCGCAATAGAAGCCGTAACCGTAACCGCAATAGAAACCGTAACCGCTCTGGCGGTGGCGGCGCGGGAGGCGGCCAGCAATCCGGAAGCCGCCGGTCCGGCGGGCGCCGACCACGGAGGCAACCCAAACGGGTGCCCCTGACCTGGTGGCAGAAAATCCTCAAGGCCATCGGCCTCTACAAGGAGACAGTCCGTCCTCCACGTAAGCGCAGCAGCAATGCTTCTCCGGCTGAGGGCAAAACGGAACCCCGCAAGGCTCCCAAGTCCAGAACGCGTGTCGCCAAGACCGCACAGGGCACCCGGGAGGCTCCAACACCAAAACCCGTTGAATCCACCCGCCTGTATCTTGGCAACCTCTCCTACGATGCCGCTGAGTATGAACTGGAGGAACTCTTCAAGGGCGTAGGCGCGGTAAGAGACATCGAAATTGTCTACAATCGCAACACCCACAAGTCCAAGGGCTATGGATTTATCGAAATGGCGACTATTGAAGAAGCCAAACGCGCCGTTGAGGTCCTCCACGACCAACCCTTCATGGGACGCAAGATGATCGTGAGCGGAGCCAAGTCCAAAGGCCCAGCTGATTCCGACGATCAGTAAATCCTCCCTCCCTGCTTCTATCCCCGTGAACCACGGTTCACGGGGATTTTCATGCCCCGGACTCGCCCAGACTGGATCTCCCCCTCCGCAGAACCAGAGAACAAGAAATCCTATTCTGAAAGCTCCTCCCCAGCCCCTTTATCTTTGCGGACCGACGGCTTCCGGGAAGTCCCGTCATGCCCTCACCCTGGCGAAGGAACTCAATGGGGAGATAGTCAATGCCGATGCCCTCCAGCTTTACCGTGGAATCGAGACCATAACTGCCTCACCCAGCGAGGAAGACCGGAACCTGGTTCCTCATCACCTCTACGGCATCGCCGACCCCTCCGACACCTTTGACGCCGCCCTCTACCGAAGGGTCGCTCTTCCTCTTCTGGAGGATATTTCCTCCCGGGGGAAACTCCCCATCGTGGTGGGAGGGTCCGGCCTCTACCTGAAATTCCTCACACATGAACCGGATGACCTGCCCCCCGCTAACTCTCATCTCCGAAAAGAGCTGGAGGCGCTATCCCTGGATGAAATGGTCCGCCGTCTGGAACTGATCGACCCGCCTGAGGCAAATCGCATCGACCGGAGTAATCCACGCTATGTTCAGCGGGCCCTTGAAATCAGCCTGATGAGTGGTCGTCCCGTTTCGGAACAGAGAACATCCTTCAAAGTTTCCACCGGACCACTCCATGGCATCCTGATTTCCTGGGAACCCGGGGCATTGGAAGCGCGTATTCGTGAACGTACCGCCCTGATGCTTGAGGATGGGGCAGCCGAACAACTGGACTCCCTGACTGAACCCGGTCCCGCAGTCTCCCGGGCCATCGGGGTTCCACAGCTTAAACGTCTCCTCAAGGGTGCAATCGACAGGAAAACCTGTGAGGAAGAAATCGTGATTGCCACCCGTCAGTATGCGAAGCGACAACGCAGCTGGTTCCGCCGCGAGACCTGGCTTACTCCTGTTCCGGGAGATTGCTCCGCGAAACAGATCATCTCCGCGGCTCACAACCTCCTTCAGGGTGGCCCGTCGTGAGAATTCGACCCTGATTGGAATCGGTTCCGGTTGCTTCCTCCCGTCAAAGCCTATCTAGTCCCTCCACCCT
>MDTA01152144.1_pt1 | contig 14724 bp, 5 predicted proteins | sample 811151 | NCBI WGS metagenome assembly MDTA01 (sample SAMN05326648, study PRJNA326480) | marine metagenome | isolation source: seawater | place: Indian Ocean: South | collected 2010 | reverse complement strand
TGACTCATTTTCTACTCACGCTTGTGATGTAGCTAGCTTATTAGGTTTAACTAAGGAAGTGTTCATTAAAATGTACGATCATGATGATTTCTATAAGCATATAGCTGATATGCTATTGCTTGAACCTGAAAAGTTTAACTACAATTACAAGTTAGGAGGTCTAGATATAAAAGGAATAGCCGACAGTGATTATTTCTTTTCGTAGATAAATGATATGAGTATATTTAAAATAAAACCTGATGGTCAAATAGGAGTAGACGAAGAAGATATAGCATTCATATATAAATATGGTGTAGTGTTTATGAACGGAGAAGAAATACATTTTCCGCAGTATTGGATTAAAAAGTATTTAGATAAATATGATATGCATCACTTATATCTACATGACATTTGTGGATAAAAAAAAGGGGTACCTTAGCTTTCGCTTTGGTACCCCAATTTTTTTAGCCCATATCTATTTGCAATAGCCTCAACAACTCAGGAGGTAAGTTTTTAATATACTCTTTAAAACTTCCTTCGATTGACGCTACCATAGCTTCATTTAATCGAGGCTTGTATACATCAGAAAGATTAAATTGTCCTTTATCGTCAAGGTTAATATTACCTCTTTTCGTATTGCCAGTACGTAAATCATCAGCTGAACCTAAGAAACGACCTTCTACAGCTTTTATTTTTAATACAGAAATAATCCTTCTAAAAATGGCACGCATTTCAGACGGCTTTATTTGTTGTAAAGGTTGAGCTCCTCGCCAATACTGTGGAGAGTAACTTGTCATGCCAGGATCCTGTGCAGCCTTCATACGATCAAGAATAGGTCCTCTAACAATCCATCTAGCTTGCTTATAAGCTTCTTTCCTTTTAGCCTTGTCATATTTGTCAATAGTTTCTCCTAATTCTTTAGGCCTAAAAGGCATAGTGTCTTCAAGGAGTTGTGCTAAAGTAGATAAATGTAAATCTCCCATTCTTACAGTAGTATTTGTTGGTTCATCAATAATCTTAGAGCTATTTGCATGAAGCAATAAGTAATAAGGCTTGAACTGATCTAATTCTTTTTTAGCTTTATTACCTATAATTACTCGCTCTTCTTCTTTCCTTGCAATTCTTTCTTGATTCGGGTTATCCTCAATAGGTAACTCAGGATCTTTTATAATTGTAGCAGCAAGTCCAGCTCTAAAGAAAGGTTGTAAAGATCTATTAACAGCTTCAAAATTAATAGGAACATCTCCAGCATCTATGCTTTGTTGTAGTTCTTTTTCGTATCTGAATAGCTGCTTATCAGTCCAGTCAATAAACAAACTTCTCCAAGGCTTATATGTATTAACAACATTCCACCAATTTTTATTTGCTTCTCGCCTAACTGTTGCTGCAGTTTTAATATCTGTTTTAACCGCATCAAATATAGGTAATGCATACCCATCTTTAATCTTCTCAAATGAACCACCTCTGAACATCATGTTCATCCAGGCTCCATCCATTGCTTGAATAATGGCTGGAATGATTCTTCCCCTTCCCCAACCACCGAGTTGTCCGTCTCTTAAAGCACTACCAGACGGAACGGCTTCAGCCATAGCTATTCCTTTAACTGTTACCGGCTTACCGGTTTGAGGATTAGTTCTACTTGTAACCATCGCTATATCAGATAAGACTTTGTTACCCGTTACAGGATCAATTCTTGCTTTAGTTTCTTTAGCACCAATATAATTAGGAACACCAAGAGCATTATTCATTGACATAATACCATTGCTTAACATAGCAACAACATTAGTAGCTCTTAATGCTTGGCCAACTGCTTGAACGCCAGGATGTAGTTCACTATTAATACCATCTGCCATCATGTTATGTAAGAATGATTTAACAACATCTGCTGTATCTTTAAAAGTAGTCTCATAACCGCCGGCATCTGTAGTTACTAATTTTACATCACCTGAAGCTTCCATTTCCGCAATTAAATCTTTAATTCCTTTATGGTATTCTCCATTAATAGTACGCCCAAATGAATTTTTACCAGTATGTATAGTATTAGTAACCTCTTCACCTAAGTTTCTTATTATTCTACCGTAAGATAAAGTCATAATAGGTTGTTTTAAGAAAGATTCTTTATCATCTATAGCAAGTTCAAGAATTCTATAAAGCCGTTCTGTATTTGCGTCAGTCTGTTGGTATCCATTATATGCATATTCTCTTCCGTTTTCTAGCATATAGTATCCAACAGCGTCTCTAATATCTCCTTCTTTTTCTGCTACCTCTTGCTGTGAAAGCATTTTCTTATACTTTTGAAATTCTTTTAAAGCCGCTTTGTTTATTCTAGTTTCATAGTCTCCTATGGATTCAGTGTATTTGTATTGAAGATCTCCATCAGCATCTCGCTTAGGTAGCATTCTACCAGTTTCAGGATCACGTTGATTAGAATACAGTACTTCTTTTTGTCGTCCAAATCTAGGCTCTGCCATCTTTCTTGCATGCATTGATTCATGAAACTTAACAAACTCTACAAACTCTTCAAAAGTTTTAAAAGCGTCTTTTGCAATCGGTAAAGCTGTACTTTTATCTGATTGTTTTCGAGGTTTAGTCCAAGCTTTATCTTCCCATTTCTTCATTAGATCATCTTTAGAAATGTAGATCGTATTATTAGTACCATCATACCTAGCACCATCAAACCTTGCAGGTTTACCCTCTGCATCCTTAATGTTATCGAAAGTACCTTCTCCCAATTCTTTTATGTTAAACGCTGCAAGAGTAAATACTTGACCTTCAACTCCAGCTAGTTGAGCAGCAGGTACTTTATCTAAATTCTTTCCAGCGCCTGCTTCTCTTGTAATACCAGTTCTATAAGCAGCTTTAAGATTACCAAGTGAAGCAAGATATGAAGCGATACCATGGGTTTTACCATCAAACTCTACGTTAATATCAGTACTAAATTGTGTACCATTTTTAAGAGCATCTAAATATCTCTTTAATTCCATAGCTGCTTCAATCTTATGAAGTCCATCAAGATCCTCACTTGCTCCGCTCTTATCTCTAGTTCTAGCTAATAAGCTATCAGGTATATTAAGTGGAGGTACTTGAGCTAGTTCTTCAGGAACCCTAATATAATCAGCAGTTGATGTAGCTGTTTCGTATTGGTTTGTTTCTGGATTAAACATTTGTTTTTGCTGTTGTTGTGGGTTTACAGCTAATCCAACTCCCTTTAACGATTCTGTAGTAGCTTTATATGTATCATTATCCATTAAGCTTTCTTCAACTGTTTGTCCTTCAGCTGCAACAGTTGCAAGTATACTATCAGGCTGATCAAGCTTCTTTAATTCATTATTAAATAACTCAATTCTTTTTTCAGGTGTAGCTTTCTTACCACCTGGAATAAACATTGTAGCCATAAGTTCTTTGAATACATTATTTTCTTCTGAGTTATTTTTAGGAGAGAATATAGTAGGAGTAGCTCCACCAGTTGCGAACCTAATCCATGGGTTTCCTTGAGGATTAAACCTTGTTTGAATCACGTGCATACGGCTTGTTAATCCTTGATGAGCAAACTTTAATTTCCAGAGACCATCACTATACCTAGCTAATGTATTTAAAGCTTCTATAAATCTAGTAAACTGTTTATCCATTTCGTATCGAGGATCATACTCTTTAGCTACTTCTCTCTCAGCAGTTTCAAGATCCATCATTTGTTTATCTGCTTTGTTAGCAGCTTTTCTATTAAACTCTCCTTGAAAAGCCAACATTTTTTCAGGACCTAATTTTACAAGATCTCCTAGAGAAGTAAGATCACTTTGACCTTTAGCATTAATCATAGCTTGCAGTCCAACTTGATAGAACAATTTAGTTCTTTTAGTAGCAACCTGATGTCCAAAAGATTCCATACCATTTCGGCCTTCTTCTATTATTCTATGAGGTTTTTCAGGCTTAATAATTTGAGTAGTTTCTCTTGATCGACGAGCTTCTCCAGTTCTTCTACCACCTAGTTCAGCTTCAGATATTCTAGTTGGCGGAATTTCCTGAGTTTTAAACGCGTCAGGAGCTGATAGTGCTGCTTGCTTTAAAGCTTCTCTTCCTTTAGAAGTTAATTTATATTTTATTAAATCTCCTGTCTGATCAGTAGTATATAGATCAGGATTAACTGATTGCCAAACTTCTCTAGCAAAAGCTCCAAGAGCTTCATACTCATCGTCTGTTACAGAGTTTAAATTATAAGCATCAGTTGCTTGACCTCGAGATCTGTTTACTTCTCTCCACCATTCTTTAAAAATCTCTCTTCCAAGTTTACCAGACCCAGCAGTTTTAGTAGTATACATACCTTGCTCAGGTCCTTCTCTTGAGGAAGGATTATCTTGATCAAATAAATCCATTTGAGCTGGTCGTAGTACCCCAGCTTCCATTAAGTCATATTCATATTCACCCGCGATAGGAACAAACTGTTGCTGGAATATATGTTTCTCTATAACATAATTCATAATCCTTAAAAAGTTTGGATCTACCATCATGTGAGGCTTATCACTTCTTGTACTAAGGCCCATTTGACTAGGTCTTACATAAATTCCTGCATTAAATTTTTCAGGATTAAATAATAAACCTTTTAATGCTAACGGATTCCACTTAGTCTCTGGATGATTTTGCATTAAATAATCTGTAAATGCTTTATCACCTGCTGGTGTTCTTGGTGGTGCATCAACTGGTTCAGTAGTTCTATAGTTATCATCATTCAGTAATGTTCTTCCTAATTCGCCCCATTCTTTACTCCAAGATGCATCCATTATCCTATCAGCTTCTACTGGATCTGAATAAGCCATCTTAACATCTGTTCCAGCGTAATCTTTAGCTGCGCCTTCATAATCTACTTTACCTGCAGCTATAACATCTTGTTCATTTATTTTTTGATGAAAAGCTTTTACAAGTAAATCTCCTCTTTGTATTGATTGACCAAATCCATCAGCAAGTAGAGTATTAATAGTTGATAGTCTTTGTGCTAATAAATCAGCTTCTAACTGTTGTTCAGGAGTCCAACTATCCATAGTTTGTTGTAGTTCTTGTAGTCTATCTTGTTCTCCTTTCCACGCAAAGTTTGGACTACTAGGATCTCTTTGATCTGGATCCATAAGTATTTCGTATCTCTCATCACCAATAGGTTCTTGTCGTTCAAGCTCTCTTTGGTCACGCGCAATGTTCTCTCTTTCAGCTTCGTCCTGTATTTCGCGCATTTCTACGTTACGTGCCCATTGTTCACGAGCTTCCTGTTGGGCTTCTAACTCACCTGGTTTAGATGAATAATACGCAGGATCAGTAAGGTCTTGAGGTCTTGCTAAGTATGCTTCTGGATTTCTTTGTATATAATTAGGTTGATCCTTTAAACTAACAGGACCTTCCTCTACCAATCGCTCTAAGGCTGTCCTAGGCCTCATTTGCTCTGCCTTAAATTCAGCTAATCTCTTTTCACCTGCAGCTAGTTGTTTTCTAGGTAAGTTTAATGTTGTTGCTGTTCTTATAGCCATTGATTTTCCTCTAATGCTGACCAACCTTGTTGTCTTGGTCTTCCCACTTTATAACCACCGAAATCCCAATAAGATGGCTCATCTAAATCTGAGAGTCTTGGACTCTTTTGTAATGCAAACTGTGCTAATGGAGATATTTTAGCTAAAGCTTCCGGAGGTTTCTGTCCGCTAGCTACATCCCATCCTATACCACCAGCTCTTAATGCTTTACTTAAACCAGCTGATTCACCGGCTACAGTACCAAAAGCCCACGCAATATTACTTGGGTATCTTTTCTGATACATTGGAAAGAAAAAGTCTAAAGCTCTTTCACCAGTACCTAGCAATCCACTAGCTCCTACGCCTCTTCTAATATACTCTGATCCTTCAAAGTAAGGAGTAGTCTTACCATACTTAAGTAAATCTTTTAAGTGTTGTGATACAAATCCTAATAATATCATTGTAGCTGCTGCTGCGAATAAGTTATACCTCATAGCTGGAGTACCTCGTTTACCAAGATCTCCCCACATTTTAGGTAAATGATACGCTGTAAACGTAGATATAAATCCCTGGAATTGTGTAAACAACGCAAACCTAGGATCTTGGAATATGAGTGGTCTTATACCAGACTTAGGCATTACTACCGCTTCATTTACAAAAGCATATTCGGCATTACGCATAAAGTCGCTGTACTGTGCTTCTTCTTCTTTAGTAAGTTGCCCAGGTCTTAAAGTCTCACCAGTTTTATGATCTTTAAGTGGTCTTCTTTTAAGATGTAGTTCTACCATCCAATCAGGATCTATACCAAGATTTCTTAAAGCTTCTCTAGCTTCTGCTTCCTCATTGGTTGGCATAGTTCTAGGGTCTTTAGCTACTCGGTTTCTATGTTCAATTACAGTATTAAGTTTATCTACTATATAATCACCAGCAATAGCAGCTCGTCCAGCTCTCATTGCGTTAGTCCACTGCTGAAGTAAAATAGTTTTAAAGTATATATCTATAATACGCTGTCTGGTAACTCCGGTTTCACTAACACCTGTTGTATGAGCAGCACCAACTTCCCAATTCATATAACCTAGTTCTTGTGCTCGTCGGTATCCTTCAGTATCTCTCTTATGAGGCATAACAGTACCTGTCATAGTACCATAGAATCTTCTTGCTGTATTATGAATCTCTTCCACAAAGCTTCTAGCTAACGCATTTAAGCTTCCCTTTTTACCCCATATCTGATCGTTTCTAAGTCCTCTTAAAGAAGTACCTAGCTCAACTAAGTTAGATATAGTAGCAAAAGGTAACGAAGTAATCATAGTTACGAACAATAAATTTTTCTGAGCCCAAACCATAGCAGGACTCATGTTTCTTTTATAGTTACCTGATTCAGCATCAAAGTAGTTCTTCATATCGTAAGCATACTTGTTAGTAGCATCAGACGCTTCTTTAGCTGTCATTCCAGAGTCTAAAAGTTCTCGTTCTATTTTAGCTAATCTTAAATTTATTTTTCTATTATCAGCTCCTATAAATTCCTCGAGTACTGTATAACGAATTGCTGATTTAGAATTGTTAGATACATTAGTAAATATATCTCCTTCCATAAATTCAGCGAATGCTGGATTCTCAGCTAAACCTAAAGTTCTTTCTCTATGATTTGTAGGAGTAAACCTTGCTTTAGAAGTAACAGAGAAGCTACCAACATCCCCTACATCCCATATAGTATTAACTCCAGACTGGTTTAATATAGCATCAGCAGTCTCTTTAGCTTTAACCGGAGTAAAGTCATAATGCTGGATGAGTAACGATTCAAACTTACCCTTATCAGCAGCAATAGCAGCCTTATCAAAAGTTTTAGATCTTGATAAATAGTGGTTGAGATACCCTAATTTTGGGTTATGCTTGCTTTGCATTTCATGTAATCTATTAGATGTACGATCTAATTTTTTAGAGAAAGCTGAAAGAGCATTTGGGTTCTGGCCAAGAACAGCTATCGCATCTCTCAACTCTGTTATCTCTTCTTTAGTAGCTTTTCTATCTTTAAAAACTGGAACAGCATTTTTTCTTAAATCCTTTTTCCAATCGATTATTGAACCATCACCATCAGCTTTTGCCCCTCGCTTCCTAGCGTTTTGATAAGCATGCGAGAATACTAAATAAAACATTTTACTAAACTTCTGTCTAGAAGCTCTAGAATCTGTCATGTTAAAAGACGCAAGTATAGAAGTAGGATCTCCAAAGAATTGGTTTACTTTAGATATTTCGTGGTGTTTTCTATCTTCATACGTTTCACCACTAGTACGTCTTTGAAGATTAGCATCTATTCCATCAGCCCAAAGGCTTAATGTCTTAGATCTTAACTGAAGATCTTCAGGACTTGCGTGTCGAGTTATACCTCTCCATAAACCTGGTATACCTTTCCACATATCTTGGAACCATTGTGGAGCTCCTCGCTTTTTAAGCTCTTCCTTATGAGCCTCACTTCTATCATTGATATCAAAAGTAGATCTTTCTAATTCACTTAATCTTTTTTCTATAGCTTTTCTAGTTTTAGCTACTCTTGTATTAGCTAATTTAGCTTTAAGCTGTTTAATTAATGCATCTCTTTCTTTAATTTCTGTCTCAATTACATCGTTCTCTTCTTGAACGTTATGTTGACGACCGTCCTTACGAGCAGCTCGATCTTGCTCAGCTAACGCTCCCATTTTAGAAGTGTGTTGACCAGTACTCATACTCTTTCTATGAGCTGCATCGTACCACATTCCGTAATCATATATACTACCAGGAGCAGAGAACGCGCCACCAAGAGAAGCCCCGGCAATAGTACCATCAATCAATCGATCTACAAATACATTAGCATCCCAATCTCTAAATCCGTTTTTAACGTGAGCAGCTGTATAACCAACAACTTCTTGCATAGCTTCTGTTGAACCTTCACCTACTGCACCCAAGCCTAGCTTCTTTGTCATACTTCTTGCTACGTTTCTAGCAGTAATCTGTTGTTTAGCAAACATAGCCGCATCAGTAGAGAACTCAGCTATAGCTTTTCTACTAGATTGTAATAACATTTGTTCAGCAATAGGCGCAGTTACCTTTTTCTGCTTTGAAATAGCTTTAATTATTTCATCTTTACTTTCTTTAGTTAACATTCCAGCAGAGCCTGTTAGGTTTTTCAATATAAGTTGAACACCCAATCGGTCTAGTGCAGTTTGAATTACTCCTCCTGTAACAGCAGCTGTAGCACTCTTAGCATCTTCTGGTTGTTCATTCCAGATATTACCAGCATATAAACTAACTGGTGCTACTAATGAAGTTCCTTTAGTAAATGGAGCTGCTGCCATACCAGCCATAGTAACCGCCATATAAGGAAGAGAGATGGCTCCCATATTTGCTACGTATTGTAGGAATCCGTTGCTACCAAAAAATCCATCAATATCTTTATAAGTATTTATAAACTCTGGCTGCTTAGCTAAGTAATTTCGTTGTCTTGCAACGCCTGCTTCACCTATTTGTTCAGCCCAGTTCCAACCAGTAGTTTCACCAAGCATTTCTACTGCACCATACAATCCTTCAACAGCACCCCAAAGACCTGAGTCCCAAGCAGTAGCGAAAGGACTAGTAGCTTTATTATCTAAAGTTCTACTAGGATCTCGGTACATTACGTTACCAGGAGCGTAGTATCCACCACCATAAGCAAGTTGTATCTCATCAACAGCTTGTTCTTTAAACTCTAATTCGTATCGAGTTTCATCTTGAATAGCTTTAGTAATAGCATCTCGAGCTATATCGTATTCTTCCCCTATTCCCTCAGTTCCGTATACATCCGCTAATTTAGAAGCTCGAATAGCATCAGGAGAACTATAACTACCAATATCTAGTATATCAGCTCTTGCTAATTCAGTTTGAAAACTTCTACCTAAGTCATCTTGCAAGTCAATAATCTCACGACCATGAGGATCAAGCTTTCCAGTCTTTATTACTTTAGTAAATCCCTTTTTACGAGCTAGGTTTATTAAAGCAGCATTAGCTACTCTACCACCGGCAGTTCCACTTGCAAGTCTATTACTGAAAAACTTATTAACCTCAGGAGATTCAACTCCTTGTATTCTACCTCTCCAATTAGGATCAACCTTAGAATAAATAGTATCCCCGTCTATAAAACTATATTCTTCATTTAGAGAATACGGGTCGCCTTCAACTGGGCCAGCCTCAGGAACTACATCTGACTCGTCTATTCTTTCTGCAAAAGATCGTACCATAACATATCCTTTATTTCATGCCTAGTCGTTTTTCATTTTCAAGTATTAACTGCTGTCGTAGAAAGTGGAAAAACCCTGATTCGTTTGTATCAGTTTCCATCCAATATTCTTTTCGGTCTTCAGCTTTTAAGTTGTCAGGATCGAGCTCGCCGTTAGGTAATCTTCTTACACCAGCCCAAAGCTTTGCTAAATCTTCTAAATAAAGATTAGCAGCTTCGTCTTCATTCATTTTACTAAATCTAGGTATAGTTTGTGTAATAACTGCAGCGTTTTTTCGCATCTTTTCAAACTCACTTAAATCCATAAAGTCTTTATTTCCAGCTACTCCGTCCCAGTCTTTCTCTTTTCTCTTATCGGGTCTAGTTTTAAATAAGTTTCCAAGACCAGTACCACGTTCAACGTATAAAGCTTTCAATGCAGGTTTTAAAGATCTAATTTTAAGAGCTTTTTTGCCTTTAGCATTCTCAGATTCAACAGCAAGTCTCAAAGCCATTGATAAAGCTTCTTGAGCTCTACCTATATCTGCTCCTTTATCAAGCATTTCGTTGAGAGCCTCTGAAGCAGCATTTGAAAGAACCAATTGACCCGCTACTCTGTCGTAATTATCTTGTCCAATATCAGTAATTATAGCTTGCTTAGTATCTTCCAATATCTTTGTCCAAGTAGAAGTATATTTATCAATTGCTTCGTTTCTATCTTTACTCCTTGCACTATACAAACCAGACTTATCATAATCTCCCATTGAAACAGGTTTACCCGTTGCAACATCAACGTATCCAACCTCTTTAGCATCTCCTTTACCATAATGAACTTTCTCAACTGTAATCTCTTTACGAGTCTTTTTATTGTACCACTTTTCAAAAACCCCTTGTCTATAAGTAGTAACTCCTTTTGGAGTCATCACACTCATATCCCCAGTCCTTACATATTCATCAACGTTATCCCAGTTCTTTGCTGCGTCACTATGCGCAAACTTTAATCGTGAAGCTTCTAATGCATCAACTCTAGCTATATAATTTTTAGCAGCAAAATTCAAACTGCCTCCATGATCATAACCCAAAAGACGAGAACCAAGATACATAACAGCCATTCGCTTAAGCTCTTGCTTATTGAACAGAGATCCAAACATATCCTTTAAGAATCCCATGGCTTTACTTTGCTCTGCTTTAGAAGCATTATTACCAGTGTCTATTACTTTATCTTTATCATTTTCGTTTGGACTATTACTATTTTTGGTCTTGTTGATAGTGTCATTTAACTTAGCCGCTTTAGCTGATTCGTTTTGTAAATACTTTACAGCTTCTTTCTTTTCCTTTTCTAGTCTTCGCCTTTCTCCGCTTTTCCACCAAGGATTTTCGAAATCTTTTGGACCAACCATGTCGCTTGCCCATTTGTTTATGCCTTCAATCTCATCTCCAAATTTATCAACGCTCTCTTTATCCCAGCCTTCCATTCCTGGAGAACCTGACCAATCATCTATATTAAAATTGTTAGGAATATATTTTTCTAATTCTGGAGGACTAAAGTTATCCATATACTGCTGTTGCTTAGCCGCTTCAGCCGCTCTATTTTCTGCTCCTTGATCCCAGTTATTAGCTGTATATAAAGAAGTATCTTGACTAGGTGGCCAACTACCCGAAACTGTTCCTGGTTGAGGCATATTTTCTGCTGTTCTCATAATAGCATCAGGATATACAGGAGGTTTTTGTGGAATATACGCATCTATATCACCACTAAAATTCTGCATATCAGCTTGAGTTACTGGATGTTGAATATTAGTACCTGTAAACTCGTTAGCGAAAGTATCTCCAATATTATTTTGCCAATTTCTTCTTTCTGCTCCAACATCCCAATTAGAGTGAGGAACTGCAGGAGGAGGATTTAATCCTGTAAATTCGTCTGCATAATCTTGACCAGCAGTTCTATAAAATTTTCTTTTCTCCGCTCCTTTATCCCAATTAGACTGATTTAAAGGAATACCTAAGAATTCTGCTTCTGGAGTATGAGCAGCATAGTTCGGAATGTTAGCAGAAAAATTGTCCGTAGGGACAGGTTGTGTAGTTAATGCAGTATCGTTTGGAATATTTACTGAAGGTACCCCAGCGAAGCTCTGTGCGCCACTGACAGGTGATTCGTAAGCTACTTGAGCAGTTGGTGTATAAGGAGCAACTCCGTAAGGAGGAGTAATGCCTGCTTCAGCCATCTGAGTTTCGGGTACAGATGCATAAGGAGAAATCCCAATATTAACTCCATAAGGTATTCTGTCATTTTTTATTTGTGCAAGTGCATTTTTAATATCTGCATTATCCGATTGACTATCAGAATACTTTGCTATACTCGCAAAGGTTAAGTTACCCGTTTCTTTATCTATCCAATTTTTATTTCGCTCATAACCCTCACTACCCTTTTTGTAAGCGATGTCATTTGGATTAACAGTACCATCTTTAGAGGCGTTCTTAGCTTTAGTATAAGCACCAGGAGCTGCTTGCATTATACCTAAATGAACGTTACCTTTGTAACCCCACATATCTAAATATTTTTCGTAAAACTTTAGTTGTTCAACTTCATTCATTGCTCTTATATTAGCAGTCGTAAAATCTTTAGGAACTATACCTAACCTTCTCATATCTTTAAGAGGTGTTTCAGTTATTTGAAATAAACCAGACGCACTACCTTCATCGTACTTTTCACCGGTATCAGTCATACTACTTTCACCAGCCATCATTTCATAAAGTCGTTCCTTATTAAAGTAAGGTCCTTTATACTTTTCTAACATGTGGTTTAATTGCTTTGACCACTCAGGATTGTTCTCTAAGTTTAATATGGCTTGTCCTTTATTTGCGTATACAGCATTAGGAACCTGCTTTAGTCCATCTTCCTGAGCGCCTTTCTGATCTTGAATCTGTCTCCCGATTTCATTCATCTGCTTTATAGTATCTCCGAAAAGATCTGTAGCTTCTTTATTAACTACAAATTCTCCTGGTGTTAACCAAGCAGGTACAGTATCAGATCCTTTAGGTCCGCCCGGGTGGTTATTTATATCTCCTCCTTCAGCAGAATACTGAGGAACTTTATTTACTGGAGGTACATTAGATTCAGGAATAGCAAACTCAAAAGCCATTTGATTTCCGTATCGATCTTTCATAACTTTCTTTTTAAGAAACTTCCCGTCCATTTCTTTAGACACCATGTTTCCATGACGATCTGTTTGAGTAAACTTCTTAAGCATTATTTTCCTCCGGATACTGGTCCGCCTTTATTTTTCCAAAAGCTACTACTAAAAATTCCACCTTCGTCAAACACACTTCCTGTATGTGTAGGTGTTGGTTCATTATACCCTGCATCCCCAAAAGCTCCCGAAGCAAAAGGATCATTAGTAACTTGAAAATGATGTTGCATGTCTTCGTTTAAATTACTAAAAACATCAGAACCTGGAAGAGGATTAAAGTTACCTTGACTATCGAACCCTGTAAAGTCATGATGTATTAAATTATCGTAGTCTTGGTGAGACATATTAGGATTATTTACCCATGCATGAGCTAAATCTCCTGTACGTTGTTGCCTATTTGCAAGATCTTGTGCTATATTTTTATAATCAAGACCATCAGCAGGATTAGTAGTACCAAATGTTAAAAGGTTATCTATCATTCCCATACGTTCAGGAAAAAGTTTAGATCCTGGGTATGACCAATCCCCACTATGTTCCCACTTATTTGTGGCTGCGTTATAAACTTGATCGTCTAGTTTATCCCACATTGCATCAGCAGTCTTTGGATCCCACGCTGGTGGTTGATTATGACTTTCATATGGATTAGTTACAGGAGGATTAAAATTTCTAGCTGTTTTTGGATCGCTATACGGACTTGTAGAAGGTAGGTTATAATCCCAAGCGTTCATTGTAGTTGGTTGATTAGCTGCACCACCTCCGCTATCTCCTCCGCTCAAAGGACCTGACCTACCTCCATAAGTAAAGTCTGCACCTGGTTGTACAGTGTCATAATCGTATACTGGACGTACAAACTCAGTTCTTTCATCATCTCCTAATTCAGTTCTATATCCTCGTATCGCCATTACTCTGACCTCTCTGCTAGTGGAGCTCCGTATCCTAGAAAGTTTCGTCCTTTATTCCACATCCACGTAAAAGGTTTAACGTCTTCTCTTTGATAAGCTACTGTTCCTTTGCCAGGATCTACGTAAACATTTTTAGTACCGGGTACTCCAAATAATCCAGTACGTTCTGCTTTCTGCCAATAAGATTCCTTACTAGGAGACACTTGTGGATTACCTGCTGGAACATGGAATTGGCTTGGTGCCATACCTTTACTATTGAACTGATCCCATATAGTAGTTACTGAAGGAGTTTTACCTTCCTCGGCCAGTCTACCTGTCTCGGCATATGTCACGTCTCCGCCTTCATTATACCTTGATATGGTACCACTAGCGTCAGTGCTGTTACCGTGAAGTGCGCGCCAATGAAATAAATTTATTATATCCATATGAGGCATTCCACGTTCTAGGTTCATTAAATACTCTGTTCTCAATCTAGGCGGAAGTGCGTTTATGTCAAAATTTTTATATGCTACAGGAAAGTCTGCAGATGCTAATGGGCCTATTGGTGGAAAGGTTGGACCAGGTCTACTTGGACCAGGTCTACGTGGTCCCCATGGATCCTGTATTATAGGAGGCATAGGGCGTGGGTCTGGTCTATATTTAGCCCATTGATCCCAACCTTCTTCTGAAGTTGGATATACAAAAGTCTCTGGAGTACTAAGATCATCGGGTTGAGTGTTCATTAAGTCTTGTCTTTCCTGACCACTAAGTCTTCTATACTGTCTACGTCCGTCGACAAGCGGTCCAACCCTCTTTATTTGTTGCATCGGCGGAAAAAATCGATTGTTTGGATCATAGAATTCGTCAAGATGGTTATAATCATCTGGAGTATCTTCCAGCCCTTCATATTCTGGAAAGGGGTTAACTACTTCTTTTCCTCTTTTAGCAAAAATTGTAGA
>MDTA01027047.1_pt1 | contig 14726 bp, 11 predicted proteins | sample 811151 | NCBI WGS metagenome assembly MDTA01 (sample SAMN05326648, study PRJNA326480) | marine metagenome | isolation source: seawater | place: Indian Ocean: South | collected 2010 | reverse complement strand
TTTTTAGAAATAAGTTTTCCTGCTCTTGTTGATCCAGTAAATGAAATCATATCAATATCACTATGAGAGGATAAGTCCGTTCCAACACCAGCGCCATCTCCATTTATTAGATTGAAAACACCTGGTGGAAATCCAGCCTCGTGAATAATTTCAGCAAAAAGCATTCCTGATAATGGTGCAATTTCAGATGGTTTTAATAACATGGTACAACCAGTGGCTAATGCAGGAATTACTTTCAAAGTAATTTGATTAATAGGCCAATTCCATGGAGTAATTAAACCACAAACTCCAATAGGTTCATAAAGAATAAAATTATTAGAATTTTTATTAAATCTTTTTTCAAATTCAAAATTTTTTAATCTAAAAATAAAATCATTAATATGATCTGCTCCTGAAGAAGTTTGTGCTGATGAAGACCAATCTAATGGTGCTCCCATTTCATCAGACATTGTTTTTGTTATTTCATCCCATCTACTATTATAAATCTTAAGTAAGTTTTCTAACAAACTAATTTTTTCTTTTTTATCTACCTGACTCCATGTAATAAATGCTTTCTTTGCTGCACTTACTGCCTGATCTACATCTTTTTTTGTTCCCAAAGAAATAAGAGCATAAGATTGTTCATTTGAAGGATTGATAACCTCGTAATCATTACTAATATTAGGATGAACCCAATTGCCATTTATATAAAAATTACGCTTATCAATCATATTTAGAAAAAATTATTCGTTTCTTTTTTCCTATATTAGAATAAAAGAATACACAAAAAGAGGTAAAATTGACACTAGAAAATATAAAACTTGATATAGATTATGTAAGGTCACAGTTTCCGGCATTTAAAGATCCATTATCAAAAGATTGGTCTTTTTTTGAAAATGCAGGCGGAAGTTATGTTCCAAGAAATGTTATTGAAAAATTAACTGAATTTATGACATCAACAAAGGTTCAACCTTATGCGGAATATCCAATGTCAAAGATTGCTGGCGAAAATATGGACAAGGCTACAAAACTTTTTGCTAAAATGATTAATGCAAAAGAAAATGAAATTTTAATCGGTGCCTCAACTTCTATTAATTTGTACGTACTATCTAATGCTTTAAAAAAAATTATTAGACCTGGTGATGAGATTATCGTTACAAATCAAGATCATGAAGCAAATATTAGTCCCTGGAGAAGATTAAAAGAAATAGGAGCAAAAATAGTAGAGTGGAAATTTAATAAAGATAGTCATGAATTAGATATTTCAGAATTAAAAAAAATTATATCGACTAAAACAAAAATTTTGGCAGTCAACCATTGTTCTAACATAGTAGGTTCCATTAATAATTTAAGAGAAATTTCTGAAATTGCACATCAATATGGTTCATTAGTAATTGGAGATGGAGTTTCTTATGCTCCTCATGGTTTTCCTGATGTCAAAAAACTTGATGTCGATTTTTATACTTTTAGTCTTTATAAAACCTATGGCCCCCATCTAGCTCTTATGTATGGCAAAGAAGAAATACTAAAGAATTTACCAAATCAAAATCACGAATTCTTAAATAATAACTATCCGTATACTTTAAATCCTGGTGGACCTAATCATGAAGAATTAGTTTCGCTAATTGGAATTTATGAATATTTTGAAAATTTGTATAATCATCATTTTGAGAATGACGATAGTAATAAAGATATATTAGAAAGAATAACAAAAATTAATACTTTATTTTCAAATCACGAAGAAAATATTACAAATCCTATTTTAGATTATTTAAGTAATAAAAAAGATATTAGATTAATTGGCAAAAAAAAAATTATTAACAAAAATAGAGCCCCTACTATTGCTTTTACTTATAAAAATAAATCCTCAAAAGAAATAAGTGATTATCTTGTTAAGAATAAAATTGCTACTAGAAATGATAATTTTTATGCGTGGCGATGTTTAAACTACTTAGGTATTGACATACATGATGGAGTTATAAGAATAAGTTTAGTTCACTATAACAATAAAGATGATGTGGAAAAACTTTTAAATATATTGGATAATATTAAATAGTTATTTTTTTTAAATAAAAACAAAACAGATAATACATTATAAAAATAAAAAGGAAAAATAAAGCTGAATGTATTGCTCCAAATATATAAAAAAATAACAAACCTAATAAGGACATAAAAATTGAGCAAAATACTAAAGATAATGTAATAATATTGTTGCTCATACCTTTTTTTATTAATAGATAATGAATATGGAGTCTATCTGGTTTAAATGGATTTTTTTTATTTAATAATCTAGTTAAAAATACTGAAAAAAAGTCCAAAACTGGGATAGGGGTGGCCCATAATGTCAAAATAGGATGAAAATGTCTATTATCAGGCATAGTAAATAATACTAAATAGCAAGCTAAAATAAAACCAATAGATGTTGAACCACTGTCACCTAAAAATATTTTTGAAAAAATCAATCCAAAGTTAAAAAAAATAAACAAAGAAATTGAAAAAAAAAGAAAAATTAAAGGCTCAAGATTGCTAAAATTTGAATTAAAATAACTAAAAGTTATTATTGATAAAATACAATTTAAAGCATACCCACTTGCAAGGCCATCTAAGCCATCAGAAAAATTTATCGCATTAGTAAAACCAATTACACATAAAAAAGTTAATAATATACCAAAATTTCCAAGCTCAATTTTTAAATTATTAAATTGACCTAAATCAGATACATTTATATTAAAACCTATTACTATCAGACAAGCAATAATTTGGAAAAAAATTCTTTCTAGAATACCGATATTATATTTATCATCTATTAAGCCTATAAAAAAAATAAACAACGATGAAAAAAAAATTATTTTATGTTCTATATTTGTTGGAAATATAAGAAAGAAAAAAACAAATGAAGAATAAATAACTAAACCTCCAACTAATGGTACAGCACCAACATGCCTCTTTCTTTCTGATGGAAAATCTATAAGTCCTAATTCTTTACCAATACGTGAATAAAAGTAAGAAAAAGAAATTTGTAAAATAATAAATAATACAGCTAATAAAATATAATTAATCATTTTTTTCTAATCTATTTTTGTATAAATTATAGCATAAGAAAAATCCAATTGGTAAATAATAAATAGCAGAAATCCAATTGTTAAAAAAATTTCCACTTGGAAGAAATGGGAATAAATTAATAAAAATCATTATAATTAAATATTTATAAATTAATTCAATCATATGATTTTGAGTTTCTAAATTATCAAGAATAAATATTTTTTTAAATAAATTTATGCAAAAATAAATATAAATGGTAATTATAAATATAAATCCAATTATTCCAGTTTCAGTTAGTATTTGTACATAAGTATTATGGGGGTGTGTTTGACATCCATCAATTGAGTTATCTTGGGAAGAAAAAGTTTTATAGTTTTTGCATTCTTCTCTGAAAACTTTTGGACCTATTCCCAAAATTTTGTGATCTAAGAAAATTTTAAAACTTGTAGTATAAACTACTTGATGTTGTGCTGAAAAAATATTAAGTTTATTATCATTCTGTAACTGAAACAATGTGTAATCAAATATCCTATTATAAAGGGTTTTTGAACTTGAGATTAAAATTACTACTCCTAAAATTAATATAGATATAAATGCTAAATTAAATTTTTTATTTTTTGAAAATATCTTTAAATCAAATATTGAAAAGAGTGAAAAAATGAGGAATAAAATTATAGCAGTTCTTTCACCAGAAAATAATATAACTATAAAAATTAGAAAAAAAATAATTGAAACTGTATAAAAATTTATAATTTTATTATTTTTAAAATAAATAAAAAAAACAAATAATAAAGGGGATAGTCTTGATAAGTAACTTCCTAATTTTTGCTCTTCACCAAATAGACCACTTAATCTTGACTGGTTATACTTAAAACTATACTCGTATCCGATTAAGTTAAAACCCACTAGTAGTTGAAAATATGAGTCAATTAGTAAAATTAAAAATGATAACCCTATGAATAATAGAAAGTATTTTAGAGTATTTTTAATTGAAGCCAATAAATAGAATACTAAAAGAGAAAATATCCAGAATCTAAAATAAAAAAGTGTGCTTTCTAATGAAAGGAGAACTTTTGAAGATAATAATGATGTCAGTAAAAGATAGAAATACCAAATAAAAAAAAATATTGAAAACTTATTTAAAAAATAAGTATTTATTAATTTTTTATTTAATCTTAATAAAAATAAAATACAGCTAATTGAAATAGCAAAGTCAGTTAAAAAAGGTCCTGATATAATAAGTAAAGGTAAGATTATAAACAAAAAAAAATTGATTTGATCTATACGAGCAAACATAATATTTTTCTTAAAGTTTCCAAAAAAGATTATAATTTGGAAAAAGATTTAAAAGATCGATTAAAATTTTTTGTTTATTGCATAATTTAGAAATTTTATAAATTTTTAAATTTTTATAAAAATCATGCTTAACAGCTATAACAACCATATCATAATGATTAGTCTTTAACTTATCGGTCAAATTTATTTTATATTTTTTTTTAACAATTACTCTATCTGCATAGGGATCATGTAAATCTATAACTGAAAGTTGACTTTTTAATTTTCTATAAATATCAAAAACTTTCGAATTTCTAACATCAGGACAATTTTCTTTGAAAGTACAGCCTAAAATTAATAGTTTTGATTTGTTTAGTATTTTTTTATTTTCCTTCAATGTTGTAATAATTTTTTTTGAGACAAAATTTGCCATACTATTATTGATAGATCTTCCTGATAATATAATTTTGGGATTATATTTATTTTTTAAAGCAATATAAGTTAGATAATAAGGATCAACTCCTATACAATGACCGCCAACTAAACCTGGCTTGAAATCTAAAAAATTCCATTTTGTAGAAGCGGCTTCGAGAACCTTATTGGTATTTATTTTTAATTTTGAAAACAATTTTGAAAATTCATTTATAAGTGCAATATTCACATCTCTCTGAACATTTTCAATTACCTTTGCTGCTTCAGCTTCTTTAATTTTGTTTACTTTGAAAGTGCCAACTTTAACTATTTTTTTATATAATTTGTCCACTTCGTCAGCTGCATATTGATTTGAACCTGAAGTTAATTTAATGACGTTTTGGATATTTTTAATTTTATCACCAGGATTAATTCTTTCAGGAGAGTAGCCAACAAAAAAATCTTGGTTAATTTTTTTTTTTGAAATTTTTTCAATTATTGGAATGCATATATTTTCAGTTACACCTGGGTAAACTGTTGACTCATATATTACAAAAGAATTTGATGATATAAATTTAGATACTATTTTTGTAGCTTTTATAAGTAATGATAGATCAGGATTATTTTTCTTATTAACTGGTGTAGGTACAGCTATTATAAAATAATTAGAGTCATTTAAATCAAATGCATTTGATGAAAAGACTAAATTTTTGTTTTTTATTTTTTTAAGTATATGTTTACTATATTCATTGGTTGAATCATAAAAATTATTTAATTGGTTTATTCTAGCTTTATCTTTATCAAAACCTACAACTTTAAAATATTTAGAGAAAGATACTGCAAGTGGCAAACCAATATACCCTAAACCGACTATTGAAATTTTTTTCATAGAAATCTTTAATTATAATTCAAAATGTTATTAAATAAGTATATATCAGTTTATTGAAATGAAAAAAGTACTAGTTACTGGAGGAGCGGGATTTATAGGAAGTCATTTAGTTGAAAAATTAATTGATAAAGGTTGTAAAGTAGTCGTTTTAGACAACCTATTACGTGGAAATAAAATAAGAGCTAAATTTTTAAAAAAAATTAAAATTATAAAAGGAGATATTAGAAACAAGAAAATTTTAAGAAAAGCAATTAAAGGAGTAGATATTGTATTTCACCTAGCTGCATTTTTAGGTGTAGATGAAGTTGCTTCAAATCCATATGAAACAATGAATGTTGAGGTTATAGGAACATCTAATTTAGTTGAATTGTCATTAGAATATAAGATAAAGAAAATAATATATATTTCTACAAGTGGTGTTTATGGAAAAACTGAAATTGAAAAGTCTGTCAAAGAAAATTTTAATGTATCTCCTGTTTCATCTTATGCTATAGCAAAAAGATTTAATGAAATTTACCTACAATCTATCTCAAAGAATAACTCTATAATTACCTTTTCACTTAGATATTTTAATGTATATGGCCCTCGACAAGATAAAAGAATGGTTGTGCCCAGATTTATAGAACAAGCAAAAAATAATAAAAACATTGTTGTTCATGGAAATGGCCTGCAAACAAGAGATTTTACTTACATAGATGATGTTATATTTGCAACAATTAGAATTGCTGAAAAACTAAATAAAAGTGAGATTCTTAATATTGCTAGAGGTAAAGAAACTAATATGATTGATCTTGCAAAAAGTATTAAGAAAATTTTAAATTCAAAAAGTTCAATTAAAAAGATTAAAGTTCCAAGTCATAGAAAAGAATTTGATGTTGAAAGAAGATTGGGCAATTCAAGTAAATTATATAAATTAATAAATTTCAGGCCAAAAAGATCCTTAAATGAAGGAATTAGGGAAATAATTAAATATAATGAAGAATTATAAATTAACAATTGTAATTCCTGTATTAAATGAAGAACAAAACATTAATATTATTTATAATGAGATAAATAAACTGAATCTTCCAATAACATATCAAATATTGTTTATTGATGATGGAAGTACAGATAGCTCACTTAAAAAAATTACAAAACTAAATTCTAAAGATGAAAAAGTAAAATGCATTTCTTTTCTTAGAAATTTTGGTCATCAAAATGCTATTTTTGCGGGTATTGAAAATTCATCAACAGATTACATAATAACAATGGATTGCGATTTACAGCACCCGACAAAATTACTACCTAAAATGCTTAAAGAAAAAGATAAATTTGACATAATTCAAATGACAAAAAATTTTCAAGGTAAAAGAAATATATTTTTTAAAATTTTTTCTAATTTTTTTTATTTTTTAATTAACAAAATATCAAATATAAAACTTGAGAAAAATTCATCTGATTTTAGATTATTAAACAGAAAAGTTGCAGATAATTTAAAAAAATTTAAAGAAAGAGATAAGTTTATAAGAGGAATTATTGCTTGGTCAGGATATAAAATAAAATATATAAAATATAAACCAGATCAAAGAAAATATGGAAAACCAAAATATAATTTTTTTAAGTTAAATGAATTAGCTTTTTTTGGTTTACTAAATTTTTCAGAAATTCCACTAAAACTTTCATTCTATTCAGGAATTATAATTTCTTTTTTTTCATTTTCTTATGGAATTTTTGCAATACTAAAAAAGATTATTGCTCCGCAGAACATACCAATAGGTTACACTGATATAATTACTGTTTTAACCTTTTTAGGAGGAATACAATTAATTTTTATTGGAATAATTGGTATGTATATATCAAAAATTTACGAACAATTAAAGGAAAGACCAATTTACATCATTAATAAGAAAATATGAAAAAATGTATAATTTGTTCATTCAAAACTTTATCAATTTATTCCAACTTAGATAAATGCATAAATTGTGGTCATGCTACTTTTAATCAAAATATAAAAGATAGTAGGATACTCGAAATTTATAATAATAATTATTTTAAAAATGGTGAATACAAAGACTATAAAAGTGATGAAAATATAATTAAAAAGAATTTCCAAAAAAGGATTAATAGAATCATAAATAATCACTCAACTAAAGATAAGAAATTAATAGAAATCGGAAGTGCATATGGTTTTTTTTTAGACTTGGCAAAAAATAATTTTGAATCTGTAAGTGGAGTTGAGATTAGCAATGAAGCATTTAACTATTCGGCAAAAAAATTTAATATGTGGAAATCAATAAATAACGTTCAATCAAATAGTAAATTTGATTTTATTTGTTTGTGGGATGTAATTGAGCATTTGAAAGACCCAAAAAGTTTTTTGCTAAAGACAAAAAATTTTGCAAGCCAAGATAACATTTTAGCTTTCACTACTGGGGATATAAATAGTATTAATGCTAGAATTTTTAAAAGTAAATGGAGACTTATTCATCCACCTACACATCTGAATTATTTCACAAAAAAAAGTGTTGAGATAATGTTAAAAGAATTAGGGTATAAAATATTATTTATAGATTATGTCGGATACCACAGATCTCTTGATTTTATAATATACAAATTAAATAAACTTAATTGGTTCAAAAATAGGCAAAATAGTTTCAATTTTTTTAAAAATATTTCAATTTATATAAATTTATTTGATATCATGTATGTTGAAGCTAAAAGAATTTATTAAAATTTATCACTATAATAGTCTGGCAGCATATTTTTAAATTTTTCATATTTAAAAATGAATCCAGCCCAATGTCTTGAGCCTATATTTTCGTGACTTAAATAATAATAAACTTGTTGAATATTTTGTTTTTTATATATCATGTTATTTTTCAAGTCATAAATATTATATAAAATATGTTTTTCTTCTAAATTAATTTTATTATAATTTTTTTTATTTAATATTATTATGTTATTTCTATTCAAAGAATGTGATTGTAGAAAATTTTCTAAATAAAAATTATTGTTTAATAACTCTATGTGATTGAAATCATGATATTTGACATATTTAAAATTTGTTAATAAAACAGTCTCATCCGTAGCTATTTTATTCAATTTATTGTGAACAATATTTATTGTTTCATTAAGGTTTTTCCAGTAAATATTTATTGAAAAAATTGATGATATTATAAATAAGTTAAACACAAAGATTATTGCTAATCTCAATATTACATTTTTTAAATAGTCTGTAAGAAATATAAATAATAAGACTACAAAAGGTGAAATGTATATATTGACTCTATTACCAAGCCCAAAAGGAATATATGGAAACTTCGTTGAAATAATAAACAAAAATAATGAAAATATTAATATTACTAATAAAAATAATAAAAATTTAATATAAGCACTCTTATTTACATTTTTATTTTCGTTAGTAGTAAAAGCAAAAGTTATAAAAAAAGACAAAATAAAAGAAAATAATAAAACCCAATTAAAATCAAATGAAACCATGATTTTGACTAAATGAGAAATTGTCAAAATATCTAATAAAGAAAACATATGAAAAATAATATTTTTTAAGTCTAAAATATTACTTAATTTACTTGTAAAACTTTCATAACCAATGCCAACTCTTGGCAAGTTACCTAAATCTGTAATTAAAATTAAATAAAAAAAATAAAATAAAAAAACTAGTATTAAACTAAAAAATATTTTGAATTTTTTAATTACGAAAAAGTATAATATGGCAGTGAAAATAACAGGTAGACAACTATAAGATAATAATAAACAAAAGATTTTTAGAAAAATACCTATTAATAACTTATTTTTTCTAAGTTTTAAAAAAGCAACAAGTGCAATAGTAAATGACAACAAATGAGAAATAGACCAAATCCAATATGTGGCACTATCATGTAAAGGATAAAAAATGATAATAAATGATAAATAAAGTGATTTATATTTAGAAATATTTAAATTAATTAAAATATAATAAAATGAAATTATACAAATTAAAATATAAAAAGATTTAATAAATACAAAAAAATTAATATTAAAAAGATCATATTTTGAAAATGGATAAGCGTATGTTACAAAAAGTGTAGATAGTGGTCTATTGCTAATAAAATAATTTGGATTATTTATAAAAAACCAATCATCACTTATTAATGGAGTATTTATTTGAAAGAATAAAATAAGAATAAATGAACTAAAGAATATTAAAAAATTTACTCTAGAAAAATACATTTTATAGGTTTTTAATTACATCATGATATTTTTTAACAACAAAATTTATATCATATTTAGCTATTGCATGTTTTCTAGAATTTTGAGACATTCTAAATAGATCTTTTGTATCAATCGTTGAAAAAATTTTTAATTTTTCTAAAAGTGATTTTATAGATTTTTTATTGCACAAAACACCATTATAATTATTAATAACAACTTCATTGCATCCAGGTACATCAGTAGTGATTATGGGAATGGACATAGAGCATGCTTCAATAAGACTTCTTGGGTTGCCCTCTCTATAAGATGGCAGAACCACAATTCTTGTATTTAGTAGTATTTGTTTGATGTTATCAGTTCTTTTAAGGAAAGCAATATGAATATATTTCTTTTGAAAATTTTCTATATTTTTATCATTAGGGCTTATTGCATAAAAATTTAATTTTGAATTTTCTTTTTTTAAAAGTTTTGATGCCTCACAATACTCGTATATACCTTTTTCTTTTTCAAATCTTCCTATAAATAAAAAATAGTATTTTTTTTTATTTATTTCAAAAAGATTATATTTTGAATTAGAAAAATAATTTAAATTTACACCAGACCCTGGTATTACAGAAACATTTTTATTATTAAAATATTTTTTTTTTCTAAAAAATTCTAAATCATGTTTGTTTTGAAAAAAAATATAATTAGATCTTTGAATAATCAAAATATATAATAAACTTATAAAAAAGAAAAATATTCCTTTGTTAATGAATGTTTTTCCTAATCCTGAAATATTTGATATTACTTTATATTTAAAACGAAATTTTAGAAGATTAACATAAATATTTGGTTTAATTGTAAATGAGAGGACAACATCTGGTCTAATTTTATCAATTATTTTATATAAGCTTTTTATCGCATTTATTTCATTGATTAAATTTGTACTTGTTGCTTTAACATTCCAATTAAATATTTTATAATTTTTTTTCAATTTAGAATAGTATTCGTCTTTTGGAGCAACTAAAAAAATATCATTCTTCTTATTTAAAAAATCTATTAATTCTTTTCTAAAATTAAATAAATTCCAAGATGTATTTGAAATTAATATTATTTTCACTAAAACCTATCGTTTAGTTTGTTATGAATAATTGCTAGATATTCGTAAATTATAACCTTGATTGTATCTAAATCAGTTTGCCATTGTATATTTTTTTTAGGAGAATCAACTAAGCTAGGGATTTTTATTTTAATATTAGGAAAATTAGAATTCCATATTAGTGATGCTCTTCTAGTATGATATGGAGCGGTTATGAAAATTATGTTATTAATTTTTTTTGTTTTCAGATAGTTACCTACCATTATTACATTTTCGTAGGTGCTAGCTGGATATTCTTCAAATATATAGATCTGTTCATTTTCTATTCCATTGTTTAAAAGGAATAATTTCAAAAGATTAACTTCTCTAATTGTTTGATCTCTTCCCGAAGATAAAATAATTTTATCAGCGTAACCTTTTTCTAAATATTTTTTGGAATCCAGTGCTCTTTTTTGATAACCTGTATTAAGATATGTTGAGTATCCATCTCCACTAAATACAACAATTGCATCTGACTTAGATATAATATGCTCAACATTTAAGATATTTCCTAAATACCAAAATAGAGGTGAATAGAAAATTAAAATAAAAAAAAGTACAAAAGATATTAAAGTTAATGATAATCTTTTTTTTATTTTACCATAGTAATTAAAAAACAAGTTTGAAGATTTATTATAATTATTTTCAAAATCATTTAATTTTGAGTTTATAATTTTTTGTATTTCAATAAATCTAGAATTCCATGAATTTTTTTTAGAAACATTAATAAGAGTATTTTTGTTTATTTGTTGATAATTATTATTAATTGATAATATTTCAGAAACAAATTCCCTTTTATCACTAGCAATATTAATTACATTATTTTCTTTTGAAAATTGCTGGATTTCATAAAGATCAGTTGAAACAACTGGTAGTCCACATGCAAAATATTCATTAAGCTTACAAGAGTATACATTATCGGTAAATTCATTTTTTTTATAGGGAATAATACCAATAATAGCTGACTTTAAATATGAAATTGTTGTGTTATGATCAAGTTGACCTAAAAATTTAACATTTTTAAAATTTTTTATTTTGTCAATATTTACTAAAACTGGCCCTATAAATACAAAATTAAATTGTGGTAATTTTTTAATAACATAATTTAATAATTCATAATCTATTACGTTACTTAATGCGCCAATATAAAATATGTTGTTTTTTTTATTATTTACGTACAATATTTTTTTATTATTTATTATTTCATTAAATTGAACACCTGGAGGATAATTATGGGTTTCTGAATTGAAAAATTTTGCTCTTTTAAATGTTAATCTAGATATTGTAAAAATTAAGTTTACATTTCTAAATAATTTAATTTCCCAATTTTCTAGTGGGCTTGCTTGTAGACTTCCTTTAGACATGTGATTAGCACAATAATAAATTTTTAAGCTACTTTTAAATTGATTTTCAAATAACTTTACAATTATTGGATTGGGTAAAAAAGTTATTATAATAGGGTCATTAAAGTTGTTTTTTTCAATCCACTTATTAATAGAACCTTTAATTAAAAAGGTATTAATATTTATAAAAAATTTATTAAATGGAAACGGGAAAATTAGTGGAATTAATAATGATATTTTATCATTAATTTTCTTAAAACCTTTAGTAGAAAATAGCCAATCTTTTAATCTCTTAATTATTCGTGAGGTATCTCCCACATTCACGGGCCTAACTCCTATATTTTGAACAAATAAAACCCTGCAACCATTTTTTGCTAAAGAATTTGTAAGTTGATGGTGTAATTGATAATGAACCTCCCAATCAATTGATGAGAAAATAATATAATCTTTTTTAGACATTATATAAATTACTCAGAATATATTTTTTTGAAGTAATTAAACTGTTTTTTATTTATAAATTTTGATATTGATTTATTTCTTATATCCATAGAAATTTTATTAAATTTATGTTCATCATAACATAAAATATTTAAAATAATATCACATAATTTAATTGCTCCATCATCATTGCTTAAAAAAATTAATCTATTGTTTACATCCATAAGTTTAGATTCACCTGTATTAGTTAAAATTGGGATACATCCACTTATCATAGATTCAACAAGTGATCTTGATGGATAGTTTGATGATTGCTGAAAAGATAAAAATATTTTAGCCTGATTTAAATATTTGTAAGGCTCTAGTGTATAAAAACATTTAACATTAATGTTTCTGTAATTATTTTCTTGAACTAATTTATTTATTAGCTTTTGTTTTGTACCTTTACCTAAAATATAAAAATTAATATTTTCAATTTTAAAATTTTTAGAATATTTATTTAATGATTTTATTGTATCTAATAACTTATTTATCCCTTTATTTTCTTCCAGTCTACCAAGAAAGACAATACTGTTTTTCTTTTCTATAGGTTTAAATTGAAATGGATCAACATTAACACTAAGTGGCGTGTTGTATATTTTTTTTAAAATAAAAATTTTTTTATAAATATAGAAGTTTCTTGGATTAAGAACATCAATTTTTGATGCAAATAAAAAACCAATAGCATATAGTAATATCTGACGAATTTTTATATTTGATATTGAGAACAAACTAAAAGGTTGCAGCCACGAAATAATAAATTTAGATCTTGTCTTAAAAGCTAAGAAAGGGAAATATGCATTTGTAAAATGAAGTATTGAGCCTTTATCAATTTTATTATAAATTTTAAGTATTGCTTTAAATTGTGAGACATAATTAAGTTTTTTAGAGTCATATAAGATAATAAGTTTCTTTTCGAAATCATTGAAAGAAAAATAATTTAGTGTTTTTTTATGAGTTATTAAATAAGTAATGCTTCCATCTAAAATTAGATCTTTCCACAATCTAATAAATCTTTTTTCTGCTCCACTTGGAGTTCCTGAATATTTTACTATTAAATAAATTGATTTATTTCCTAACATATCATGCAAGTATTTGGGAAAAAATTATAGTTCCAATCTTTTGAAAAAGTTCCATAAAGTAACCATATATTTAATTTGATTATACAAACTATAACTAAGAAATTAATAAATAGTTGGCGGTTTTTTATTTCTCTTAAAGTTAAGTTAATTAAAATTAATGTAGTTGGGATTGTGTAAAAATTCAATCTATCGGCTATTGTAGTTTTATTAAATAATAAAAATATAATTACAATAAAATTCAATATTATAAGAGCTTTGATAAATTTATGAAAATTATTTTCTATACTTTTATTAGTATTAAAATAATTTATTCTTAGTAAATAAAAATATGAACCAAAGGCAAATATGTTATTGATTATAATCCTTGGGTAGGCTCCAAGTGACTTAAAATAATTACCTTCTCCTAAATAAAAATAAATCAATCTTATAAATTCATTGAAATAAAAATATAAGTATATGGTTAAAAAAAAAGATATAATGATTATAACGATATTTAAAGATCGTTTACTTAAAAGTAATATAAATAATATTGAAAAAATTAAAGCACTTTTATGAAAAAGTACAGCTAATATAAAAAAAAGAGCAGATTTAATATTTTTTTTATCAAAAATAGAAACAATAAAAATGAGTATAAATGATAAAGCCAATCCTTGTTTAACATAACCCATAAAGAGATAAATTATAAATGGTTGAAAGCAAATAAGAAGAGAAGTGAAGTTTAAAATATTAAATCTTAATAAAAAATACCTTAAACAAAAAAAATTTATTATTGAAATAACAAAAATAAAGAAATAAAAATTATCAAATAAAGTTTTAATTATAGTTGTTAAATAAATAAAACCTATGTCAACAGAAAAGCTAAAATTATTAAGATACTGTTGATTATTTCTGAACATCTCAAAATAGGTATAATAATC
>MDTA01215251.1_pt1 | contig 14727 bp, 15 predicted proteins | sample 811151 | NCBI WGS metagenome assembly MDTA01 (sample SAMN05326648, study PRJNA326480) | marine metagenome | isolation source: seawater | place: Indian Ocean: South | collected 2010 | reverse complement strand
TAGTTTGTGAGTTTATCTTTTTAAGATTATCTGAGTATTTGTTTGTTTCTGTAAAAACTAGCCTCAAAAAGGAAGTAATTGGATAATGAGGAAGTAAAGAGTTATAAGTTATATTTTTTTTGCTCCAAACGTTTACATCAGCCATAATATGCTGGTATAAATACAATAATAACAAAAAATATCAATATATTATATTTATAAAGTGAATCTATTCCCTAATAAAAAACTTAAATCTTTAAAAAAAAATTTTAAATTTTTAGATTGTACTCTTCGAGATGGAAGTTATGTAATTAATTTTAATTTTTCTAAATTAGATACAAAAAATATTGTTTCAGCTCTAGATGAAGTTGGAGTGGATTTCATTGAAGTTGGTCATGGTATAGGATTAGGCGCCTCAACCAACAAGTTTCCAAAGGCAGCAGCAAAAGATGAAGAATATATGCAAGCTGCATCAGAAAGTTGTGTTAAATCAAAATGGGGTATGTTTTTTATCCCGGGGATTGGTTCAGCAAAAGACATTTTTAAAGCAGCCAAGTATAAAATGGATTTTATTCGAATTGGAGTAAACATAGAAGATTATAAAGAAACTGAAAAGTATATTAAAATAGCAAAAGAAAACTCTATGTTTGTTGCAGTGAATTTTATGAAATCATATGCATCAAGTCCTGGTGCTTTTCTTAAAGCATCTAAATTTGTTAATAAAATTGGAGCAGATTTAGTTTATATCGTAGACTCAGCTGGGGGAATGTTGCCACATGAACTAAATCAATACGTACAAATTTTAAAAAAAAACAGTAATATACATTTTGGATTTCATGGTCACGATAATTTATCTTTGTCCAATTTTAATTCTTTGTTGTGTATATCTGAAGGAGCAAAAATAATTGATATCTCTTTGCAAGGCTTAGGAAGAAGTGCCGGTAATGCTAGCTTTGAAACTTTAATTTTTTTATTAATGAGATATGGTTTTAAACTTAAAATTGATCCTTTAAAACTACTTAAAATCTCTGAAAAGTATATTATTCCGTTAATGAGTAGTCCAGGCAAAACAAAATCTTTAGATATTATTTCTGGTTATTCTCAGTTTCATTCATCCTATATGCCTGTAATAGATGAAGTTTCAAATAAATTTAATCTTGATCCCAAAGAGTTAATTATAGCTGTATCAGCAAAAGAAAAATCTCATGTAACAAAAGAACTTGCTCAAAAAATTGCAAAAAAATTAAAGAAATCAAAAAAAAGAAATTTAACTCAAAATAATTATAATTTTAAAAGATATGTTGTAAATGAACAGGATAACTGATGCATTTATCTCAAATTTAAATAGATCTATTGTTTGTGATTTATATTCTAATAAGAGCTTAGATTATAAAGATTTATTTTCTAAAGCATACGGGCTATCAAAATATTTAAGGAAAATTGGGATAAAAAAAAAGACAAAGATCATAGTAATAACAAACAATACTCTTTTAAAATTTATATTTTTTTTTTCATCAATGATAAATAACTATCACTTAATATTATTTGATGATCTAGAAAATCCAAAAAATTTAAAAAAATTGATTAAAAAATTTAATTTAAATTATATTTTTGTTGATAAAAGAAATATAAATATTATTTCAAAAAATAAATTTTATGAAGGATCTCATTATATTATAAAAGATAGAAAATTTTTTTTTAATCTAGATAAAATACAAGATCTGAAATTTGAAAATTTAACAAAAATTTTAAAAGAATTAAAAATTGACTTGAATTTACCATTTCTAACTATTCTAACATCCGGTACGACTGGAATACCGAAGGGTATTGTGCATAATTTGAAAAGTCTAATAAACTCAGCTGAAAATTTTAACAAATTTAATAAGATTAATAATAAGTGTGTGATGGCACATTTTTTTTCAATGAACTATATGGCTGGAATTTTAAATACAATAATTTCACCCTTTTTGGCTGGTGGGAAAATAATTTTATTTGAAAAATTTAATTCATTATCTGGCTTAACCTTTTGGGAAAAAGCTATTGATAATAAAGTAAATTACTTTTGGACGTCCCCAACTATGTTAAGTTTGATAATTAAATTAAATAGGTATCCTGGCGTAAAGTCATATGTAAAAAAATATTTGGAGAAGATATTTATTGGCACAGCTCAATTGCCAAAAAATCAAAAAATATTCTTTAAAAAATTTTTTTTAAATAAAGTTTATGAAAGTTATGGAACAACTGAAGATCTTTTTATTTCATGCGATGATGAAAGTAAAAGATATGACACATCAGGGAGAATTTTGCCTAATGTCAAAATTTTGATATCAAAAAAAAAAAAAATTTTTATTAAAACTAATTCTCCCAACCTAGGAGTATATGAATTGGAAAAATTAAAAATGATTAAACGTTTGAATAATTGGAGAGACACAGGAGATATAGGTGAATTAATTAAAAATAGATATTTAAAAATAATTGGAAGAGATAAGGATATAATTATAAAAGGTGGAAAAAATATATATCCTATTAAAATTGAAAACCTAATATATAGCGTTGATAACATCAAGCAAGTTGCTGTTGTTGGTATGAAAAATCAGTTATATGGTGAAGATATTGTTATTTTTTACAATACTTCAAAAAAGATTAATAAAAAAATATTCGAGAACAATTTGATGAAAATATGTGACAAAAATCTTCCAAAGGATTACAAACCTAGTAAGTTTATTTATAAAAAAAATTTTGAAATTACAAAAACAGGTAAAATTAAAAAAAATAAACTCAAACTATCATGAAAACAAAAACATTTGATCTAACTCTAACGATAAAGGATGGTATGACAACTTTCCCTGTTCCTTGGCACCCAAAAGTTGAGATTTCTACTCAAGGAAGAATTGGAATTGAAAAAAGAGAGGTAAAAAAAATCATTTTTGGTACTCACACTGGTACCCACGTTGATGCTCCAAAACATTTTATAAAAAAGGGAAAAACAATAGATAAAATTGATTTAGATTTATTAACCGGTGAGGCACTAGTTATTGATTTATCTTACAAAAAAAAATTTTCAGAGGTATCCGTTTCGGAATTAAAAAAATTTATAAAAAAAAAACATAAAAGAATTGTTCTTAATTACAATTGGAGCAAAAATATTGATTCAATAAATTATTATGAACAGCATCCTTATTTATCAAAAGAGTCTGCGAGATTTTTAATTAAAATGGGATGTAAATTGTTAGCAATGGATACCCCTATGCCCGATAATCCAAAAGATGGATATGGATGTGAAATAGACTCTCCTATTCATAAAATTCTTTTAGGAAACAATTGTTTACTTGTTGAATATCTTAATAATACAAATTTAATTAGAAAAAAAAATAAAGTCGAATTAGTAGTTGCTCCACTAAAAATTGAAAATGCAGATGGAGCTCCAGCAAGAGTATTTGCTATTTCTAAATGATAACCTATGTTTCACACATAGGATATACTTACGATTGGCCAAAAAAAAAATTAAGTTTAAAAAAGACTCAATTTGAGCTGTATTTCAAAAAAAAAAAATTAATTAATGATAATTGCAAGAAACCTTTTCTTAGAAAAAATTTTAAATTTCATGATATTGTTTTTTATAAAAATAAAAATTGGAATTTTGGCTTTGAACTGATTAATTATAAAAAAAATTTTAAAAATCAAAATGTTAATACAATAAATAATCATAAAACTGCTAATTTAGATTTAGTTAAAATTAATAAATTAAAGAAATTATACTTAAACTCATCTAATGTTTTAAGTGATTATAAATTATTCAAAAAAATGAATTTTTTATTAAATATTAAATTTAAAAAAAACACATTTTACGGAAATTTACCAAATTTTAAAAGAAAAAAAACTCAACTTGTTGTAAAAAAAAATATTAACAAGACTAAAATATATTTAGATGATCTCGGTTTTAACTTTATATCCTTTTTCTCAACAAATATAAAAGATGATTTGAAAAGAATTAAAAAAAAAGAGATAAATTATATTTCAAAAATATTTAAGCTAAAAATAAATAATAATATTTTAAGATTAGTATTAATCAGAACTTCAGGTGATATAATAATCGAATTAATAGAAAAAAGATGAAAAATAAAATCGAAGACTTATTAAAGACTATTATTTTAAAATCTTTGAAAATTCCCAAAAAAAAAATAAATCCTTATTTAAAAGCCTCAAATTGTAAAAATTGGGATAGTTTAAACTTTCTAACATTAATCTCTAATTTAGAAAAAAAATTTAAAATTAAATTTAATTATAAAGAAATGATAATGCTTGACAGTTACAAAAATATTATAAAGGTATTAAATAAAAAAATAAAAAAATGAAAAAAAAAAATCTGTTCATTAAAGGTAGCAGTGTATACTTATCTTATCCTTCATCTGCTGATGTAGGCAAAGATTGGTATGATTGGTTTAATGATGATGAAATTAACTCATTGGTAGGCAAGTACCCTTGGCCAAATTCTAAATCTGACCAAAAAAAATATCTAGATGATGTTAGAAGAAATAAGGATAGGCTTTTACTAGGAGTTAAAATTCTCAAAAATTCTAAAATGATTGGAGTTATTTCTCTCAGCAAATTAAATTCACATCACAGAAGTGCAGAAAGCTCAATAATTATAGGTAATTCTAAGTATAAAAATGGTATTTATGCTCTAGAGGCATTGGCTTTATTGACTGAATTCGGATTGACTAGACTAAATTTAAATAGAATTTTTTCCTCAACACTTTTAATAAATAAAAACGCACATAATTTAAATAAAATTCTTGGTTGGAGGAAAGTTGGAACTTGTAAAAAAAGTCATTATTATAAAGGTCAATATGTTGATAGTGTAATTTATGAAATATTAAAAGAAAATTGGATTAAATCTAATAAAAGACCTTCATTTGGTAATGAATAAGTTTTTAATTTTTTATCTTCTAATTTCAAAATTTTAATCAAATTTTTTTAAATACAATTATCTATAACTTAAAAAATCTTCATTTATAATCTTTCCAAAAAATTCTGCACCTTCAAGAGTATAATGTCCATAATCAAAATAAATCTTTTGATATTTATCGTCTACAATTAGACATTTTTTTTTATTAAAATCACAGGCGTAATCAAAGGGGTTAAAAAATAATATATTTTCTTTTTTTAAATATTTTTTTAATTTTGTGTTTAAATCAATTTTATCTTTCATTAAAAGTAAAAAATATTTATTACTCCACTCTTCAAAATTTTCTTTTGTTATATTTGTTTTTTTTAATATTTTTTGATGAATAAGTTTATCTAAGTAAGTATAATTGTTGTTAAAATCGAGAGTTTCAAGAGGTTTATTTTTTTTATTTAGCTCAGGAGCGTTAATACTAAATTCTGGCCTACTTAAAAAAATAATAAGTTTTTTATTGTTTTTTTTTGTAAATTCTCTTAATTGATTAATTTCGTCCTTTATTAATTTAAACGACTCATCATAAGAAAGATTTCCTGATTTTGAGTCAAATTTTGTTCCTAAAATTATGATATCTGCAATCTGCATTTCCTCAAACTTCATATAGTTTTCAATAAAAAAATTTGTGCCGCCCCTTAAAATAAAAAAGTTATAATTTTTAAATTTATCTTTATTTAGATTAAATAAATTGAAATAATCTACTGCAAATGAATTGCCTATAATAAGAACATTCTGTTTATTATCTAAATTTTTTAAATTTTCTTTAGAACTATATGAATAAAATTTGAAGAGATCTTTTCGCCATTCGTTATGAAATCTATTGTTATCAATTTTAAAGTTTTTTAATAATAAATTATAATTTGGAAATCTATTTTTCAATCCTTCATTTTCTTTAATAATTAAAGATATAAAAATAAGAGATAAAAAAACAAAAATTATAATTTTTGATAATAATTTATTACTAAAAATTTTTTTATTTCTAAACGGTTTTTCAACAAAAAAATAAGATATGGATGATAATAAAAAAATAGTTATTAGATATAAAATTTTTAGATAATTATTATTAAAAAAGTTAACATTGTTTAAGTCATTCAAATTAATCAGAGAAATAATAGGAAAATGCCACAAATAAAGTGAATATGAAATTAATCCAACAAAACATATGTTTTTATTTGTCAATAATTTAAATGATAGACATCTACTTTCTTTAGAGATGATAATCAGAAATGTTCCAATACAAGGAAAAATTAACTGTAGATTTAAATACCTTGCCTCAAGGTCAATAAAAATTATTGAAAAAAAAATTATTAAAAGACCTAAGCTAAATAATAAATTCGATTTAAAAATTTTTTCAACTTTATATTTTTTTTCTATTTCTAATAGTGCTGCAACAGAACCTAAAAGTAACTCCCATGCTCTAAAAGGTAGTAAATAAAAATCAAATTGGTTTAGTCTTTCATCAAATTGAGCTAAATAATTTATAAGAATTCCTGAAGCAAAGGAAACTAGAGTAAAAAAAATGATAATAAAAAAAGTTTTTTTTTTGAAAAAATTATTAAGAATTATTAAAATAAAAGGAAAAATTATATAAAATTGTTCCTCTAAGGACAAAGTCCAAGCATGTAAAAGAGGATTGAGATCAGATACTAAATTTCCATAATTAATTTCATTTACTAAAAAATAAATATTAGAAAAAAAAAATAAAACCGAGAGAGAAGTTTTTGATAACTCTAAATATAAAGATGGTAAAAGATAAAAATATCCGATGACAAGTATAATGGATAAAATAAAAAACAGTACAGGTAATAATCTTCTAGCTCTTCTAATGTAGAAGCTAATTATTGATATTCGATTTGTTGTTTTTAATTCAACTAATAATATTTTAGAAATTAAATATCCAGATATTACAAAAAAAATATCAACCCCTACAAATCCTCCTTTAAATAAAAGAAAATTCCCAATATCGAATTTGACATGATATAAAATAACAGAAATTACTGCGATGGCTCTTAAACCATCAATTTCACTTCTGTAAGCAATTTTAGACATCAATTTTGGATTAATTAACAATTTTCACTTAAATCATTATAATAAATTTTTTTTAAATTAAGCTGATTAAAGTTTACAGTATGCCTCATATTATATTTCAATTGTATTTTAAACATTTTATAAAATTCATCATTTCCAAAAGAAAATTTTTTAATTAAATTTGTTGAATTTTGCCAATACTTATTTTCATCTATTTGTCTGGAAGTATCGTGTGATGGAATTATTGAACATTTGTTCTGAAGAAGAATGTATCGAATATACAAAAATGAATTAGCCTTTCTACAAATTTTTGATTTTACTCTTTTAGTTTTATCTAATTTTTTTAATTTTTTATTTAATTCATTCATGTTAGAAATTTTTTTCTTAATATCAACATTCGAATAAAAAGAATTTTCCACATAAAGACTATCGATGCCAAATGATGGATATTCAACCCCAACTGTGCCATGTGATGTAATAGCCAAATCAGCAATCTTTTTTAAAGATGCAGCATCCCATTCAAGATTAAAATAATTTATATGTGAAAATTTTTTGGTTAATGATTTTATTTCTTTTTCGAAATTTAATTTTGATTTGTAAAATGGCTGACTTGGATGATCTTTCAAAATCCAATTAACATTCTTAATTGATTTAATTTTATTTAATAAAAAATTTGTCCAAGTATAGTTATCTTTAAAAATAGTTCTTGGCCCCGAATGAAAATTAACATCAATTAGATGATTCAAAAAGAATACAACAATTTTTTTTTGATGACTCCAATTAAATCGTTTAAGAATTTCATCTTTTGAAATTAATTTAAGTCTTTTTTTTAATTTTGCTCTAATTCTTAAATCTTGACCAAAATAACCTTTTTTTTGGAGGCCTTTATAATATTTTTGAATATCAGTATTACACTTTTTTGAAAAATTATTATGTACTTCATCAAGTAATTTCTGAGATATGTTGGCTCTATAAAAATATCTTTGGTTAGAATTGTCATATCTACGAATAGAAAATTTATCTGTGCCCAGTCTTGAATATACTTTAATTGAATTTTTTAATGAAACTTGAAAAAAAATATTCAATGGTACAAATGCAGTTTCTGATTGAATTAGATGTTTAATTGATCTATCTTTTTTTATAACTTCTTCAAATTTATCATAAACATATAATGTTTCTGCTAAAAAAAATATTAGATCAGAACTCATTTCTTTTGCAGTAGGAATGCCAGTGTATCTTATAAATGAATCATATGCTGGCAATCCAATATCAATATTTTTAATTTGAATTTTACAATAATCATTTATCGAGTTGATTTTTAAAATTTTAATAAAGGCTAAAATATTATACTTTAATCTTTGATAAATATTTTTTTTTTTTAGTTTTATAAATTTTTGAATTCCAAAACTTCTAAAAATTATTTCACTTTTAAGATCACCATCACGAATAAAACCTATAATTTCATTGTTATTAATTTTAGATAAAAATTTGGAAATTATTGCGTTGCTCATTCCGTAGGCTGCTTGATTAATAAAATTTTCTACTAAAATTTTTTCATTTGAGTTTGTTTCAAATTTTAATTTATGCCACTTTTTTTTGTTTTCGATAATATATCTTTGAAATGAGAGTGACTTGAAAGGATTAATTTTATTTCTATAAAATATAAAACCTATATATTTCAATAAATTTATATTTTTTAAGAAATAATTAATATAATAAATTTTATCTAAGAATGACTTTATTTCTGAAAATATAATACAATGGAACAAGAGGAAAATTTTTTTTGTAACTTGCATAATAATGATATTTAATTGTGTTATATTAGCTAGAAAAAATTCAAAGAGAATAATTAACAAAAATTTGTCAAATTTTAAAGGTAAACCTTTAATTTACTGGACATTAAAACAATCATTAAAGCTCAAAAGAGTTAAAAAAATTATAGTTTCATCTGATTCCGAAAAAATTAGAAATTTTTCTACAAAATTTTCTAAAAAATTTTTAATTGATGATAGACCAACAAAATTAGCTTTATCCTCGACAAAATCAGAAAGTGTTTTGAAGTATTTAATAAAAAAATATAAAATTTCAAAAAAACAATATATTTTATTGTTACAACCAACTAGTCCCCTTAGAAATCAAAGAGATATTCATCAAATGTTATATTATGCAAAAAAATATAAGTTAAATTCTATTCATTCAGTTTCAAATTATTTAGGAAAAACAGCAATAAAAAAAAAAATTAATATATTAAATAAAAAAAAATTTCTTAAAATTAAAGATCTTTCTTTTAATGGAAACATTTACTTGTTCAAAGTTAATTTGTTAATTAATAAAAATTCAATATACGAAACACCCCAAAACGTATATATTACAAAAAAAAAATATTCATTAGACATCGACAATTATTCAGATTTAAAAAATTAATGGCTCAAAACAAAATCAGTATTTCTAGCACATCTTATTTAATTCCTAATCATTATGCTTGGAACGAAAAATTTTCTTTCACAAATAAGTTGGATTTTAAATTTGTTAATAATTTTACCCAAGGTTTTTATAATTCTCCTAAAGAAAATACATTATTTACTGCAATTTTTATTAACGATTTAATTGACGAAAATAAAAATTATAAAAATAAAGATTTAAAAAAAATAAATGACTCTCTTATTAATTTAGTAAAATTTAGATTAAGGAACTCTTCATCACCACTAATTTTATTTCTTATAAACCAAAGAGGTGAAAATATTTTTGATTATTTGTCTACGAAAAATATGATTGATGAGAATTTTGAAAATTTATATGATAAATTATTATTTTTAAGTAAAAAACACTCAAATTTTATTTTACTTAATTTTAATTCTATTTTTGAAAATTCAAATAAAAACATATTCGATAAAAGAAATTGGTATCTTGCAAACTGTAGGTTAAGTTCTTATGGTCATGAACTAATTGCCACTTCACTAAAAAAAATTTTAACTAAATTTATAACGACCCCAAAAAAAGTATTAGTGCTTGATTGCGATAATACATTATGGGGAGGAATAGTTGGTGAAGATGGAATTAATAATATTTTATTAGGTCAAGACGGAATAGGTAAAGCATATGTTGATTTTCAGAGGAAAATCAAAAAATTATCTCAACAAGGTGTGCTTTTATGTATATCAAGTAAAAATAACACTAAGGATGTAATGGAAGTTTTCAATAATCACAAACAAATGCAAATATCGAAAAATGACTTAGTATCTATAAAAGTTAATTGGAAAGAAAAATATTTAAACATAAAAGAAATAGCTAAAGATTTAAATTTGTCCTTGGATAGTATTGTTTTTTGGGATGATAATCCATTAGAAAGAAATAAAGTTAAAAAGTTTTTACCAGAAGTATACGTAGTTGAACCTGATCAAAACATAATAAATTAGCCAACTCAAATAGAAAATTTTGAACTTTTTTCAAAAATAAAAGTTACAAAAGAGGACAAAAATAAAATTAAACAATACAAAATTAGATCAAAATTTATTGATGAAAAAAAAATTGCCACAGATGAAATAAAATATTTAAAATCTATAAAACTTGAACCAAAAGTTATAAATTTAAATAAAGACAATATTGCAAGAGCCTCACAAATGACACAAAAAACAAATCAATTTAATTTAAGAACAAAAAGATATTCTATGAACGATATTCTCAAATTAAATAAAAAAAAATATACAGAAATTAAGTTGATCAGTTTAAAAGATCTTTATGGAGACCATGGGATAATTGGTTTAATGATTTTAAAAAAAATTGATAAATATTCTATCTTTATAGATACGTTTCTAATTAGCTGTAGGGTTTTTGGAAGATATTTAGAAACATGGATGCTTTATGAAATAAAAAAAATTTGTAAAAAAAAAGGAATTAAGAAAATTTACGGTGAACATATTGTAACTGATAAAAACAAAACTATTTGTAAAGATTTTTTTAAAAAACATTCTTTTAAAATTGATAGTGGAAAACTTTCATGGAAAAGTCCTGGTAGCTCTGTTTATTCACTAAGGCAAGAGGAATTGAATAATAAAATGATAAAAATTTATGATTAAAAAAAAATTAAGAGAATGTTTGATTAAAACTTTTCCTAAGGAAAGAATTAAAAATAATATTGACGATCTTAAAGTAGGTAGTTTTAAAAAATGGGACTCTTTAGCTCATTTAAATCTTTTATTACTTGTTGAAAAAAAATTTAAAATAAAATTTTCTATAGATGAAATGACCTCTTTAAAAAAGATAAGTCAGATTATTAATAAAATTAAAAAAAAATGAAATTCCATCACATAGGGATATTTACCAAAAGTATAAGTTATGGAAAAAAGCAGATATTAAGTTTTTTAACAGTTAAAGATATAAGCAAAGTATATTACGATACTTCTCTTGGGGTGAAAGTTTTATTTATCAAAGATAAGTCAAATATAATTTACGAAATAGTAAGTCCATTAGGTAAAAAAAATCCTGTTAAAAAAGTAATTAAAGAAAATAATAATATTTTGAATCATATTGCTTACAAAGTAAAAAATTTTGATAAAAAAATTATAAATCTTCGTAAAAATGGTTTCGCACCTTTGATTAAACCAACAAGAGCAATTGCATTTAAGAAAAAAAGAGTTTGTTTTTTTCTTACACCTTTAAATTTTATAATTGAAATTATTGAGGATGATTAAGATAAATTTTCCACAAAAAATTAAAAGAAGAAGAAAAATAATAGATCATTTGAAAAATAATTGGTCAAGAGAACATGTTTTAATAAAGAATCAAAAACTTTTTGACTCATTATACAAATTGAAAGGTAATTTAAGTTTTCTAACCCTTGAAACAAAAGGAAAAATTTTATCTTCCATTGGATTGTTATTTAATAATTATAAAGTTTCAGACTTAAAAAAAATTTTTCTTTTAAAAAACCAAGTTGTTTGGCTTACATTGTGGTGCACCAATAAAACAATCTTTGGAAATGATAACTTAAGGTTAATAAATTTTATGATAAAAAAAATACAAAAAAATCTTACAATAGCAACTGTTGGATGTAATTTTCATACCTATAAAATTTATAAGGCTTTAGGTTTTAAATGTGGTCAATTAAATCATTTTTATTATTTGAACAAAAAGAAAAAAACTTTTAATTTAGTAAAAAATTTTGCAAAAAATAAAATACCTCATTTTAAAAAAAAAAAATCGAAATTATTTTATCTAAACTTTAAAACTAATTACAAATTTATTTATAACGTTAAAAATTATGAAAAAATTTACAAGAAAAATTTTGAGTATTTCAAAAGAAAGTATTATCATAACAAGTTTTACAAGTATAATTTTTTATTTCTTAAAAATAAGGACTTTTTAAGAGGCTTTTTTATTTCGAGAGAAGATAAATTTTCTAATTATAAATGTTTAAGATTAATTGAATACTTTGGTAGTGTTGATGAAATACCAAATTTAACAAATGATTTTCAAAAACTTTGTGAAGAGAGAAATTTTGAATATATTGATTTTTATAATTTTGGTATCAGTAAAAAAAAAATAATTTCCTCCGGATTTAAAATAAAAAAAATAACAAAAAAAATAATTATACCAAACTATTTTAAACCATTTGTACAAAAGAATATTAAACTTAGATATGCTTTTTATCCATCCTCAGAAAAAATGATTTTTTTTAAGGGAGATTGTGACCAAGATAGACCAAACTAATAAAGATCTTTGTAATCATTAGTATCTTTTCGTGGAAGTTCAAATATTTTTTTTGCATTTAAATCTGCAATTTTTGATTTAGTTGTAACAGCGCTCGAGCAATTAAGTTTCTTGAGAACTTTTATAGTATTTGAATTGTAAGATCCAAAAGGATAACACATTACCCAATTATTTGTGGAAACTTTAAAATAATTCAAAAACTCAATTGATTGTTTAATTTCTTTAAATTGCTCTTGTTTAGATAAGTAACCAAGCCAAACATGGTTAAAAGTATGTGATCCAATCATCATTTCATTATCTAGTAATTTGTTTATATCATCTTTATTAAGATAAAAATTTTTTGAAAATTTGTTAATTGGAATTTTTATATATTTCTTAAATAAAATTTTTACAATTTTTTTTCTTAAACTTTTCTCTAAACCAAATTGTAAAATTCTTTTCAAAAAGATTGTATTTTGATCGTCATATCTATTCGTTGGTTTTGTAGATTTTTTTTTTGGATTCACAGAATACTTCATATATTTTTTATAAAAATCTATTTTACTTAATCCATTTTCCATACACAGAGTCTCGACCTCTTTAATTAAAAGATATTTATTTTTATTTACTGAGAGAATATGTTGAACTAAATTCGTATCAAGTATCTTATTTTCTAAAGTTGTGATGCCAGTTGGAAAAAAAATACCCTTAACCCCTCTTTTTTTTAGCTCCGGAAAAACAAAATCTATATGGTCTTTATATCCATCATCAAAAGTTAAAATACATGACTTTTTTGGAATGTTTGTTTTTTTTTGAGTTAATATAGATGGATCTAAGACATTATAGTTGTCTTCAAGATAATCTAATTGTTTTTTAAATGATTTAAAATCAAGATAATTTAATTTTTTATACTTAGAGTAGTTTTTGCTTCTAACGTAATGATACATAATTATCTCAATCTTAGACATAAATTTTTTATAGTTTACAAATGAAGAAAAAAAAAGGATAAATTATTTATTATTTCTTTTACATAAAAATATGAAAAAAAATAACATATCTGTTTGGGAAGCTGAAAATATTTTTCATCAAAAAACTGATATTTCAAGAATAGGAAAACTTATTTATCAATATGAAATATTTAAATTAATAAAAAACTTACCTGGTGATATTCTTGAATTTGGTGTTTTCAAAGGTAACAGTTTAATAAGATTTTTAACATTTAGATCAATAATAGAAAATAATTACTCCAGAAAAATCTATGGATTTGATACATTTAAAAATTTCCCAGCACAGAAAAGAAAAGGTGACAGAAAATTAAAAAGAGAGTTTACACTGGATGCAGGTAAACCGATATCAAAACAAAATCTTGATAAAATTTTAGTTAACAAAAAATTCGATAACTTTGAATTAGTTGAGGGAAATGTTTTGAAAACTCTCAATAAATTTATTAACAAAAATCCAAACTTGAGAATATCTCTTCTTCATTTGGATATGGATGTTTTTGACTCAACAAATTTTGTGCTAAACAAACTAAAAGATAGAATTGTAAAAAATGGTATCATTCTTATAGATGACTATGGAACAGTTGAAGGAGCTACAAAAGTTGTGGACAATTTTTTGAAAAAAAACAGAAAACTTGAGTTAAAAAAAATGAGTTTCTACAAAGTGCCGAGTTTTATAATAAAGCGATTTTAATAATATTTAATGATAAAAATTAAAAATAGAATTATAAGTAATAATTCTAAACCATTAATTATACCAGAAATTGGAATTAATCATGGGGGAAAAATTGAGACAGCATTTAAAATTGTAGATGCAGCAAAGAATTCAGGCGCAGAAATTATAAAACATCAAACCCATACTATTGATGATGAAATGTCTGAAGAAGCAAAAAAAATTAGGCCTGGAAATTCAAAAAATGATATTTTTTCAATAATAAAAAAAAATTCATTAAATAAGGAGGAGGAATTTAAATTATTTAGATATGTTGAAAAAAAAGGAATGATTTTTTTGAGCACCCCTTTCTCTAGAAATGCAGTTGATAGACTAATTAAATTTGGCGTATCAGCATT